>Ga0315291_10000536_pt1 | contig 50250 bp, 48 predicted proteins | sample YL17G12_20_MG_FD_203070 | JGI IMG/M metagenome (GOLD analysis project Ga0315291, IMG submission 203070) | Sediment microbial communities from Yellowstone Lake, YNP, Wyoming, USA - YL17G12_20 | ecosystem: Environmental > Aquatic > Freshwater > Lake > Sediment | place: USA: Wyoming | collected...
GCCAAAGGGTTTTAGGTCTGCGCCAAGCTCCTTCCATTTGAGCAGGATGCCGTGCTTGGAGATGTACCCCTCGTGCCGCCAGACTTCCTTGCCGTCGGCGTTGAAGAATATCTGCGTGGGGATCAGCTTGATCTTGTGTTTCTCCGCCAGGGGCAAATTCTCCTTGTCGCCCAGACTGACAAACCGGACCTCCAGTTTTCCCGCCTGCTCGGTCTTCAGCTCCTCCAATGCCGGCGCCATCAACTTGCACGGAACACAGAACCTGTCGCCGAAATCGACCACCTTCGGCAACGCCTTCTGGTCTGCCGCCGTGGCAACCGCCGGGCCAAGAAGGCCCGCCACGACCCCGCCCACAAATGCCAATGTTCGCAGCTTCACCATTCGATCACCTTCTACAAAGACTTCGTTCCGATCCAGGGGGCCGTACCTTGTGTCATGGCCACCGGGACCCCACGACGGTAGCCTGACAAGACTGAGTATTGTTGCCGGACGGCGCAGTGTCAAGCGCCGCCCCGCACGAATTCACCAGAATTCGCGTGCTCGGTGGACATCCGGTTGATCTTGATCGGACGGCTTGGCCGCGCATTCGCAAGCCGGCTCGCCGCGCAACAACAGCAGGGCTTCTCAGCCTTCTCTTAGGCACCGCCGGCCGCTGCCTCGATTTCGCCCACCCCTTGTGGACCGGTTGCCTGATGCACCTGCCCGGACCGCTCAGTGTTCACGTTTGTCCTCCTACCGCACACCTGCGATCCGCACCCAGACAACATGCCGCTCGTTCACCGTGATTTCCTTAGAGAACAAAATTGCCGAAGAACCAACCGACGAAGGTCCCGAGAATGACGATCGTGATGACGAAGACCACGGCCTTCTTTACGCCGAAGACCCGCCCGATGGCGATCCAGTTCGGCAGGCTAAGCCCCGGACCCGTCAGAAGCAGCGTCAGGGCCGGTCCCTTGCCCATGCCGAGCTTCATCAGCGTGTCCACGAAGGGCGCCTCGGTCATGGTGGCGAAATAACTGACGGCACCGATCATGGTGGCCAGAAAGGACGCCAGGACGCCGTTACCTCCCAGCCAGGTCCGAATCCATTCCTCCGGGAGGAGCTTTCCGATGACGCCGACGATAAAGACTCCCAGGAGCAGCAACGGCAAGATAATCCGAATGAACCACCAGCTCTCCCGAAGCCAGGAGGAAATTTCCTCCCGGGAGAGGACCTTCCAGGCATAGGCCGCGAGAACGAGGGTGGCGACGCCCCAGATGAGGACTTTGGTCAGATAGGGCCCGGTCTGTCCGATGTAGTTGGGTAGCAACAGGGACAGCAGGATCAAGATCAGGAGGATCAGGTGGCGCCGGGCCACGATGCCCTGTGGAGCGCCGTCTTCCTGGAAGGCGGCGACGGTTTCCCGTTTCTCCTTCCCGAAGAAGACGGTCATTACAAGACCGACCAGGAAGGCCATCAGAAGCGACGCCACCACCCGGGCGATGACAATCTCGGGACCCAAGATATTCCCGGTATAGATGAGTGACAGAATGTTTGCCGACGGAGCCACCCAGAGAATGATGAAGGCCACTCCGACCGCCGCGCCCGTGTAGTACAATCCGCTGGAAACAGGGATGACGGTGCAGGAGCAAGCGGCCACAAAGAAACTGGCAAGGCTGGCCAGCGAAAAGGACTTCCACTTGTTGGCTTTTTCCCCAAGGACGGTCAGGATCGCCTGCTTGTTGATGAAGGCCACCATGGCGCCGGCCAACAGAAAGGCCGGGATCAAGCACGTGAGCACGTGCGTGGCTACGTAATCCTTCAGGGCAAGGAGCCCCGCAACGAGCAGGTCGAAAACAAACTGCATATTGATGATCCTCTTCTACAGGATGCTAGGCCGACAGCGATTTCGATCGCGCGCAACAGCCACGAGGCTATCAGATTGATCGGATGCAGTTCCTACGATCCGGCAACGACCGCGTGGGTGGGCACCTTCAGGACCGTCTGACCCGAGTCCGTTGCGATCTGCACGGTTTGCGTGATTTTCCCCGCTTTCTCCCTGGCGGTGAATGTGATTGGGACAACGTACAGCACCTTGGCCTCTTCGCCCTTGGGAGTGGTTGCCTTGAGGCACTCGCAGTCGCCACGGATCGAAGCGATGCGAAATGGCTTCTGGCCGCGCACGACGAGCTGCTTGGTGACGCTTTGGCCGGGCTGCACCGTGCCTAGGAACAGCGACGAGGGGCTCACCGAAATCTCCGCCTGGACCTGGCCCTCCACGGGCACAGGGATCTCCTTGGTTCGCGGGTCGTTGGTGATGAGCCAGAGATGTTCACTCACGTAGCCGGCGGGCGCGTCCTTGTCCAAGACGACCTTCAGCTCATACGTGATCCGGCCGCCTTGGCGACCGGTCTCCGTCACCTTGCCGGTCAAGTGCGGATTGCCGCTCCTGACCTCCACGATCTGCCAATTGCTGCGGCCGGTGTAGCGGATGCTGATCGTCCGCTCAGCGGAATTCCCCCGAGCCACGCCCCCGAGGGCGACGCTGGACGGCTCCAGAAGCACGTCGCTGAAGATATGAACCTTCACGTGCAACTGGACCTGGGCATATTGCGGCTTGTCGATGGTGACGGTGAGCGTTGACACCTGGTTGCCCAGGAACCGGTCGCTGTTGATACGCGCAATGACCGCGCCTTTCTCGTAGGTTTTGAGCGTGTCCTTCTCGATCCGAGGCGTGGTGCAGCCGCACGTGACGCGCACGCTGGCGATATGCACGTCTTCGAGGTAGAGGTTCCTCAACTCGAAGGCAAACGCGGCCTTGGCCCCGCGGGCGATATTGCCGAAGTTGTGGCTTCGTGTCGTGAACATCTTCTCGGCCCACTGCTGGGCCGCGCACGGGACGGCCAGCAGGAGGACCGCGAGCAAGCTCGGCATACTGGCGCGAATCATGGCTTCTGCCTTTCGTAGCGTGCGGCCGTAGGGGGGCGCTTATATCACCTGAAACACGTACTTCAGTGAAAAGTAAATGCCCACGAGTATGAAAATCCAGCCGGTAAGCATTCGAGCCCACCACTCGATCTTCGCCAGGACGTTATAGGCTTTTCCTACGGACTGAGCGCTGGTGGCCAGCAGCACCGCGAACACCATCACCGACAGCGCCGTCCCCACGCCGTAGATCGCCGGCAAGGTGACACTGGAGTTCACCTTGAGCGACAGGGGGACCAGGCTACCGAAAAACAGTGCGGCCGAGGTTGGACAAAACGTGAGTGCGAAGACCACGCCCAACAGCAGCGCACCCCAAATGCCCATCGCATCGACCCGCTTCTGGAGCCCTTCGCTCATGCCGCTGCCACCCATGCTCAGTTGGATCAGGCCCAACAGGAACATGCCCACGATGATGAGGATTGGCCCCAGGACCAGGTGCATGTACTTCTGCAAGAACAGGGAAATCTGCGGCACGGAAAGCACGCTCGCCACGAGAACGAACGCCAGCCCAAGATAGGCCAACGTCCGGCCAATCGTATAGAGCAGACCGGTCAGGAATACCTGCCGTGAATTGCCCACCTTGCGACCGATGTAGGAAATGGCCGCGATGTTGGTGGCCAGCGGGCAAGGACTGATCGAAGTCAGGACACCCAGCCAGAGGGCCGATCCCGCTCCAATAATAAACTCGGACATGACTTTACCTTTACCTCCCTGTGAGGAATCCACAATTCGTCCAGACTATTGGCCAGCCGACTTCTTGCCGTCCAAGTAACTTTGCAGTTCGCCCTGGACATACTTGAGGAAATCGCCCTTCTTGGCTGCGAGACTCCACACCTTTGGGGCCGGCTTCCACGAGGTCACTTTACCATCGTGTACGTCCATCAGCACCAGGGTCGGGCCAGTAATCCGGTACGCCTTGGTATACTTCTGGTTCTTCGCGTCTTGGAAGTCGATCATCATCATCTTGACGCTGCCGGCCTTTAACTCGGCCTTGAATCGCGATTGGACAGCCTCCTCGATGTAGGCGCTGATTCGCCGGCACGTCGGGCAGCGGACGGTGCGATGGAAGTAGCAGGCGATCACCTGATGCGAGGAAACGACCGCTGGCGCATCAGCCGCCATTGCTGAAGGCGCTTGGGGAAAATCGGCGAGAGCAATCGCCAACAGCCCGAGGCCGGCTACAAAGGACGGAAGACCAATGATCGAACGGCATTTCATAAAGCTACTCCTTTCACATGCTTTCGGACGGACAGATCGTGAGGGCAATGGCGACGCTGCCGCCGCAGGACTGCAACGCTGCGGGGCAGACAGGTTCCGTTATTCCAGTCGTGAGCCCTCCCATTACTGGCCCCTCGTTCGGATGTCAACCCCGAGTTCCTTCCACTTTGCCAAAATGTCTTCTTTGGCAAAGAAACCCTCGTGCCGGAAAAGCTCCTTGCCTGAAGCGTCGAAGAATATCTGCGTGGGGATCATCTCGATGCCATACGCCAGCGCGGGGGCCCCGTTCTCCCACACGTCGATGAACTCGACATCGAATACGCCTCGGTACTCCTGTTTCAGCTCGGCGAGGATCGGGGCCATCTTCTTGCAGGGGATGCACTTGCCGGCCCCAAGGTCAAGAAGGCGCGGCAAGCCTGTTGCATCCGCAGGCGGGCTGCCGTTGTGTTGCTCGGGCTCTGACCCTTTCTGGCAACCTGGAGGCCCAATCAACACGATGAGCAGAAGCACGATGACTTCTAGCACCGCCTTGGGCTTCGCTGGCCGATGATCGTTCAAAAACGGTAATCGCGGCATGGACATCTACTCCGGGAGTGGAAAAACCGGTTGTGTTGGCTCGGCAGGCGATCGTATCGGATTCGTTGCCGTGGAGGGTGCTTCTGGAAGCGGTAGCGTGGAGGGCTCGACCGGTGGCGGAACTGTGGAGGGCTCGACCTGCGGCTCACCAAGAAACTCGCGCAAACTCGTTTGCACGAAGGCGAAGTACGCAGCCTTGTCGCCGACGTGTTCCCACACCTCCGGCAACCCCTTCCACTTCACCTGCTTTCCGTCCTTGAACATCACGAGCACGACGTTCGGGGCCACGACTTCATAGTCTGTCGCAAAGTGCTCGTTGCCTGGCGACTCATAGTTGACGACCTGCCAGGTAATCTTGCCGTTCTTGAGTTCGTCGGCAAAGCCCGACTCGACAGCCTCTTCGGCATAAGCCTCAATCGTCCGGCAGGTCGGACAGCGTGTGTTGCCGTGCAGGTAGTAGACCTTCACGCCATCTTGCATGGCCAGCGTTGGCGTAGGACTATTGTCTGGCGATCCTGCGCCGCCGCTCGCCACAGCTTGAGGCGGCGGAGTCTGCGGCAGGGCCTTGACGATCAGCACGACGCAAGTCGCCGCGACAAACATCAGCAGAGAATTGGTCAAAGCATCCTTCAAGCTCATCGAAAAGTCCTCCGTATGCGTCAAGCGGTCAGTCGGCCCTTGCCCAGACTAACCACCTTTGCGACAGCCTCGTCGCTGACGGTGGTCTTGCCCTTTTCCATGCCAAGATCGCTCAGCCGGATGTACTCGAACTTCGTGAAGCCGGCGTTTTCCAGTGTCTTCTTGGCGCAATCGAGCGGGCAGCCGTCAATCGCCAGGATGGCCTGCGCAGCTTGCGTGGTGGCCATGATCCCGCTCACCCGGCCGCCGATGCCGGCCAGGCAGAACATCTTCCCCGCGCCCTCCGCGGTCAGTTCGCGGGCGGCGAGGTCCGAGAGCTTGCCTACATCGGCCGCCCCGGAGCAGGCGAAAATCAGCTTTGGGGCGGCACTGCAACAGCCCGCCTGGGGATTAGTTGGTGTGTCTGCCATCTGACAACTCCTTGGAAAAGTCTTGGGGCCAGTCTTGTCAGGTTACTTGGCTGCGGCCATCTGCAAAGCCACTTCGGCGACACGCCGGCCCAGATTCTTGACGGTGCCGAGGCCGAATGCGTCCTGCGAAATGTCGTCCTTGCCGCTGTTCCACACCGTAGCACCCGTGTGGCAGGTGGGCCGACCGTCGCCAACCACAACCATTTCCTGGCACATCATGGCTGCCTGAATTCCCTGGAGCGTTAGCTCCTGGCCTCCGTTGCGGACGCCGCCTACGGCCAGAGCGCCGCCGACCTTGCTCGCCAAGGCAAACTGGCGCATCCGCAGAGAGATGCACCGGTCGAGGAATGCCTTGCAGAGCGAGGTCATGGAGCCGAAGTAGACGGGTGAGCCGATGATAATGCCCCCCACGTCCGGCTTGGCCAGCTTCGCGGCGAGTTCGGGGAAGTCGTCCTGCTGTCCCGGCTCCAAGGGAATGCCCGCAGCCATGTTTCCGTTCAGCTTCAGGTCGGCCAACTCGATGAGTTCCGTCTCGATCCGCTCGGGATTGACTGCCTTGGCCGCCTCCAGTGCGGTCGTGAGTGCAGCAGCCGTCGTCTTGCCTTTGCGAGGACTCCCCGAGATCGCAATGATCTTGACACCTTTCGCGGCCGAGGTGGACTCGGCAGACACCGCAGGGACAGTGGTCCGGAGCGCCGCGGTAGCGGCAACGCCCAACCCAGCGGCGTGGAGAAACTTCCGACGGTTCGCCTGGGACGCCATGACGGTACTCCTCGTGGTTTAGGTTAGTCGTTAGGCCAACAACTTCTGGATTTCCTCGGCCGAGAGCACCTTACCCACCGCCTTGACCTGGCCGTCAATGGCCAAGGCGGGGGTCATCATCACGCCGAATGAGGTGATCTGCCCGATGTCGGTGATCTTCTCGACCAGGGCTTCGATGCCTGCAAGCCTCGCAGCTTCTTCGGCATTCTTCTTCAGCTTCTCGCACTTCGGGCAACCCGTGCCCAGAATCTGAATCAGCTTCATCGCTTTGTCTCCCGGGAAATATATTCGTCAACGGGGATATTACACAAAGAACCAGCCAAACACCATGCCAACCACGGCACTCATAACGACGGTCAGCCCGACGAAAACCGCCGTCTTCCGGAAGCCGATGACGCTGTAGATGACCGCGATGCTCGGCAAGGAAAGCGCGGGACCTGCCAGCAATAGGGACAGTGCCGGACCGCGCCCCATGCCCAAGCCAATGAGCGTCTCCAGGATGGGGATTTCCGTGAGCGTGGCGAAGTACCACATCGCCCCGATCACGGAGGCGACGAGATTGGCCCCGATGCCGTCGCCGCCGACCCAGCGGCCGACAACCTCTTCGGGAATCAGCGCCCCGACGAACCCGGTCACAAACACGCCGCCGAACAACAAGGGAATGATGGTCCTGGCAAATCCCCAGGTTTGGCCCATCCAGTCCGACAACTCTTCCTTGCCGAACCACCCGGCGATCATCAGCAAGGTGGCCACGAGGCACGCCAACGCGAAGTACCAGCGGTGGGTGTAAATCCAGTTGGCCCACTCGTAGCCCTCCGGGGTCGCGTACTCGGTCTTGACGATCTCGCTCTTGGGCACCGTCAGTTTCGTGCCCTTCTTGAGTTCACCGACAGGCTCCTCGATCTGCACGCGGAGCATCTCGGTCGTCTCCAAGAGGACGGCAACCTGCAACTTGGTGCCATCGGTCTTTTCGATCGTCGTCTGGCTCGGGTTGGCCCAATCGCTGAAGACCAGGAAGGCGATCATGGCGGCGAAGAACAGGGCAGTCTGGAACAGATTTCGCCTGGGGGCCGGCGGCTCGGGAAGCTGCATGAAAACGGCCTCGCGCTTTTCCTCGTCCTTGCGAAAGATGGCGGCCATGATGATCCCAATTACCACCGCGAACACGACGGAGCCAATCACCCGCGCGATCCCCAGGTCGAACCCTAACACTCGCGCGGTGAGGAAAATGGCCATCACATTGATGGCCGGCCCGGAGTACAGGAAGGCCGAGGCCGGCCCGAGCCCCGCCCCGACCCGGTAAATCCCGGCGAACATCGGCAGCACACTGCACGAGCACACGGCCAGAACCGTGCCGGAGACGGAAGCGACGGAGTAGGCTTCCACCTTGTTCGCCTTGGGGCCAAGGTGCCGCAGCACGGCCTCCTTGGAGAGAAACGAGGCAATGGCCCCGGCGATGAACATGGCGGGCACCACGCAGGCCAACGTGTGGTTCCGCGCGTACCACTGGAGCATGTAAAACGCATCCATGATCGCGCGCTGGATGTTCGAGTCAGTGAAGTTGAGGAAATATGCCAATAGGAAGATCGCCGCCAGCCCGCCAAAAATGCTCCATTCCTTCTTCATGGTTCATCTCTCCAAAGGGTCGTCAGGTCGTTCGGTCCAGCAACTCGCGCTGGTCCCTCGCGTTACACTCTACGAGCGATTCCACACAGTCGAGAAAGTTCAATATGCACCCGACGCGCACGCTGTAGTAGACTTGCGTGCCTCGCTTCTCGTCCTCGATGAGGCCCGCACTCCTGAGAATCGCTAGGTGGCGCGACACCGTGGACATGTCTGCACCCACCATCTCCGTCAACTCGCACACGCAATGTTCACCATGTCGGAACAGTTCGTCCACGACGAAGAGGCGCGTCGGGTGCGCCATCGCCTTGATGATGCGGGCGCGGGTTTTGTATCGGGCTTGAGTCTTGGTATCCATTGGTTTCCCTATTGCCACAAAAGGCTTACAGGGCCGGCCAAATCCACACGGTTCAGCGACGCTTCTCAGTCTTGGGGGATGGGCTTGAACAACAGCACGAACCGGATTGCGGGCCAGCCTCCCGCGCAGCCGCCAGTTGCTCGCCCGCCGTCTTGAGGATTTGCTCGGCGACGTGCTCTTTCACCTTACGAGCGGTAGCTACAGCAAGGGCCACATCAGCGCGGGGAACGCCGAGGTTCATCGCCTCGCGGAAATGGTACTTGAAACAGGGATCGCAGTTGCACGCGATCGCGGCTCCGATGGCGACCAGTTCCTCGACCGCGGCCGAATACAAGCTCGACGATTCCGACATGGAAACGGCTCCCAAGGGCTGTAATTTCATATCGTATTTTGGCGAATCCACCAAATGCCGGCACAAAAAAATTTCTGCCGCTATGACACAGGCACCCTGCGCTGGTGTTTCGCATTGCACTCCATCACCGATTCGACGCACTCGAAGAAGTTCAGCACGCACCGCACGCGGAGGCGGTAGTACACCTGCGCGCCGCGTCTTTCATCCTCGACAATGCCCACGTTCTTCAGCAGCGCCAAGTGGCGCGAAACCGTGGACATGTCCACACCGACCATTTCCGTCAGTTCACAGACGCACCGCTCCCCGTTTCGGGCCAGCTCATCCACCAGAAACAGGCGTGTCGGGTGCGCCATGGCCTTGACGATGCGGGCGCGGGCTTCGTACTTGGCAAGGTTCTTGGCGTCCATTGGTTCTCCTCATCGGCCGAAGACATTTGCAAGTTTAGCCAAATGTGCATGTGCGGTCAATTCGATTTCGTGTTGCCCATCCTCGCTAGTCTGCCGAGACATCAACCCTCTTCCTCGGCACGGGAGCAAGAACTCTGTCCCTCTCGGCGCGTCCGCTGTTCGACCGATCTCCTGATCCGCTCCATCAACTCCCGCGCCTGCTCAATTCTGGTCCGCGAGTGCTCATCCTTCGGCTCCCTTGCGGGGTCCCTCACCCTCCACGTGATCTTCCCGCTAAGCGGCGGCTCGGGGTACGCGCCCGGATCGTTCAGAACATAGCTTCCAAACGGCGTAGGCTCTTCTTGGTAACAGGCACAGATAGCCTGACGCAACACGTCTGGCGAACCCTCGTCAATAAGGTCGATGACCGTCACCTGCTGGCGAAACCGCTCGATGAACTCCAAGGGGACATTGAAAAGATACGGAGTAGGCGCTTTCGCGCCGACAATCTGTCTGCGCTCATCGACTCCATTGCTTGCTAAGGCCAAGATGGCGTCGCCAACCAGGTGCCCTGGCGTCTCCGGTCCACATACAACCAGAAAGCGAATGTTCGGATTGGCCACGACATTGCAGATCACCTTTTCCAGGCCGATGTTCTCCGTTTGCAGCGTGCCCGCCAGGGCGGCACCGCTCTCCACGGCGACCCGGACCAACTGTTCGATCGAGGGCGGCGTCTTCTCACGTTCCCAACGCAGAATCACGACCACGGCAACCGGCGAAAAGTCATTCCCTCGCAAGTAACAACCTTCCTCGGGAGGATACCCGTCCGCCGGTGCAACCTTCTTCATCTTCTTACTCCCGCCTCGTTGCGTCGGCAACGATCTGGCTACGCGGGCACGTTTCTCCGGCGACCGCCGCATCGACTGCCAGATCGCTGTTCACCGCCCCTCCAAAGTAGCGCCGCTGGAAGTAAAGCGCCACGTTTACCAGACCGATCAGCACCGGCACCTCGACCAGCGGCCCGATCACCGCGGCAAAGGCAGCACCCGAATCGATCCCGAACACGGCCACCGCCACGGCAATGGCCAACTCGAAGTTGTTGCTCGCGGCCGTAAAGGATAGGGTAGCTGTTTGGGAGTAGTCCGCTCCGGCCTTCTTGCCCATCCAGAAGCTCACGAGGAACATCAACACGAAGTAAACCAATAGCGGCACGGCAATCCGCACAACGTCCAGAGGAATCGTCACGATCAGCTCGCCCTTGAGACTGAACATGACGACAATTGTGAAGAGCAGGGCAATCAAGGTGATCGGGCTGATCTTTGGGATGAAGACTTGCTCGTACCACGCTTTCCCCTTGACCTTCAGCAGAATCAACCGCGTGAACATCCCGGCGAGAAAGGGAATCCCCAAGTAGATGAAGACGCTCTGGGCGATCTGCCCCATGCTGACTTCCACCAGGCTTCCACTCAATCCGAACAGCGGCGGCAGGAGCGTGATGAAAATCCATGCGTAGAGGCTGTAGAAGAGCACCTGGAAGATGCTGTTGAAGGCCACCAGGCCCGCACAGTATTCCGTGTCGCCCTTGGCCAACTCGTTCCACACGATCACCATGGCGATGCACCGTGCCAGCCCGATCATTATCAGGCCGACCATGTACTCGGAATATCTCGGGTCAGGCGAGCCGAGCCACGGAAAGAGGAAGCCGAAGAACGCGACGGCCAACAGGAACATGAGGATCGGCCCGACGATCCAGTTCTGAACCAGCGAGAGCCCCAGCACCTTCCAGTTGCGGAACACGTCGCCCAGTTCTTCGTATTTCACCTTCGCCAACGGCGGGTACATCATCAGGATCAACCCGACGGCGATGGGGACGTTGGTCGTGTCCACCTGGAAGAGATTGATGAACGCCTCGACGCCGGGAACCAGGTATCCGGCCCCGACCCCGACCGCCATCGCCAGGAAAATCCAGACGGTGAGGTAGCGATCCAGGAAGGACAATTTGCCACTCGTGACAGCCGCTTTGGCCATTGGATGCTCCTATTACGAATTGTGTTGGTCGAGAGACGCCGGCAGTGTCTCCACAAATGCCCGGATTTCGTCCCGGACGCGGCGGTAAGGGGCCAATCGCTCCTCTTCCGTCTTGGCATTGGCCGCCAGGCAAGGCGGATCGTCAAACCCGACATGTATGACCTTGGCCTTTCCGGAAAACAGCGGGCAAGACTCGTGGGCGTTGTCGCAGACCGTCACGACATAATCGAATGCCGTCGCTGCAAGTTCGTTCACCAACTTCGACCGCTGGCCGGATATGTCCACGCCCGCCTCGGCCATCACCCGCACGGCATCCGGGTTCAGGCCGTGCGCCTCGATCCCCGCCGAGTACGGCTGGATCTGCTCGCCTTTCAGACGACGCGCCCAACCCTCAGCCATCTGGCTGCGGCAAGAGTTTCCGGTGCAGAGGAATAAGACTTTCAGCATCGGCATCGGTTCTGTTTCCTGCACAACTCGTCACGGTCCATCTTGAGGATTTGCTTCAGCCGCTTGGCGTCTTCGCCAGCCTCCGGGTTACCGGTGAGCAGCCGGCAGACCACAGCGGCGACCTCGCGGGCCTCGATAGGCGAGTGGTTATCGGCAGCGCGGTAGAACATCCATCGCCCCTCCTTGCGGCTGTCCACCAGCCTCGCCTGATGGAGAATCGACAGATGCTTTGAGACCGTAGACGGAGCCAAGCCCAGCAACTCCACAATCTGGCATACACAGAGTTCCCGGTCCTGGACCGCCAGCAGGATTCGGACCCGATTCTCGTCGGCGAGTGCCTTGATGACTGTCATCAGATCACGCATGTAGCCTAACTCCTTATATTGCCATATAACGAAATATATCGGCTCAGTGTCGGTGCGTCAACGGCATTTTCCCATTCGGCGCCTTCTGCCCTGCTTGCTGTCCTACATGACGCCCCCCTCCGAGGGATGTTCACGGCGACCCTCCAGGATCACGAACAGTGAGCCGCCTTGAGCGGTCGAGGCGGGAGTCTGAGTGTGCATTGGCCACAGGCGGGCGAAACTGAGGTCCGTGCAAACTCTGCTTGACAGCAGAGCTTGGCAGTGAAGTCGCAAATCCCTACCGAAGCGGCAAACGCAAGGTAGGAGTCATCAGTTATAGCCTGACGCCGGACGGTTTTTTCGGGGCATCCTATCCCCTGTTGTGAATTACCAGATTGCCAAGCCCAACCAACTGCCGGCAAATCCTGAAGCCGTCTGCCGGTAAGGAGTTCCGGCCGCGAATGCGGGGACCGCTTGAAACACGGAAGCGAGGGTGGTACAAAGTACACGGTCGCGGGCGGGATTGCGATTGACGCGGCTTTAGCCAACATGAGGGATGGAGTCCCCCAAACTGCCGAAAACGGCTGATGACTCCTACCAGGTTTCGGCCCAACCGGGTGGGAGTTGCCAGTGCGAGAAGACTGTGAGAACTCCCATGAGGCGCTGTCCTTGCGGGAGTTTTTTTGTGGCCCGGATTGGGACCGGCCGCGCCTCGGGACTCCTGGGAGGAGCGGTGGATAATGGTCCACTTCTACTGTCCCGTTTGTTGGAAGGAGCTTGCAGACGACCTGCCGCAGTGTCCCCATTGCGGCGCCGAGATTCACGACATCTGGAGATCGAAGAGTTATCTGGAGAAGCTCATTCTTGCACTGAACCATCCCGAACCATCGACCGTGATGCGGGCAGTTTGGCTCCTCGGGCAACGCGGGGACTGCCGTGCGGTCGAACCATTGAAACGCCTCTTGGAAACGACCCACGACGTATTCGTAACCCGTGCTGTGAAAGCTGCACTGAGCGCACTCGAAGGCTCCGACGCCGGCCCGGGCCAGAGATAGGACAGACCACCAATACCACCAAGGGGAAAGTGATGACGAGAAAGATTGAAGCGATTCGTGCCTTGGAGATTCTCGATTCCCGAGGCAATCCGACCGTGTGGGTTTGCGTGACGCTGGACAATGGCGTTAGGGCGTCGGCCTCCGTGCCGTCCGGGGCTTCCACCGGTGAGAACGAGGCCCTGGAACTCCGCGACGGCGACAAGAAGCGGTACGGCGGCAAGGGAGTGCTCAAGGCAGTCGCCAACGTCAACGACTCGATCGCGCCCGAGCTGCTGGGGCTGGACCCAGCGCGGCAGGCCGAGATCGACCGGCTGATGATCGACCTGGACGGGACATCCACCAAGAGCAAGCTGGGGGCCAATGCGATCCTCGGCGTTTCGATGGCCGTGGCCCGCGCGGCTGCTATGGCCGCGGAGTTGCCGCTGTACGCCTACCTGGGCGGGACGGGCGCGGTGCGGCTGCCGGTGCCGCAGATGAACATCCTCAATGGCGGCAAGCACGCCGATAACAGCGTTGACTTCCAGGAGTTCATGGCAATGCCGATCGGCGCGCCGAACTTCGCCGAAGCACTGCGCTACGTGGCCGAGACCTTCCACGCCCTGAAGAAGATTCTGCAGGACCGCAAGTACGCCACCAGCGTCGGCGACGAGGGAGGTTTTGCTCCCAATCTGAAAAGCAATGACGAAGCCTGCGAGGTAATCATCGAGGCGATCAAGGCCGCCGGCTACGCGCCTGGCAAGGACATCGCCATCGCCTTGGACCCTGCGGCCAGTTCCTTCTACGAGGACGGGGCCTACAATCTCGCCAAATCGGGTCAAGGCAAGAAGACCAGCGCGCAGATGACGGACCTCTACAAGTCCTGGGTGGACAAGTACCATATCGTATCCATCGAGGACGGCCTGGCAGAAAACGACTGGGAGGGCTTCAGAGCGCACACGGCTGCCCTCGGCGACAGAATCCAGATCGTCGGCGACGACATCTACGTGACTAATACTAAGTTCATCGCCCGTGGAATCAAGGAGAAGTCCACCAACGCGGTGCTCATCAAGCTCAACCAGATCGGCTCCGTGACGGAGACCATCGAGGCCATTCAGATGTGCCAGAAGGCCGGCTGGGGCTACGTGGTGTCGCACCGATCGGGTGAGACGGAAGACGCCTTCCTAGCCGACTTCGCCGTGGCGATGGGCGGCGGGCAGATCAAGACCGGCTCGGCCTGCCGCAGCGAGCGCATCGCAAAGTACAACCGACTGCTGGAAATCGAGGCCGAACTTGGCAAAGCGGCGGTTTTTGGGAGATGAGCGGGCAATTCTCGCGCGACCGGGCGGAAAGCCCTATCTGACTCTCGTGACGATCCACGCAAGCCAGAGAGTGCCCAGTGCGCCGACGACGGCCGCAAGCCCGAATGCCAGTTGGGTTCGGCCGGGCTCCAGCAGGAATTCAACGCAGAGGCTCGATACCATGTCGCCCACGGCGTTGACGCACGCCAGGATGCCGAACCCCAGGCTGCGCAAGTCCCGAGGCAAGAACTTCGCCGCTGCGGCCTTCTCCAACGTTTCCTCGGCGGCGATATGAACTCCCGAAAGCAGGATGGCGACGACCAGCCAAGACAACGAACCGCCGAACGCCGCGAGGAGGATGCTCGTGCCGACGCCCAGGCAATATCCGACCAACAGTACGCCCAATTCCGAGCGACGGTCGCCGAGGTGGCCGATGGGGAACGCTGCACCGGCGCTGACGAAATTGTGCGGTGTGTAGAGACGGACAGCGACGGGCACAGTGCCAGCGGTCCGGCCGGCAGCTTACCCTCGGTACCTCGCTATGCTGACGGTCCGATCGGCCCCAGCAGATGCACGGCCAGATGTGCGGCCAACCATGCCGCCCCGGCCGAAACAACGACGATGAGTGTATGGCGTCGCCAGTCGTCCAGTGTGGACGGCTTCCGGTCTGCTGTGGTGCCTTTGAAGTAGTGGATGTCGGCGTATCGGGCAGCAATTATCAGCACGACCACGGACCAGTACACTGCATCGAGACGGGAGAAGATAGGGGGCGCACTAAAGAGACTTTAGCATCATTATTGAGACTTTAGCATGACTGTTGGGTCCAAGAGGCCGGAAACCCTCGTTCCCACGCTCTGCGTGGGAACGCACTACCTGCGACGCTCTGCGTCGCCCGACTCGACGCAGAGCGTCGGGAAAAAGCGGGTTCCCACGCAGAGCGTGGGAACCAGAACCCAATAACGATGCTACAGTCTCGCACTAAACAGGATTTGAACGCCGACGATAACCAGAACTGCGATGCCCCCGACGAGCCAGAATAGACGAAGAAGGCAGCCCGAAAGGGAATCTGACGCTTGCTGCTGGTCAGACATGCCAAGCCTCCGGTAGCGGAAATGTAACCACCGGATGGCGGCCCGACCACCCGCAGGACCTATAGCGCGCAATAACGCTACACCCTTGAGAAGAACACTTCTTTCTTATTCTACATCTTTCGGGGCAGCAGTTCAATCCCAGCAGCCGTCCAACAACAACTCCGTGCTTTCGCCAGCCACTGGCCTGACTCTCTGCCAGTCTCCCGCACGCACAACACTATGCATCAGCCAGCACTGACAGCATCGCGTCGCTTACCACATCGGGAACAGTCAAGCCAAACTGCCAAGGTTCCTCGCCGATCGGGAGCGGGACTTCACACTCCTGTTGACGTAAGTCCTTATTTCATGGTCGATTTTGCCAGCAGTGATAGCTGCTGCATAGTGTTGCGCACGCGGGAGAGGGGGAGCCATCATTGGACGGCCGCCCAGAGTGCCGCCGGTCGGGAGCGATACGACCTCAGCCTGCTAGCCGAAGCCCACCAGGAAGAACAACAGAACCTTGGGGAACGACCGCTTGATCTCTTAACTCGCAATCTCCACTTCCTTCACCGGAGCCTTGCGTTCCTTTACGATAGAGAGCATCGCGCCGGTGGTGACCAGGCCCGGCGCGAGTGTCAAGAGGATGATCGAACGAAATTCGATCCCTGCCCAAACCATCAGCGTGGCGGCCAGAGGGCCCGCCACGGCCCCGAGCATGTCGCCGGCCCGTTCCAGACCGTAGGCGCGACCGTAGCGCGTCGGTTCGACGGCATCAGCCAGAAGATAGTCCCGGAGCGGCCCAGCCCGACCCATGCCACGCTTCGCAGGGAGGCCAGCGCCGCCAGGCTGCTGACAAGCCCCATCGCGCCGGTGGCCAGCGTGGTGAGAAGATACCCAAGTGCGGCCAAGGGGCGTTTGCGGCGGACATGGTGGCCGACCACGCCACCGCCCAACTTGGACAGGCTTACGAGGAGATCCGCAAAACCCTCGATGATCCCCAGGGATGCCGGGCCAAGACCAACGGTGGCGAGGTACAACGGAAGGACCGCCGTACACATCTCGTGGCTGAAGTCCGAGAAGAACGTGACCAGAATAATGCCGACGACCGTGCGGCCGACCCACGACCATCGTGGTGCAGAGGATTGTGCCGGCTCGCCAGGCAGGGTGCGTTCCACAACGACTAACCCTCCCGGCCGAAGTCAGTGAAACGAAGGCACCAGGACATCACGAGTCCCAGCACAAAGCCGAGGGCAATGTTGTTGAGTCCTAGGCAGACTCCCGTGGTCAACAGCATCACGTAGGCGTTGGCCCGCCGCGTTTGGTCACAGCAAGTCAGCGCGAGTTCCAGACCGCTGAAACCCACCATGACCCCTAGGATGCTCGATGGAAAGGCGACACACACTGCGACCAGAGAAGCTCCGAAGAGAACCGCCACCACCATCTTCACGGCCCCTAGCAGGAGAATCGAGCCGTTCGTGCGGGCACCGAATCGGTATTGGCCGGCAAGCCCTCCGGCACCGTGACACATGGGCATCCCGCCGAACCATGCCGCGACGAGGTTCATCAGCCCGACAGAAACGGCGACGCGGCGGGGGCTGATTTCGCGGTCGGGAAACAAATCGGCGGAGAGAGCACACACCGCGATTACCGAGTTCAGCGTGGTCAGCGGGATTTGGGGCAGCGCGGCCACGGGAAAGGCCGTGAGGAAATCGGCAAAGTGCGGCGGTGCCCAGGATGGAAACGTCAGCCCGATGCCGAGGTGCCCAAGTACCTCGGGTTTGGACAGTACCGTGAGCGCAATGCCCGCACCGAAGAGGACGATCGCGGCCGGAATGCGGCGCGACGAAGCCAGCAGCAGCACCAGCAGGGCCGCCAAGCCGCCGGTGAGCCAACTATCAGGCGCAGCCCAGGTGTTCGTGGCTGCCACCATCTGGAGACCTTTCATCACCAGAGACAGCCCCAGCGCCAACTGGAGTCCCCGCACGACGCTCTTGGGCACGACCCGGTTAAGCCAGTCGATCAAGCCCGTCAGCCCCAAGACAAGGACGACCGCGCTGACACTGGCACCCGCCGCAACGATCTGCGGGACGGTCAACCCTTCGGTGATCGCCACGGCCGCGATCGCCTTCATCGGCTGCACTGCCATCGGGATCGAAAACGTCAGGCCGGTGATAACGTTGAACAAGCCCGCAAAGAACAGGGCGGTGGCAAAGTTCAGCCCGTTCTGCGCAGCCATGCCGACCAGCAGGGGAAGGAAGGTGCCCATATCGCCCAGGGAGCCGGCGATCTCATGCCGATCCAGGCGCGCGAGCTTGAGTGTACCCAAGACTCCACGAAGCAGTCCCCGATCTTGGGAGCCTGCATCGGAATTCGGCTCGCTTTCCTCGACCACGGGCATTGGGACATCTCCAGGCGGGACCACTCCAGGGGACAAATTCGTCGTAGGGCTCATCGTTCCTGCTCTCTGGCGCTCGGTGCGAATGTCACTCGGGCTACGGTCAGCCCTTGGCACCGGTGAACAGCGCCCGCAGGCAAATCTGCGACCACATCTCGAAGTCATCGAGATGGAGAAGGATTTCCTGAACGGGCCGGAAGCTGCCGTCCACGATTTCGCTCTCTCGCGCCAATACGGTCGGCCGCTCGACATTGAAGAGATGGACGATTCCCAAGTGAACTCGTCCTACGTTGGTTTCATCGTCGTTGATGAGCCCGATACATTGCTCGCGGTACGGCGTTTCGATGGAGACCTCCTCGGCCAGTTCGCGGGCCATGCCCTCGGAGTAGGCACTGCCGGCGCCGATGGGCGCGGAATCCTTCAGCGAGATGTGGCCGCCGATGCCGACGCTCCGTTTACCCCGCAGACGCGATTCGTCTTGCTTCATGCCGCGAGTGTACTGGAAAACCGTCTCGCATCCGGCTCCGTCGTCGTGACAGAAGAGGACGTAGGGGATGAGCTGCTTGTAGGAAGGATCGTTCTCCACTTCATGCCGGGGCCGGTAGCTTGTGTGCGCCGGATTGAGCAGCACGCTGACGTAGCGTTCTGCCTCGCTGGTGAAGCCCTGAAAATGGCCCAAGCGGTGCAACAGTTTGGTAGGGACAACAAGCACACGCTCGCTGCTGATCTCGGACACAGCAATCTTCCATGTCGGAAAGCGCATGAAGGCGGTCATTCGCGGACAGTATAGGGGCTGACAACGTGCGTGGCCAGTGACAGCCGCTCCGCCGCTCTACCCTGCGGACGAAACGCGGAAGGTCAGGAAGCGGGACCGGCTGGGCTGGAACGGGAGGGCTTAGGCTGGTAGGAGCCGAGTGGTGTTGACTTCGCCTGCCCGCACCCCCATAATGCGATAGAAGCTGTGGCGATGGGGTTCGCCATGAAGTGCCGCCGCTTGTGCGGCTGATAACCCCTACCGGAAGGGACTTCCCTCGGGTGGGGGTAAAGCAAAAGACCGAAGCCCTCGGGAAGTTTCCGGGGGCTTTTTTTGCGCCCTCGCTGACGGTGCGCGGTTGCAGGGGTGGACAGCCAGCAAACGTTGGACCATGGCTTGCGATGAACAGATTCGGTCCCAACCATGAGCGTGTCCTGGTCACCGGCTTTCTCGACATTCACCGCCGGCTGGAGGAGATGGAAGCCCTCCTGACCGAAGGCGCAAACTCATCGGCGATGTCGGAGCACATCCACGACATTTCGCCCACGGAGGCAAAGGTCGTTCAGGATTACTTTGCCCGAATTCGCAGCACGCTCGTGGCTTGCCTGCAAGAGAACGACATTCCCTTGGACGTTCGTCGCATAAGCCTTCGGTGGACGCTGCAAACGCGGATCGCCTTCCTCCACATTGCCATTGCCGAACTGGGACCGGGAAAACTGCGCGGCTACGGAACGATAAGTCCTCCTGTGCGCGATGAGCTGATGAAGATCCAGCAGGAGCTAGAACGTCTGGTGGATCGCGTCGCTGCGTATCTCCGTCAAGGTCTGGGTCAGGACTTGTCACAACGGCTCGCCCGCTTGGAGGCTAGTCCCGGCACGGTCGGGACGCTGAGGCTACTGAATCGGGTCGTCACACGCTGGCAACTGGTTGAGTTCCGCCCGCTTATCGACACCATCCTGCAAAGAGTCGAGCATCCCCGGTATGAGATCGCCGTTTTCGGGCGCGTGAATTCGGGGAAGTCCTCGTTACTGAACCACGTTGTCGGGCTGGATGTGCTGCCGGTGGGCGTCACGCCCATCACCGCTGTCCCGACACGGCTTGTGCGGGGCGACCGTGCGTTGGCCGTGATTCAATTCGCGGAACGAGAGGCAAGGCGAATCGGCCTGGACGAGCTTTCCCAGTACGCTTCGGAGGAGGGAAATCCCGACAACAAGAAGCACGTCACCGGGATTACGGCTCACGTCCCCTTCTCCCGGCTGCACGAAGGGGTGGTGTTAGTTGACACGCCCGGCATTGGCTCGCTGGCGCTTGCAGGTGGGGCAGAGACACTTGCCTACCTCCCCCGCTGCGACCTGGGGGTCCTGCTGATTGACGCAGCCACCGCGCTCAATGAGGACGACCTGGCCGTTCTTCAGGGTCTTTATGAGGCCGGCATCCCGGCTCAAGTGTTGGTCAGCAAGGTAGACCTCTTGACCCCGCCCGACCAGGACCGCACGAAGCAATATGTCCGGCAGCAGATCCAGCGAGAACTCAGCCTTGACTTGCCGGTCCATCTGGTCAGCACGGTAGGATCGCATAAAGCGTTGTTGGCTCGATGGTTTGAGCACGAAATTGAGCCGTTGTTCCAACGCCACCGTGCCCTGGCCGAGAGATCGCTCCAGCGGAAAATTGCCCATCTTCGCGAGTCGGTAACCGCCGTCCTGCAAACGATAGCGGCCCGGCGAGGTGAGGCAGGGGAAGCGAGCCCTACCGATTCGGACGTGCGACTGGCAGAGCAACTCCTCAACCAAGCGGATAATGCCATTCTGCGAACGAAAGAGCGCTGCCGGGATTGGTCCTCGGGCGTGGCCGCCCTGGTGGAGATCATTTTTCAGGACGCTGCTCAAGGAATTGTTGGGTGTCCGCCCGCCTCTGAACCGACGAGCAGCGACCTCGTGGTGTGCATAGTTCGAGACATTCTGGTTCAGCGAACAGAAATGGCGCGCCAAATAGTCAGTGAACTTCAACAAACGCTACGGCAGACGTTAGAGACCACACAGGGGATCGCCGCCATCGGCGGCGCTGACATCGGCCCGATCCGGGACTTCCTCTGTAGCGAGCTACCAATTTTGGTTCTCTCCGGCTTGCGAGAGAAGTGTCATCCAGTTGCTCCCTGGTGGCGAAAGCTGCTTCCCCGTTGGGCGGCATCGGTTCTTCGGCGCTGGTTGGAGAAGCGGCTTGGACCCACGGTCCGCGAGTTCGTCAACGGGTACAACGACCAACTCGGAATCTGGCTGAACAATCGGGTAGCTCGTTTGGCAGACATTTACCAATCCCAGGCGGAGGTTCTCCGTGAGCAGGTGCGACGAATCACCGCCAGGGGCACTCTAGGTGGAAGTGCAGAGGACAGCGGGGAATTGATGCGTGATCTCCGGGAACTACAGGAGGGCGAGGATCGCAGTGAAGCTGCGATGGCCTCCACAACTCCGCCACGATGAATTCCAATGAACACGGATGCGAGGAAGACGGGCGTGCCACAGCTTTCACAACCACATAAGGACGTTGCGCAACCCGGGCGAAATTCGATCCCGAGCACTTGGCTGAATCGGAACGTCCTGGGCATGGGGCTGACAAGCCTCCTGTCGGACGCCGGCCATGAGATGGCTACTGCCATCATGGCCGGCTTCCTAGCGGTGCTCGGTGCGCCGGTATATGCCCTAGGTCTGATTGAAGGGGTCTCCGATGCCCTGTCGAGTTTCGTCAAGCTGGGGGCCGGTTGGTGGAGCGACCGCCTCGGCCATCGAAAGGCGATCACCACGGCCGGCTACGCCCTGACCGGCGGCGCGTTTGTGTTATTTGCCGTGGCCAAGACTTGGCCGTTGGTGCTCGTAGGGCGCATGATTGCCTGGTTCGGCCGCGGCGTCCGGGGGCCGCTGCGGGATGCGATGCTGGCCGAGTCGGTAGCACCGGCCGACCGGGGCAAGGCGTTCGGTTTCCATCGTGCGGGGGACACACTGGGGGCCATCATCGGCCCGTTGGTCGCCGCAGGGCTGATGTTCTGGCTTCAGCCCTATGCCAGTGAACACCCCTCCATGCCGTTTCGGATCGTCTTCCTTGTGACGCTGGTGCCGGGGCTGGGGGCCGCCGTGGCCTTCGGCTTGATGGTCACGGAGAAGCGCCGCCCGGCCAATCATGGGATCAAGTTTTGGGCCTCGGTGCGGGCCTTACCGCGGAGCTTCCGTCGTTTTCTGGTCGGCGTGGGCGTCTTTGGCGCGGGGGATTTCTCCCACACGCTACTGATCCTGGCGGCCACGCAACTGCTGACCGGCAGCTACAGTGCCGTGGCCGCCGCCCAGATCGCGGCGCTGCTGTACGCACTGCGAAACGTCCTCTACACGGCCGTTTCTTACCCCGTCGGCGCATTGAGCGACCGATTCAGTCGTCTTGGCCTCCTGGTGCTCGGCTATGTCCTGGGGGCAGTCGTGATGGTCGGCTTCATCGTCGCCTTCCTCACCAGCACCAGCGGCATCGTCTGGCTGGGCGTCTTGTTCGCCCTGGCGGGCGTCTTCATCGCCGTCGAGGACGCGCTCGAAGGGGCCATGACCGCCGACCTGGTTCCCGACGAGTCGATTCGAGGCATGGCCTACGGCGTGATGGGCACCGTCAACGGCGTGGGCGATTTTCTCTCCAGTGCCGTGGTGGGCCTGCTCTGGTCTGCCAGCCCAATTTGGGGCTTCACCTACGCGGCCGTGGCAATGCTCCTCGGGGCCGTGCTTTTGTATCGGGTGCGGTAACTCATGGACTCCTCAGAGGTATTCGCCGGGCAACTGGACCTAAAGACTCCGGAGATGGTCCCTTGCGGCTCTACCGACCAGCCGGACTGGAGCGACCTCCGGACGTATACCAGGGCCAAGCAGGCGATTGCTGGTGTCGTGCGCCGCTTGGACGCCCACTTTCGCCACTCCGCCAATGAACTGCGAGCCACTGCTTGCCGCGAGTTGATGGTGAAACTGGCGGAGGACCGCTTTACCCTGGCCGTGGTGGGGCAGTTCAATCGCGGCAAGAGTTCCTTGATGAACGCCATCATGGGACGGCAAATCCTGCCGACCGGAGTGCTGCCGCTCACCTCCGCCATCACGGTCTTGAGGTTTGGCTCTCGCGAGCGACTTGTCGTTGAGCGGAAAGGGTGGTCCTTCCCAGAAACGGCCCCTTCTTCGGCGCTTGCTGGCTACGTGACCCAGCAGGGAAATCCAGGCAATGAGAAGCAAGTGGAAAGGGTTTACGTCGAGTTGCCTCTGCCGTTCTTGCGCCGGGGCCTGGAGTTCGTGGATACGCCGGGGGTAGGCTCCACGGTCGATGCCAATACGGCAACCACGATCGATTTCCTTCCCCGGTGCGATGCAGCGTTGTTAGTCACCAGCGTCGATGCTCCGCTCACCGCCGTAGAAACCGAGTTGCTCTCTAGGTTGCGTCAACACGTCCGCAAGATCATCTTCGTCATCAACAAGACCGACTTGCTCGACGCCCGGGAATGCCAGGAAGTCGTGGCTTACATCGTGGGGACGCTTCAGAAGCAGATAGGCACCTCTTCCTTGAGAGCCTATGCGACTTCATCGAGGCGGGGGCTGGCGGCGAAGCTGGCCGGCGACAACGAGGCTTACAGACAGAGCGGGCTGGGTCCTCTTGAGGAGGCCATCTCGTCGTTTCTGGCGGTCGAGAAAGCGTCCACGTTCTTGGTAGCCATTCTTGACAAAGCCACGGCCATTGCCTCGCGCGAATTGCAGGAACTCGATGTCGATCGGCAGGCACAAGGCATCTCCTCCGAAAAGCTGCGGGAGAAGTCCGCGCAGCTTGAGGGCCGATTCCGCCAGTTCAAGGAGGATCGTGACCGAGGTCTGCTGCAACTCCGTGAACAGGCGCAGCAGCGTGCGAGAAAGACGATTGACGCAGAGCTTCGCTCCTTTCTCTCGCAACAGACGCCCGTGATTCTGGAGCAACTGGATCGAGAGGTGAACGATTCGCATGTTTGGTTGGCGTCTGGCACTGCCAAACGCGCGACCGGTCGTGCGATCAGTTATCTCCGGGGGAAACTGGCAGAGTGGATCAGTGGTCTGAAACCTTGCTTGGAGGAGGAAATCAACCAGGCGACTGCGTCAGCGAAGGCTTCGCTGGAAAGCCAACTTGCCGCGATCCCATCGGCGGCGGGTTCCGTGCTAGGGCGTGTCCTCGGTGGGCCGGTTCAGAAACCAGATGATGCGGAGCCCTTGCCATCGCTGAGTCTGCCCACGCTCGCCCCGCCAAAGCCGCAGTGGACTCCCAAGATGACTGGAACACTCAAATACGTGCTGGTCGCGTTGAGCCGGCGTCGTTTGCGAGAATGCCTGCGAGATCAACTTGGGGAGGCATTCGCCGCGTGGCGCAGTGAAGTGTCGAAGACCGTTGAGCGCGGCGTGAACCAAGCGGTGGATCAGTTGGCATCCGCAGCCCATGTTCGCGCCGGCCAGGCCGAATCCCGCTTGATGAAGGCGTTGACCGGCCAGACCGATGGGACTGCCCCGTCCGCCGATGGCACTCGGGCAGATGCGGACCCAGTGAGAGAACGAAAAGAGATCGCCGAGATTCAGGAATCGCTGAGTTCGCTGCGAGACGCCATCCTCCGTCACGATTCGGCCGAACTGAAAGCCCTGGATCAAGGGCCTGCCGTCGTCGTGCCATCGGCACCACCCCCGACCGAAGCCAGGCTTCAACCAGCCCGAAGCAAAGAGCCTGATCTGCCAAGGGAGCTTCAACAGTGGGGCTGCCCGGTGTGCAATCATCTCATGGAGGCTGCATTCGACTTCTATGCGAAGTGGCAACACAAACTGTCTGCTGACGAGCCAACCCAGCGGGCCTTTGCCGATCAATTGGGGTTCTGTCCGCTGCACACCTGGCAGCTTGCCGCTCTCGCATCGCCGCAGGGACTCAGCCTCGGTTATCCGAAGCTGCTGGAGCGAGTGTCTGCCGCTTTGTCGGGTCTTCTGAGCGGGCCTTCGCAAACGGCCGGCCCAGTAGCGGCTCTCATTCCAGGAACCGAAAGTTGCCAGGTCTGCCGTCTGTTAGAGTCCGAGGAGCAGGAGCACATTGCGCGCTTGTCCCAATTTCTTGCCGAGCCTGCCGGTCGAGACGCCTACGCCCGCGGCCACGGTGTCTGCCTTCGGCACTTGGCTGCTTTGTTGGCCGCACCGCCGCCAGCCGATCTTACCAGATTCCTGCTCGGCAAGGCAGCGCGGCATTGCGATCAGCTTGCCGAGGACATGCGGAACTATGCGATCAAGCGTGATGCCATCCGAGCGGGCCTGCTGACCGGCGACGAGCAACAGGCGCATCTCTGCGCCCTGGTTCACCTTGCCGGCCACAAAGGGCTCTGCGGGCCTTGGTCCGCGGAAGGCGCTTTGCGACACGACTGAGGGGCGGGTACACGCTCCCAGAAGCAGGCAAGTTCATCCTTTGAATCTGGCGCGATACGCTTGCCGCCATTTCCGGGTAGCAGAACGATATTTCGCCGGTCGAGGCGAAGGTTGCCTTTTCCTGCTTGCGAAGCGGTGTGTGACCTTCCACTTCTTGAGGAGAGCGAGGATGCTTCGGACCCCTAGGATACCAAGCGGAATCTCCAAGACAAGCACGGGATTGGGAGACTCCGGTTCCAAGATGTTACCGATCCATACCTCGGGCTGAGAACAATAGATGCCCAAGTTGCCGTCGTTCTCGACTTCGAGTCTGTACCGGGTCATAAGACTGCAAGCCTCCGTGTATCTCAGGAGATCAGTCCCCACGCAGGCTCATGTCCTCGCCGAAGTAACACTTGCGGGCCTCGGGGTTGCCCAGCACCTCGCCGGGCGTGCCGTGGCAGAGAACCCGCCCGCGATGGATGACGTAGCTGCGCCCCGTGATCTGGAGTGCCTCCAGTACCTGGTGGTCTACGACAGAAGGCCACGCTACGACCGACCCACTTTCATGCCCGAGGCGCTCGCGTCACGGCGTCCAACAGGAGTCGTGCCGAAAATCCGCCGATACAAATCTTCGGCGTGGCTCGTTGGCAAGGGCTCGCCTTCGACGAGTCGAAACGTGCGCCGTCCATCGGCCAGCCTTTCGGCGCGAAGGAACAATGCGGTGCCCATCTTTGCGCGGTGAAACCCTCGCGCTAAATCGAACAAGTGAGTGACGTAGAACACCTTGATGCCTCTTTCCACCAGAGCCCGCACGATTTGCCTCGCGATCTCCGAGCCTTCCCTCTCGTTGGTTGACGCGAACGACTCGTTGTGTAGAACGATGCTGTTCGGAGAAAGGCTGTCCACGATGGAACTCATTCTGCTTAGCTCTTCGTCGAGCTTTCCGCTCTTCATGCTGGCATCTTCCTCGCGCTTGAAGTGCGTGAAGATGCCGTCGCAGACATTGGCGTGGAAAGACTGGGCCGGCACGAACATGCCGCACTGCATCATCAGTTGGGCAAGCCCCACGCTTCGCAGGAACGTCGATTTTCCGCCTCGATTCGCGCCGGTCATCATCACGAGCAACTTGTCATCGGCGCTCACGTCGTTGCCGACCAGTCTTTGCGCGACGCTTAGACTCAGGCAGACATCGTACAGCCCACGACCGGAGAGCGTGGCATTGCCCGCGGCCAAGGGCACTGGAAAGCAGACCGGCTCACCCTTCCGGGCCAGGCACTCGCACAAGTTCAAGCAGCCGAGATAAAAGCCCAACTCCCAGCGCAACATGCCGAAGAAGTCCTGGATATGGTCGGTGGATTGAGCCAGTGCGCTGGCGACGAGGGCGATTCCCCGATTGTTCAGTTCCGCCAGCGCGTTGAAGCCGGCCTGGTCGCGATCAGCGATCTGGTAGACGTAGCCGGAGCGGTCGCTGAAGAGACGCGCGCTTAGCCAGTCTTTTAGCCGCTCCGCCCAGGTCTGTTTAGTATACAGCATGTGAAGTACGTACCGCGTGCCTTTATTGCCTTGATCGAGTTCGGCGCTCAGGAGCACGCCTTCTCGCAATTCAAGTCGTCGTAGATGCTCCTCGACGATAGCGAGGTATTCGTCGTCAAGCTCCTTGGCGAACATCCCGAAGAGCATTCTGAAGCCTTCCGACCTGAATTGCGCGGCGTGCACATCGGCAATGCGCCTCAGCCTCTTGAGCAAGTCCATAAACCGCTGGAGCAACTCGACGCACCGATGCTGCACGCCTTCGGGGTATCGGGGGGAGGAAAACACACTCCAGACTCCCCTCTCGCGTTCGAGTGCCTCCGCGGCAATGGCATACATCTCCCGGACGATGGCCGGCCGCTCCAGACAATCGGCCAGAACACGCTGGCGATACAGAATCACCTCCGGTTCACGGAGGCTCGTCAAGACCACCCTCCGCGCCACTTCGAGCAAGAACGGGTCGCCCGTGGCCATCGCGCCCAACAGCGTGTTCAGTTCCAAGTCCTGCACCAGCGCCGCTTCCTGCGGGGGGCCGCTCCCGTGCAGATCGAAATCTCGGTCTCTGTACAAGAGATGGGCCTTCATGGCGCGATCCGCTCCTTGACACTCTGGTAGGTGAGGCGGTACTTTTCCGCGATCGCCGCGGCGTAGGCCAGCCCATCGGCGGGCTTTCTGACAATTCTGAACGTCCGCACGGTCGGAGCCTGGGGATCGACCGTGGCGACCATGCTGACGGTGGACTCGGCGAGCGATGCCAATTCGTCAAGGAACGTCACGGACACACAGAGCATATCGCGCTGGATGATCCGCTCGATGATCTGTTTGCTGAGGAACAGTGCGTCGTCAAGCGTTGTGGACAAGAAGCTCTCATTCATAATGAGGATGCTGCGGGGCGTCGCCCGCTGGAGAATCCGGTGAATCCTGAGAAGATCATCCTCCAGCTTGCCGCTCAGGTTCCGCAGGTCTTCCTCCCTCTCGAAATGCGTGAACAGCCTGTCGAAGAGAAAGAGCTTGGCTTCTCTGCCCGGCACGGGACAGCCGATGCTGGCCAGCCAGTGGAGCTGTCCAAAGGTGCGGGCGAAGGTCGTTTTCCCGCCTTGGTTTGCTCCCGAAACGACAAAGATGCGTTCCGGGTTCTTCAGGTAGAAGTCGTTGCTCACCACCGGTGTGCCTTCCTGGGTGAGCTTATGGGCCAGGGCAAGGTCAAATACCTCACGGCCGTAGACTTCCTTGGAGCGGTTGGTGACGGTGGGATAGCAGAAGGACAGCCCGGCCGGCTTGAAACGTTCGAGGTGCTCGATAAACGCCACGTAGAACTGCACTTCCCGGTCAAAGCCGCCGATCGTGGGATCGAGGTAGTCGCGATGCCGATGGCAGTATTGCTCCAGCGACGCGAAGACCTCGGGATGCAGCCGCGCAACCCGGTCCAGGATGGCCGCTTCCACGTGGTTCATGTACGGCGCGGAGTCGAAGTCGAACCGGTACTCTCTTGCCGCCCCTTGCTTGAACTTCTCGAACGTGCGCAGCACCTCCGCGCCGTAGTCCGGTTCCGAGTCATATCCGCTAACCTTGATGCGCTTGCCCTTCAGGTGGAGGCAGTATCTGATGGCTGAGAGATCGGCCTTTAGCTTTTGCGTGTCCGCGGCGAGCGATGCAAACTCGGGGGATTTCGTGTAATGCGTCAGATACTCGCCGAGCGCGAGAAAACCGCGCGAACGCACGTTTGCGAGCCTCAGGTCGTGGGTCAGGCACGCGACAGCATTGCAGTAGATGTCCGCGGCTTCCAGGAACCAGCGTTGCTGCTGGAGCGTGTAGTGGAGTTTGTCTGCTTGCGTGAGATGGCCGCGCATCGCCCGCATCTTCTGGGCGAACGACCTGACGTGCCCCAAGAGCGCCTCGTTCTCAAGGTCCCGCAGGATGTCGTGGCGATAATTGATCGTCTCGACACGGCTCAGCGGCATGTAGAAGAACGGCGTCAGGTTGTACTCCTCGCGGCCGGCCGTGATGGACGCAACAGTCTGGTCCAGGTTCAGGTCAGTGAAGAGTTCGGCCGTCTCCCGCCCATCCACAACCGTACTGATGTCGGATTCGTCAAATAGGATGCTACGGAAAGGCATTCCGTCCACCACCCGTCGGCTGCTATACGTCTCCACTAACCCGCGGGCTTCGAGGATCGGCGTGGCCTCACAATCCTCATGCGGTCTGGAGGAGCCGGGCCTTGCCTCCGGCGTGCAGGAAGTTGGCTCGCTCATAGGAACTCCCTCTCCTGAGCATGGCAGGCCGAAATCAACGGCCCGGATTACCAACACGGCAACAAGGAACCGCATCCGAAACACGCACGCCCGCGCGCTGCCGGGCCACAACACGTGCGCGTTCTTGTCGCCGGGTCAATCCTTCTCCTCTCGCTCGCAGTCTTCCTCTTGGGCTTTATGCCATCCGTCATACCACAAGCTGGATTCGCGGGATGCCTGCGGATAGGGACTGTCGCTCAATGCGGCACCAGCCCAATACGCATCGTACCCCTGCTGGAAAGCGTCGCTGGCCATGTGAGTTCTCCTCTTGATCGAGGTAGTCCTGACAACTCACGGTCGTTACGGCGTCGTTGGCGCTCAGTTCGCCCATTTCCTAATTCGGCGTTCAATCCTGGCACCCCAACACGCGAGCCAAGCCCTCGATAACGTGCTTGGGCAGTGGTGCCGCCCGCAGTGCCGCCACGGTCCGTTCGACCTCGTATGGAATCTGTTTCAACTCCATCTGCCCGTCGCGGTAAACCGCATAGCAGGCTTTGCCTCGATGGTCCCGGGCGAGCCCCACGCTGCCGGGATTAACGACTGTGAGCTTGCCGAAGGTCCGCATACCCTGGATATGCGTATGCCCCAAAAGAACAAAATCCTCATCAATCCCGGCCACTTGAGTGTCCCACTGGTCCATTTCAAGGTACTCGAACAAATCACCTCGCGGTGTGGCGTGCGCCATGCGAAAGTGCTTTCCCTGCCACTCGAACCAATGGCGGATGAGAAGCAAGCAGAGGAACTGTCGCTCCCCCATATTCAACAAGCGCGTGTGCCAGGCTCGCGTAGCCCGCGAATACTCCCGAAACTCCCGCGTGCATCGGCAGTCCGCATCGAATCCGAGGGCGTGGTCGTGATTGCCGCGGACGATGCGGTCGGCGTTTTCCGCCAGCCAGCGGAGACATTCAACTGGTTGGGGTCCATAATCGACCACATCGCCGCAGAATGCAATTGCGTCCGGGCTTGGCTCGGCTTGAAGGACCGCCTCCAGGGCGGGCCAGTTTCCGTGGATGTCCGAGAGGATGAGAAGCGTCACAATGCCTCCAACGCACGAATCCGACAAAGCCGTAGTGGCAAAGTCCGGCGGCCAGTTCCCGCCCGTCCATTTGGCCAGCAGCACGGCACAAGCACAATGAGTGCTGCGCTGATCCGCGTGACCGACAAAAATCCCCCGGGAACAAGGCGCTCCCAGGGGTAGGTGGTCACGTCGGCCAAGCCCCCACCCCAAGAAGAACCTTGTCGGTAGGGGTTATCATCCGCCAGCCCCGCAGGCTGGGCAGCATTTGAAGGCGAACCCCATCGCCTACACGTGGATGATTATATTCCTCGGCCGCTAACGGGTCAACGTACTTACCCGCCTGGATTTCGTCTTCCGGGAAGACTCCCATTGGTCGAACCATGCGGGCAACGGGCCTACGCGGAAACATGCAAGGGCCACGGTGCTTCCCACGGCCGCCCCAAAGAGAACGTCGCTCAAATAGTGGGCACCCGATGCGACTCGCTGGCAGGCTGCCAGGACCGCCAAGCCGAGAAACCACCAGAAGCCGCGAGGGTACAGCCACACGAGCGCGATCGCAAGTCCGACCGCGACCGCCGTGTGACCCGATGGAAAGCTTTGATTGGCGCTACCGCCGCTGGCCATCGGCAACCATTCGCCAAACGTTTGCCATACGCCACCCACGAAATCGAAATGGTGCGGTCGTACCCGAACGACGAGCAGCTTGACCAAAACGGCTGCGATGCCCGATCCGAACGTGATCGTTACCACACGGGGAATCGCCCAACGTCGGTTCGGCGCAAGTTGAAAGGCCGCCAAAATGACCATCGCCGCGCCAAGTCCGTTCCCGAAGGATTCGCCGATCTGGAGGAGTTCCCCGACGAACGCAGGCCAACGACAAGCGAGGCCCCACTTGGCCAAGGGGTAATCAACGGCCATAGCGACTATGCCGCCTACGAGAAATAGGACCGGCAAGAAGGGAAACCAAGAACACCGGACCGGCAAGGCTTGCGATAATGCAGCCCCTACCTGCCCCGGCGGCAACCGTTCGGCTTGATTGATCTGGCTGTCACCGTGTTCCATGTTCGCATTCATCCTTCCATAAGCAGGCCCAACGCCGTCAGGGTATCCCGCGTGAACTTGTAGCTTAAGTGCTGGAAAGCCTGAATCCCGAGGCTCTTCGCAGCCTCCGCGAACATAGGCTGATCTTCGACGTACACAACTGCCTCGGGCGGCACCTGTGCGATGTCCAGGGCCAACTGGTAAATCTCCAGGTCCGGTTTCCGACAGCGCACGAAGCAGGAGAAGACAAAGAGGTCTATGAATGTCTTTAACGCGAACTTCTCGATGCGGTGGGCCGCCAGTTCCCAGCCCTCGTTGCTGATGGCCACGACCTTCAGGCCGTGACGGGCCTTCACGTCGCGGACCAGCTCGATCATCTGTGGATGGGCCTCGGATTGGGCGAACATGAAGGCTTGGAGGTCTCTCTGAGAAAAAGGGCGGTCCTCATAGAAGACCGTCCGCTCCAGGTACTCGTCCAGGCTCAGCTTGCCCTCTTCATAGAGACTGAAGACCAAGTGGTGTCGTCGGTCCATCGCGTCCTGGTCAAGCGCGAAATGCTTCACCGCACGATGCCGCGCTATATGGTCCCAGGCGTTGGTCAAGAGCACTCCGCCGACATCCACAAATAGAGTTGTGAACGGAGAAGGCATCATGCAGCTCCCAGCGAGCGCGGCCGCCTTCTCAAGCCGCGGCCCGCGCAATTAGCACGGTACACGGACAGTGGTTGCTCACCTGATCCGCGGTGCCACCCAGGCTGGAGTCGCCGCCCTGGCTATTGGCCCCGAGGACGAGAATGTCGGCCTTTTCTTCCTCGGCGCAACTGATGATCGTTTCGGCGGGGTGGCCCTCACGGAGAACCGGAGTCAGTGGCACGCCCCGCGATCGGGCATAGTTGGCTGCTGCTTGCAGGAGTTCCTCCAAGTGGTGCCTTGCCTGGGCCTTGACATCATCGGTGATCCAGTCCAAGGCGGGGTTGCCGGTCTGCTCCAAGACTGTTACCGCAGTCACCCGGCCGCCATCCTGCTGGGCTAGCTTGACTGCGACCTCCAGGGCTCTTTCGCTACCGCACGAGTCATTCAGCGCAACAAGAATCCGCGGCATCGCTCTGTCCTCCAGAAGAAACCGTTCCCTGCCGAAAAAAACCGTTACCAACAAAAAACCCCCGGGAACAAGGTGCTCCCAAGGGGCGGTTCTTCAACAGAAACCCCCTACTTCCAAGGGAGGACCTTGTCGGTAGGGGTTATTATCCGTCTCGGGCGGCAGGCCCAACGGCACTTGAAGGCGAACCCCATCGCCTCAACTTATCGAAATCCTACTTCGGAACGACCCGCGTGTCAACTTGAATCGTCAAAGTGGATTTCCGATGTACCCGCCGTTCAGGTTGGTTGCAGGGCCGGGTTGAGTTGACTCTCAGGCAACGGACCGTATAGTTAGCAAAATGGGGATGGAGTCCCCCTCAACTGCCCCGCAAAGGCTGATGACTCCTGCCTGGTGAACTGGACCCGGTGGGAGTTGCTCGGTTGGAGTGCCGGTGCAACTCCCACAAACGCTCACCCCGCGGGAGTCTGCAATGCACCTCAGCGCGACGCTACGGGCGGACACCACTTCTAGCAGCCCGCACGACGCCCGTTTCGCCCCGGCGGCCTCGCCGGCCAAGGAGGTGAGGTTGCCCTTCAGCCGCCTCCGCTCTTGTCTTAATGAACTTGGGCCGGAGTTCGCCCGCGACGAACAGCGGGTTGCCGTATTGAGCCAGCGCCTGGAAGAGGGCCGGTTTCACTTGGCCGTCCTCGGCCAGTTCAAACGCGGCAAGAGCACGCTGTTGAATGCCTTCCTTGGCAAGCCGCTCTTGCCTACCTCCGTTGTGCCCCTGACGGCCATCCCCACGTTTCTCCGCGCCGGCCGAAGATGGCAAGCGAGAGTCGCTTACACGGATGGGCGTCCCGGAGAACAGGTCACGAGCGATCGTGCGAGCGACATCACCGCGCTGCTGGAGAAGTACGTCACCGAGGCGGCCAACCCGAACAACCGCCTGGGGGTCAACCATGTCGAGGTTGCATCGCCATCGGAAATCCTCGATCGCGGCGTGGTGCTCATCGACACCCCCGGCATCGGTTCAACGTTTCGCCATAACACCGAGGCCACCCTGAACTTTCTTCCCCAGTGCGATGCGGCGTTGTTCCTCGTCTCGGCCGACCCTGCTATCACCGAGGTCGAGGTGGATTTCCTCAAGGAGGTCCGCTCTAAAGTGGTTCGCCTGTTCTTCCTGTTCAACAAAGTCGATTACCTCACCCAGGAAGAGCGGGACGAGGCCGTCCAATTCCTGCGACACGTTCTTAGGGACCGGGTGGGCATTCACGATGAGGTGGCAATCTTCTGTGTGTCGGCGCGGATGGGCCTGAAGGCAAAGGAATCCGGCGATACTATTCTCTGGGCACGAAGCGGCATGGCGGAAGTGGAAAGGCACTTGATCGGCTTTCTCGCCTCGGAAAAGACGGCCACGCTGCGACGCGCGCTCGTGAACACAGCCCAAGGCATCCTGGCAGACGTGTTGATGCGCGTCCGGCTGACGGTGCGCTCGCTCCAGATGCCGTTGAACGAGTTGCAGGACCGGCTGAAGCTCTTCGGGCAGGGCATTGCTGATGCCGAGCGGCAGCGGGTCATTGCCGCCGATCTTCTGGCAGGCGACAAGCGGCGCGCGGTCGCCCGGTTAGAGGAAGAAGCGGAGGGACTTCGCAAGCGGGCGAGGCTCTACCTCCAGGGGGTCGTCCAAGAGGCTCTGGCCACGGCCGCTGAGAAGACGGAGGAGGCAGCAGCCCAGCAGTCGCTCCATCGCGCTATTCCCACCTTCTTCGAGCACGAGATGGGCGTGATCTCCAGCCGTTTTGGCCCGTACATGCGCGACGTGCTCCAGCCCCACCGAGAGCGCGCTGGAGAGTTGATCCAGCGGGTTCGCCAGACGGCAGCTTCGCTGTTTGACATTCCGTGCCGTGAAGACGAGTCTCTCGACCCGTTTGAGCTGCCCGATCAGCCCTACTGGATCACGCATTCCTGGGACACGCTCGTGGGGCTTATTCCCGCGGAACTCTTCGACCGGTTTCTCCCGGTTAATTCTCGCCGGGCCAGAGTACGGAACCGCCTGATGGAACGGGTCGAGAAGCTCGTTCTCCATAACGTCGAAGACTTGCGCTGGACTACTCTCCAGACCTTGGAGCGGACGTTCCGCCAGTTCGCCTCGGACATCGACAACCGGCTGAAGGAGACGATCACCGCCACGCACGGGGCCATCCGAGCCGCCCAATCGCGGCGGCAGGAACACGCCGAGGCGGTCGCCGCAGAGATCGAGCGTCTGGAAGTCCACACGTCCGAACTCACCGAAATTCAATGCCAACTTCTCCAAGGCAATGATTAGTTGACCGAGCACTGCCACCGAAACGTGATAATCGTCAAGGGACGCGACGCCGGCCGGGTTGAAGGACATTCCAGCAAGAGCAATGAGACTCCGTGCAAATCGCGAGCGAAGAAGATCGGACAGAACGCATTGAGGAGATGCGGCAGCACTTAGAAAGATGCGTTTCCCCCACGGCGCACCGAGGCTACACCTGGGAGAAATGGAAGATGCTGGTCGAAATCGCTGCCGACACTGATTGGCAGTGCGATAGCGCCGCGTCGATTGCGGCCCCGCCGGCGCAAACCACTCGCAGGGAATCAACACCTCCCCGAACGTCGCAATGGCAATCCTCCTACACGGTTACAGGGTATCCCGGGAGGCCAGCGCCTGCCTCCTTTGCAGACTATGCTTGATTGGGAGGTTGCCATGACCCGCGAGAAACTCCGATCCTTCATCCACAAACAAATGGACGAGTTAGACCGATGGTACGGGGACGAGTACCCGGACCCGGAGAAGACCGTGGCCAAGGAACGCGCGGTAGTCTACGAAGTCGCCGAAAAGATGGCACGGGAGGGCTTTCACCGCCTACACTCCATCGGCCTAGCTGTGTGTGCTGGCGAGACGCCGGAAGCGGCGAAGACATGTCTCTCGCGTTGCTTGAAGGCACTACTGCCAAAGCGTCGCCGCAACACCACATCAGCCGGTGTTCCATCCGATTGTCTGACCGTCATTCAGGCTGCCAAGGCTGCAAGAGTAGGAAAGCGGACGATCTACAAACTGTGCGAAGAGGGCCGACTGCCTCACCACCGTGTCGGAACGGGGCGGGGGACGATAAGGATCAAGCGACATGATCTTGACCGTTACCTTGAACAGAACCGGGTGGAATGCCGTTCCCCTTCGCCAGCAAAGGACTACCTATTCCCCTAGCCTGCTCCAGCATGAAAGTCGGGTTCTGTTCAATGTGGCCGTAGCGCGTAGCCAGCATCCGGCCGTCAACGTGGCCTAGCAGCTTGCTCACGACGAGTGAATCCGTGCCGTGCACCAGCCTGTGGTGGGCATAGCTGTGTCGCAACACTGTCGCGCACAGCTTGGGCATTCCCAGCTTCTTCTTCAGTCGCCGGAATCGGCAGTTCACAGAGTTCTTACCCCAGGGCTTCCCGTTACTATTGCGGAAGATGTGCCCCTCCTTTCGTTGCTTCACCAGCCGGTCAACGATCTCCAGTGACACCGGGGGCAGGTAGACCACCCGTTGCCGCTTCTTGCCCTTACTCTCGGCCCTGGGAAACACAAGCCGGCAGCCTTCACGGTCAAAGTGCCGGACCTCCGCGCGGCAAACCTCCTGGGGCCGTGCGCCGCTGTCCAGCATGAAGGTGATGAAGTCCCTGAACTCCTGTCCTTTGACGGCAGCCAGTAAATCGGGCCAGCGGGTCGTGGGCACAATGAACTCTCGAATTGCTGGAGAGGGCTTCTTCATCTTAGCGATGGGGTTGCGGGCAATGTAACCCTGTTGCTCCGCCCAGTTCAAGGCACCTTTGACCACCGTGATAGCGGCGTTCTTGTAGGTATCCGATGCCTTGGCGAGCTTCTCGTCGAGCCACCGCTGGACATGGAACGGACGTAGCTTGCTCACCTTCAGGTCGGGCCCAATTCTCTGACCGAACGATCTGAGGTGCCGTAGGGCCTTCTCGAAAGTCGGCCGGGCGCGGTTCGCCTCCAGCCATGCGAGATACAAGTTGAACAGCCGGGCCACGCTCTCCGTCTCGACGGGAACCCCGTCAGCCCGCTTGCCCATGATCTTGTGGTATTCCTCCCAGGCAGATTCCTTGTCCGTCCCAAGAGGTATCTGCCTCCTACCAAGTTGGAGATACCACGATGCGGTCTGGGAACGGAAAAACGGTTTCGGCTCGCGCATGAGAAGGGCCTCCTACGAAGTCTAGTTCGTTGGAGGCCCGGATAGCCACTTCGGCCAACTCTGCACGGTTTACTGCAATCGTGCAGAATCCAGCACAGGTAGTCGCCGTAACTCCTTACGGCACTTAGTGGAGCGGAGGAGGGTCGAACTCCCGACCTCTGCATTGCGAACGCAGCGCTCTCCCAACTGAGCTACCGCCCCAGAGGTACTGCGGGGTCATCGGCCTCCGCAGCACCGGAACTTGATTCTACGATCCGGCGGCAGGAGTGTCAAAGAGGTTAGGGTTCCTGGCCCAGACTGTGAAGATAGGCGGCTTTCTGCCGCTCGCGGCCGAGCCGGTCGGTGATCTCCTGCCACCGGGTGGCGGTCTGCTGGAGGGCCTCGGCGGGGGATTGCTCGCCGCGGACCGCTCGACGTACCGCCTCGTCCAGCGCAGCGAGGTATTCCGCCCGCCCGGGGATCCGCAAGGCGAAGAGCCATTCTCCCCGGCCGAAGGTACGCCCCGCCGCCGCTGCGTACTGGGCAGCGGCCGCCGGCGGAATCGGCTTCTCGACCCACGCGCGGGGAGCCCCCAGGTGCGAGCGGCGGAAGAGCGTCGTGGCGGGATTCGCGGCGGACACCCGCGGGCTGAACTGCTTGCCCGAGAGCCAGAAGAGCAACTCGAAGGCCGCCTCGGGATGGGCCGACTTGCGGCTGACGACGCCGATCCGTCCGGCGGCGCCTAGCAGCGGCACGTGGGGATCCTCATCTTCCGCCCGCGTCTCCCATGATTGCTTACGGACGTTGAAGACCTTCGTCGAGCCCGGCAGTTCGGCAAAGCCTACCCGGACGCTCGCCGCGACGTTCTCTGCGGCCTCGCCGGGCACGCCAGCGGCGGCCGCCGTGGGCCAGGTCAGCGCCATGCCGCAGCGGCCCTGCCAGAAGGCCGCCCGGGCATCCGCCGGGTCGTACCGGAGTTGTTCGGGCGAGCCTAGCTTGGCCGCGGCCACCAACTCTTGCAGCGCCCGGACAAACGGCGGACCGGCCACCAGCGGCTTCATCGTGCGGACGTCGAACAGCGTGGAGTAGTTGTCGCGGTGTTTGGCGTAGGGTGCCGAGCGGGCCAGCAGCACCGGGGCGGCCCAACCGGGGCCGAGCGGCTCGACGCTGCCGAACCAGGGGGCATCGTCGGGCGGGGCCGCCGCGCCCAAGTTCCTCCGATCGGCCAGCAACTCGGCCAGCTCCTGGTACTCGGCCCAAGTCTCCGGCGGTTTCCGGCCCAACCTTTCCAGCAGGTCGGTCCGATAGTAGCAGACGAACACAGGCGAGCCGAACGGGACGGCCAGCGGCTCGCCCACCCAGGCCGCCTCCGAGCGTCTCAACAGCTCGAACACGTCCGACCAGTCGCCGGCGTTGGCTTGCAGCAGACTCTCGGGAATCGGGGTCAGCAGCCCCTGCTCGGCCAGCAGGCCCAGTTGCCACGAGGGGCAGATGAGGGCGTCGGCGGCGAGCGGATCGCTCTGGCCCAACTGCACTTCGGTGATCGATTCGACCTGGAGATCAGAGCCGGTCTGGGCGTTCCATTCTCCCCGGAGTTGGCCGACCGCGGCGGCCAGTTCCGGGTCACCCACCACCAGCAGCCGCAGCTTCACGTCGGCCAACGGCGTTCCGCCGGAGGTCCCGTTGCCGTCCGATTGGGGTCCGGAGCAGCCGGCCAGGAGCAGCAGCAGGCAGTAGGCGACGGCGGATTTCGGATTTGGGATTTGGGATTTCGGATTTGTTGCACTCGGGCAGCTCGCGCGCCGTGCGGAGAGGGCACAGAGGGCGGGGAAGAGCCCACGTGGAACGGGGTCGGAGGCTGAATGCTGAATGCTGAATGCTGAATGCTGAATGCCGTAGGGAGACATGATCCTGCCTCTTGTCGGCGACGGGTGACTGGCGTCGACGGGCACCGACGCGAAGCGTTGGTCGATGAGCCCCCAGACCCTCGGCTTTTTGGGGGCTCGCCGACCGACGTGACCATGCTTCGCACGGTGCCCCGTCGGTGCCCGTCGGCCCCGGCCACCCGACGTACGGGCGCACTGTACGTCACTGTAGAATAAGGGGCATGGTCCGGTCAACGCACCGGCCAGCCCGTGTGTGGCGAGTTTTCCTGGCAACTTGGTGCCTCGGGTGCCTGGGGTCGAGCGAAGCGAGCCCCGAGATGAGCCTGCTGGGGGCGGCCTGCGGCCGACCGCCAGCCACCCGCGCATCCGCCAGAAAAACTTGCCACACACCCAGCCCAGATCCCAATCTGAAGCCCCATATCCCAAATCCGAAATCCGCACATCCCCAAATCCCCACACCCGGCTGTCCCGCGGCGGTCGGTTGGGCTAGAATCCTTCCAATAGCCGGCGGCAGACTTGCCGACGGCCGCTGCGGCCGCAATCTGTGGGGAAGCCGATGAGCGCCAGTTTCGTAGCCTATGTGGACGAATCTGGGGACGAGGGATTCGAGTTCAAACGCGGCTCCTCGGAATGGTTAGTCTTATCCGCAGCAATCTTTCGGAAAGAAACGGAACGAGAACAGGTCAAGCTCGTGCGTGAGGTCTGCGATCTCTTGAAGAAAGCACGAGGGAGAGCCCTGCATTTCGCGGATCTCACTCATGTCCAGCGCGTAGCCTATGTTGAGCGTATATCGAAAGCCCAGATGCGATGCATTTCTGTTGCGGTTCACAAGTCATCCCTTGACGAGCCGGAAGTGTTCCAGGCAGAAAAGCGTCGCTTGTACGTGTACGCCATTCGGTATCTTGTTGAGCGTGTTTCCTGGTTCTGCCGCGAAATGAGAAGACGAAACGATCTTGGTGACGGCACGGCAGAGATCGTTTTCTCCCACCGACGCGGGATGTCGTACGAGAACATCCGCGAATACCTGCGTATCCTGAGACTGCGTCCCACTCAAATCTATTGGAACGCGATTGACCCCCGCCAGATTCTTGCCCTGCCGCACGAACAGCGCATGGGGCTCCAGGTCGCAGATGCGGTTGCGAGCAGCATCTTTCAGGGCCTTGAGAAGAACCGCTTCGGACACACAGAAGACCGCTACGCCAGGACTCTTGCGCCTGTCATTTGGCGACGCAAGGGAAAATGCCGTGGTTATGGGCTAAAGATCTGGCCGAAAGAGGCAGAAGCCAAGCTAGAACTTGACGGCCAACATGCCTGGCTCAAGACGCTCTGGAAATGAAAAAGGCAGGGCCCGGGCACAAGACACCACGCACCATGGCGCTGCCAGCCTTGCGGCCAACCTTGTGAACTCCCGCGTACACCTGCCATTTCAAGTATACAGATTCTGGCCTGACTGTCAAGATGAGCTTATCCCTATTAGGAGGGGGCACGCGAGGGCAACACAACGTCGAGACACTACCGGAATCCCCAATCCCCAAGTCCCCCAATCCCCACACCCGGTTGTCTCCCCGGGGCCGCTTGGGTTACAATCCGTTCAACAGCCGGCGGCAGACTCGCCGACGGTCCCTCCGGCGTCCGTTGGACGCCGGCTACTGGTCAGATGAGGTCTGAGGCCCCACTAAGCAGGAGGATGCGAATACGATGGGCGTTTTCCTGGGAATCGACATCGGCACTTCCGGCACCAAGACCTTGGCGATCGACGCCAAGGGCAACATCCTGGCCGACGCACTGGAGACCTACCCCTGCTACGTTCCCAAACCGCTCTGGAGCGAGCAGGACCCCGAGGACTGGTGGCAGGCCACGATCCGCTCGGTCCGCAGGGTCGTCAACGGCGCCAAGCTCAAGCCGGCCGACGTGAAGGGGATCGGGCTTTCCGGCCAGATGCACGGCTCGGTCTTCCTCGACAAGCAGGACCGGGTGATCCGCCGGGCGATCCTCTGGAACGACCAGCGGACCGCGGCCGAGTGCCGGGAGATGGAGGAGCGGGTTGGGGGGCGCAGCCAGTTAATCAAGCTGGTGGCCAATCCCGCCCTGACCGGCTTTACCGCGCCGAAGATCCTCTGGCTGAGAAACCACGAGCCGAAGAACTTCGAGAAGACCTGCAAGGTCCTTCTGCCCAAAGACGAGATCCGCCGCCGCCTGACCGGCCAGTACGCCACGGAGGTCAGCGACGCCAGCGGCATGCTGTTGTTGGACGTCGCCCGGAGAAACTGGTCGAAGAAGCTGCTGGCGGCCCTGGAACTCGACGCCGACCTGTTGGCCCGCTGTTACGAGTCGGAAGACGTCACCGGGACGCTTACGTCCGCGGCGGCCAAGGCCCTGGGGCTGACGACCGACTGCCTGGTGGTGGGCGGGGCGGGTGACTGCGCGGCCGGGGCGGTGGGCAACGGGATCGTAACCGCGGGCCTGATGTCCACCTCGCTGGGCACCTCCGGCGTGATGTTCGTCCACAGCGACCAGGTCAAGATCGACCCGGAAGGACGCGTGCACACCTTCTGCCACGCCGTCCGCGGAAAGTGGCACATGATGGGCGTGAACCTCTCGGCCGGCGGCTCGTTACAGTGGTTCCGCAACGAGCTCTGCCAGGCCGACTGGGCTAAGGCCAAGCGGGCCAAGCGGGAGATCTACGACCTGTTGATCGAGGAGGCCCGGCCTGTGCCCGCCGGCAGCCAGGGCCTGTTCTTCCTGCCCTATCTGTCCGGCGAACGCACGCCGCACGCCGACCCCGACGCCCGGGGCTGCTTCGTGGGGCTGACGCTGGCCCATCGCCGCGGCCACATGATCCGGGCGATCCTGGAGGGGGTGACTTACGCGATGCGAGACAGCCTGGCGATCTTCGAGGGCCTGGGGGTGCCCATTCGGCAGATCCGCGCCTCCGGCGGCGGCGCCCGCAGCCCGTTGTGGCGGCAGATCCAGGCCGACATGTTCGGCCGCAAGGTGGTCACCATCAACACCGAGGAAGGGCCGGCCTACGGCGTGGCCCTGCTGGCGGCCGTGGGCGGCGGCGAGTTCAAGGACGTCCGCGAGGCCTGCGCGGCGACGATCCGCGTGGTCCAGCAGACCGCCTCCCACCGCAGCGCCAAGACCTATTACGATCGGGCGTTCCCCGTCTACCAGCAGCTCTATCGTTCGCTCAAGGACGACTTCAAGGGCATCGCGGCGCTGGAAAAGTGAATCAGGTGAATGCTGAATGCTGAATGCTGAATGCTGAATTCGGCGATTGCGCGGTGAAGGGTGGCAGATGAACAACCACCAACTATCGTCTTCTATCCACCATCCACCATCCAGCATTCAGCATTCAGCATTCAGCATTCAGCATTTTTCGGTCCTGGCCGAGATCGTGCTGGTCTTTGCGGTCTTCTTCATCCAGGGCGCCCAGCCGGCTCCCGACGTGAATGAGCCGTACTACCTGGGCAAGGCCATCCACTATTGGAACCCGAGCTGGGCCCGAGGGGATTTCTTTCTGGGCACGAGGGACACGCACGAGGTCTTCTACTACACCTTCGGTTGGCTTTCGCTTTGGCTGCCGCCCCCGGTGCTGGCCTGGTTCGGCCGGGTGTTGACTTGGGGCCTGCTGGCCTGGGCCTGGCGGCGACTGAGTTTTGCTCTGCTGCCCAAGCGGTGGTGCTCGATCCTGACCGCCGCACTGCTGGTCTGCCTGGTCGAGCGCTGCAACATGGCCGGCGAATGGGTCGTCGGCGGCGTGGAGGCCAAGGGGTTCGCCTTCGTGCTGGTGTTTCTGGGGCTGGAGGCGCTGGTCCGTCGGCGCTGGAATCGGACGTGGCTGTTGCTGGGGGCGGCCTCGGCGTTCCACGTGCTGGTGGGCGGCTGGTCGGTCGTGGCCGCCGGCCTGGCCTGGCTCCTGCTCAAATGTAGAAGGCAGAAGGCAGAAGGCAGAATGCAGAATGCGCACCCCTCGCTTCTCGCCCCTCGCCCCTCGCCCCTCATCCCTAGCCCCCAGCCCCGAGCCCCTGGCCCCCAGCCCTCACCCCCGCTGCGGTCGATGTGGCCGGCGATTCTCGGCGGCCTGCTGCTCTCGCTGCCGGGGCTGATTCCCGCCCTGACGTTGAACTGGGGGGCCGATCCCCAGACCCTCCGGCTGGCCAACCAGATCTACGTCTATCGGCGGCTGGCCCATCACCTGGACCCCGCACAAGTCCCCGTCCTCGTCATCGTTCGTTTCGTGCTGCTGGGCACGTTGTGGCTGCTGCTGTGCTTCCGCTGGCCGGCCGAGATCCCTTGGCGGGGCCTACGGGCGTTCGTGGCCGCGGCGGTCATCATCGCCCTCAGCGGCGGGGCGATCTGCTGGCTGTCATTCTACGCCGAGGACCTCGGGGCCGCGCTGCTGCGGTTCTACTGGTTCCGGCTGGCCGACGTCGCCGTGCCCATGGGAGTTGCTTTGGAGGGAACCTCCTTTGTCCTGGGCAGGCTTCGCTGGCGGCCGGCAGTGGCCAAATGGTCCCTGGCGATTGCCCTTCTCGTGGCAGGTGTACACCTCGGCGCGCACCTGCTGAGGCTTCCCGTCGCCGCGCCGCCGCGGGCCTACCTGGTGTACGCGGACCGGTCGCCTGAAGAACGGCTCGACTTCTACGCGGACTGGCGGGATGCCTGTACGTGGATTGCGCGGCCCGGCAACGTCCCAGCCGACGCCCGGTTCCTTACGCCGATGATGTCTCACACCTTCAAGTGGTACGCCGGCCGCGCGGAGGTGGCCAACTGGAAGGAGATTCCCCAGGACGCCGTGGCGATCGTCGAGTGGTGGCAGCGGATCGAGGAGGTTTACGTCGTCGGCCGTAAGCGGCCCGAGGATGAATCGCTCGCCGATCTTGGCGTCGAGCGGTTGCAGGAAGTGGGCGCACGCTACGGGGCCGACTACGTCATCACGGTGACCCAGCCGCGGCTGGACCTGCCCGTGCTTTACGAGAACCAGACATACATCATATATCAGTTGCACAACGTTACAGCGCCAGCGGAAATCACTGACAACTGAGAACCGACAACTGAAAGCTGAAAGCTAAGAGCCGACAACTGATAACTGCCTCCCCATGAACGTCGAGCTTCCCCAACTGCTGGCCGGGCGGCTGGCTGGCGTGTTGCCGGGGCCGGCACTGGCGGCGCGTTTCGAGCCCCGGCCGCCGCTGTGGCGATACTACGAGGCTCCGCCACCGGACGCCCGCCCCGCCGCCGTGCTGGTGCTGCTCTATCCCCACCGCCGCCTGTGGCACCTGCCGTTGACGCTCCGGCCGGCACATCTGCCGGACCACGCCGGGCAGATCAGCCTGCCGGGCGGGGCCGTCGAGCCGGGCGAGACCACCGGCCAGGCCGCCATGAGGGAGTTCCACGAAGAACTCGGCGACGACGGCCGAAGGATCGACCTGCTCGGGCAACTCTCGGCCGTTTACGTCCTGGCCAGCAACTTCCTGGTCACGCCGTTGGTTGGGGTGACCGACGCCCGTCCAGAGTTGACGCCCAACCCCTGCGAGGTCGAGCAGCTCCTGGAGGTCCCGCTGGCCCACCTGCTCGATCCGGCCAGCTTCGGCAGCCACCGGCGTCGGCACCAAGGCCGCTCCTATGCAGCCCCGCACTTCACCTGGCAGTCGCACCGCATCTGGGGCGCGACCTGCGCCATCCTGGGCGAGCTGGTGGCGGTGTTGGAGGGAGAGGATTTATGATTTCAGATTTGGGATTTAGGATTTGGGATTTGGGATTTGCGTGAAGATCAGCTATGTTACCAGCAGAGTCAACCACAGGCGCGTGTCCAATCTCAAATCCCAAATCCCAAATCCCAAATCTGAAATCATATGCCTCCTCCGCGCGCCGTAGTCTTCGACATGGACGGTCTGATGTTCAACACCGAGGAGATCTACACCCTGGTGGGCACACAGTTGCTGCGCCGGCGGGGGTGTGAGTTCAGCGAGGAGTTGAAGGACGCCATCATGGGCCTGCGGCCGCAGCCCACCTTCGAGACGATCATCCGCTGGCATGGGCTGGATGAGAGCTGGGAAGAGATGGCGGCCGAGTCGAACCGGCTCTTTGTCGGCCTGCTGGACGACCATCTGGCCCCCATGCCCGGCCTGCTGGACTTGCTCTCTTCGCTGGAGGAGGCGGGGATTCCCAAGGCGATTGCCACCAGCAGCGGGCGGGAGCTGGTCGACGAGATCTTCGCGCGATGCAGTCTCCGCTCGCGGTTCCGGTTTATCCTCACCGCCGAGGACATTACCCACGGCAAACCCCACCCGGAGATTTATCTTACCGCCGCCGAGCGGTTCGGCATCAGTCCAACGGAGATGCTCGTGCTGGAAGACAGCCAGAACGGCTGTATTGCGGCCGGCGCGGCCGGGGCATTTGTGGTGGCGGTGCCGGGCGACCACAGCCGCCAGCACGATTTCAGTGCCGCCTCGCTGGTGGTCGACACGCTGGCAGCCCCGCGCCTGTATGAGGTGTTACGGGCCGGGCGTTAGCGCTCTGTAGGCGTTGCCATACCCGTTTGCCACGGATGATCCGTAGGGGTGCCACGGCCGTGTCGGCCGTGTTACGGTGGGAAAATGCGAGAATTTGGGGCACGGCTGATACAGCCGTGGCACTCGACAACCTGGGGAAAAAGGGGACAGGTCCAATTTGCCGGAACGGCCCGCGACCAACCTTCGGTCGGTACCCGGCTTCGCACAAATTGGACCTGTCCCCTTTTTCCTCCCGGGGTCGCAGGCAGTGCTAGCATGGCCAGTCGGCATCCATGCCGGCCTGCGTGGGGTGCAAGTTGTACTTTGCGCGCCTTGACGCGCAACCGATATTTAGGGGCTTTGGGTGGCTGGTTTCTCGCGTTTCTTGAGCCGTCTGAGCCATTGTAGACCGGCGGTCGCGCCTTCCACGGCACAGGAATCGGGCCGTTCTCCGGTTGCGCATTCTCCCAGAATTGACCTCCTTAACGGCTTTCAGTCCAAAAACGTGAGAAATCCACCTTGACCACCAAGAGCCAAACTGCCCGCGCGCAAAGTGCAACTTGCACCCGGACGCGGCCGGGTCGCATGCCGCGCTGTTGTCTCTCGCCAAGAAATCGAGTACAATCCAAAGTCTGGCAGGAACTGCATGTCCACAGGGGGGCATATGACCCAGATCATTTTGAGCGACGACCAGGCAAATGCCGTGCAGACCGCCACCGATTCCGTGGAGATCCGCGACCGACATGGGAATCTGCTGGGCTACGTGTCGCCTCCGCCCAGCGACGCGGAAATCGCCGACGCTAGAGGCCGGCTGCAGTCCGCCGGGCCGTGGTACACCACCGAACAGGTGTTGGACCAACTGAAGTCCCTGGAGCAAGGATGACGCGGACTGAGCGGCATGCCACCCTGCCGAACCAAGCGAACTATGCTCGGTGCTGACGCCCTTCAGCGGTTTCGCTCCTGGCTCTCTCGGCGGGGACAGTACGGCCCGGCGCTTCGCTGGGTTGGGTCGGCGGCGGTGCTGTTGTGGAAAACGTTGCGGAGATGCCCGGTCGTGAGCCGCGCGGTCATGCCGCTGCGGGTCGAGGGCCAGCGGTTGTGGGTCCGCTGTTTTTCTTATGATGACCTGTTGATGGCCTCGCCCGAGTACGAGTCGTGCTTGAAGCGGATCTGCCCTCGGCCGGGCGAGGTCGTCGTGGACGCGGGCGCCTGCATCGGCCGGCACACGCTCTGGCTGGCCAGGGCGGTCGGCCGGCAGGGGAAGGTGATCGCGGTCGAGCCCCTGCCGGCGAACTTCCGCATGCTCCGGCGAAACGTGCGGGCGAACCATTTGTCCAACGTCGTCTGTTTTCCCGCGGCGCTGGGTGCGACTCGTGGGCGGGTGGAGATTCGCTTCGACTACGAGACCTCGACTGCCTCTTCCCGGCGCGACCTGCCCGGGCGTGCCGTGGTCGATCAGTGGAGCCTCGACCTGCTGCTTGCGGAGCTTGGCGTCGGCAAGGTGGACGTCATCAAGCTCGACGTGGAAGGCATGGAGATCGACGCCCTGGAAGGGGCCCAGCAAACTCTGGCTGCCTCCCCCGACGCCCGGATCGTCGTCGAGGTCCATTCACACTCTCGGCAGCCTGACGGCAGGTGCCGCCTGCGAAAATGGCTGGAGGAGCACGACTACGAGATCGTGGAAACCGCGGAAGGCAAGAGGATCTTTTATTGGGCGTGTAGACGGACGCGTGATGGCATGCCACCCTGCCGCAAGCAAAGGGGCTAGCCCGCATTTCTCACCACAGTGTGCCACTGCTTGACGTAAGGCAAGCAGTGACGAGGGATTCCGCCCCGCACTGCTTCTGCGAAGCAGTGGCACACTGTGATCCGACGTCGGGTGTTGGTGAGAAATGCGGGCTAGGGGCGAGGGACTGGGGGCTGGGGAGTGTCCATAGCGGCCGGCCGGGAGACCGTGCGGTCGGTCCTTTCGGCAGGGTTGAGAGACCCGCGCGTTCTGGTTACGGTTCGGCCGTCCCGGACTTCTTGCCGATCTCCGGGTAAACGTCGATCTCGGGCTTGGTCCTGCCCTGGCGGTCGAACAAGGCCCCTCCACCCGGGCCCCATCGGGTCGGCTCCCAGATGAACGTTCCCAGGCCCTTCCTCTTCGGCAGGTCCTCAACGATCTGGTTGATCTGCCGGATGTCGGGGGTCGTGTATTCCACGACGATGATGGGTTGATCGTACCGCCCGACCAGATCGGTCAGATTGGCCTTCAGCTCGTCCAACGTGCCGTGCCACTTGGGGTAGTACGACTGGCCGATGACGTCGAACTGGACGCCTCGGGCCAGGACGCGATCGAGGAAGTCCCTCGACCTGACGTTCTGCCCGCCGCAGGCAAGGTGCAGCATGACCTGCACCGAGCCGTCGACGTCCTTGACGCCGGCGATCCCGGCCTTGAGCAGCCCGCAGAAGGCGTCCCAGTCGCCGGTCTTCCACATCTGCCCGTCCGGCCAGAGCATGCCGCTGCTGACCTCGTTGCCGATCTGGACCATGTCAGGCAGAGTGCCCTGCTCTTTGAACTTGGAGAGCACGTCTTTGGTGTAGACACGAACGGCCTTTTGCAGGTGGTCGCCGTGCAGGTCGGTCCAGGCGGCGGGCTTCGTTTGATGGCCCGGATCGGCCCAGGTGTCGCTGTAGTGGAAGTCCAGCAGCAACCTCATTCCGGCCGCCTTGACCCGCTTGGCCATTTGCAGCGTGTGCTCCAGGTCGCAGTAACCCTTCTGGGAATAGCCTTTCTCCGCCTGGGGATTACAGAAGATGCGGAGTCGTATCCAGTTTAGTCCGTGGTCCTTGAGGATTTCGAGGATGTCTTTCTCGGACCCTTGGTCGGAGAAGTGCACTCCCGCGTCCTCTTGCTGCTGGACCCAAGAGATGTCCGCTCCGATGATGTATGGGGCCGACGGTTGGCTGCCTCGACCAGCGGAGCAGATCGAGAGCGCAAGCATCAGTGTCAGCGCATGTAGCTTCAATTTCATCGTGATCGACGCTCCGGGTTCTTTGCCGGGAGCGATCCCCCTGCGCCGGGCGGGCCGTTACAGGGTGCATGAAGTCGCGCCGACTCTGGGAAGCGCAGGATTTCAGCCTAGTACGGTTCCTCGGGTCAGCCCTCATGCGCAATCAGTTCAGCAATCCCTGCTGTCAAGCCTTCAAGATTGCCCGCCCATGCGATCGGCTCAACGAAGTTGGCATCGAATCCCATGTGTACCAGAGCTTCGCAGGATCGGCGCGGATAATGTGCAAGCAACGACTCATAGAAGCTGCGGTGAATCTCGTAGTGATCGAAAAAGGCGAACGAACCCCACTTCCGCGCAAGTCCTTCGTGGTCGCGAACGTCGATGATCTCCAACTGCTCAATTGGCTTATTGGCATCGTCCCCCTTCCATGCTTCCGCGAAGATCGCCATCGCCTCCTTGTCCGTCGTTGGGGCGCTATAGCCAAAGATGGTGATGATGCCCGCGCGTCTGACGAAATCGCGAGCTTGATCCCATTGGCTGGCGATAAACGGGTCGTGCGTGTAGTTCTTCTGCTCGACGGGGTAGAGCAGACGTGTCGGAGTCAAGCTCGCGCCGCACCTGCGGCATACGTCGGCCTTCCGCATTGCCAGGCCGCAATGTTTGCAGAAGCCGACACGGACGTTGCCATGCAGGTGGAAAATGTGCGGTAAGGGTGCTTCCCCAGCAAGACGTTCGCAAGTATCGACCAGGAAAGGGTCCCAATTGAACGTGAAGATGGCGTCTTTCTTTCGCAGCGACAGCAAGAGCAAGTGATAGAGGGTTGGGTACTCAGGCAAGACTATGACCGAACTAGTGTTCGTTGAGCAACCCGAGAATGCGAATGGGACGCGTTGCTGCGCAATAACGTTCTCACCCGATGGCGGTGATTGTAGCACACAAGTCGCGGAGGTGCAACGGTTTCGGTGGCCTCCGGCAGTCGCGATCCAGTCTGTTATCGGCCGACCAGACCCAAGAAGCCGGCTGAGAAGTCAAAGGGCCAAGTACCCGTTGCCGGCGAGGAAGATGGGACTCGGCTCCAGCCCCGGTCGCGCAGAAGTGTGCCGCAAGGACCGCCGTCGGTCACTGCAAGGCTGCCACCGCAGCACGGCAGCCCTACTCCTGCCGGTCCAGCGGTTCACCGAGGATCGTCTCCCTGGCCGCCCGCAGCGCGTCCGGCTGGCCGCTGGCCTTGGCGGGGTCGTCGGTCAGCTTCACCACGGGGATGCCATCGACGGAGATGAGCTTGATGACGATGTTCAAGGCCGCCGAGCCCTCGAAGTCGTTGGTCAGGTTGGTGCCGATTCCGAAGGAGCAGCCGATGCGGCCTTGGCAGTGGGCCCTGAGCCGGGCGGCCAATTCCGGCGTCAGCCCGTCACTGAAGACGATCGTCTTAGTCGTCGGATCGATGCCGAGTTTCCGATAGTGTGCGATGGCGAGATCGGCGAACTCGAACGGACAGCCGCTATCCTGCCGCAGCCCGTCGTACAGCCCGGCGTAGTAGGCGTCGAAGTCGTCGAAGAACGCCCGGCTGGTGTAGGTGTCCGTCAGCGCGATCCCCAGTTGGCCGTGGTAGACGCGGTACCAGGCCCGGAGTGCGAAACGATTGGCGTGCCGCAGTCCGCCCAGCACGCTGTGGGCCATGATCCACTCGTGGGCCATGGTGCCGATGGGCTTCAGTTGGTACACGTGCGCCAGGTGGACGTTGCTGGTGCCCACGAACCCGGGATTGGCGCGGAGCGCGCCGACGACCAGCGCCTGGGTGGCGTAGCTGCGGCGACGCCGCGTGCCGAAGTCGGCGAACGCGCAGCCGGCCTGTCGCAGGACGCTGCTCTTGGCCGCGATCTTCTCAGCCTGGCCGTCGCCGCTCCAGTGGGTGTCCACGTGCCTGCCGTAGAGCTCGCTGACCAGTGCCAGCAGGGGAACCTCCCAGAGGATCGCCCGCTGCCAAGACCCCCGGATCACGATCGACAGGCCGCCCTGATCGTCCGGACGGGCCTCGACCTCGTGGGGGTCGTAACGATAGTCCTCCAGGTAATCGAGGTAGGCCGGCTTCAGGTACGGGCACTGCCGCTCCAGGAACGACCGCTGGTCACGTCGCAGTTGCAGGCGAGACATCTCCTGGATGGATTGCGTCAGCGCGTCAAAGAACGCCTCGTTGAACCGGTCCGACGGCCGCCGATTGATGAACTCATAGCCTACACAAGCGGCCGGATACAGCTCCAGCACGGCCTGCTGCATGGTGAACTTGTACAGATCGTTGTCCAGGATGGACTGGATCACTGGTTCCGCTTTCGCTCAAATCAAGTTGCACAATTCTGGAAAAGCACCGTTTATTGACTCTCAGAAAACTAATGTCATGTGACGTTTAGCGGCCGACGGTACGTCGGCCTGGAAAATGCTGTCGTCGCCGTACCGGCGACGGCTAAACCATGCGCCATTACTTACCTGACCCTCAATAGCCGCCGCGGCTACGCGGCGCCAGGCGTGGCCGCCGGGGCTATTGATCCTCAGAAAAGTAATGCCGCACCGCACAAATCGCCCAGGTTGCCAAGTCACGTGAAAACCAGGCTGAACCACGCAAACTGTGCATCCGTATACGACATTAGAT
>Ga0315291_10000538_pt1 | contig 50198 bp, 35 predicted proteins | sample YL17G12_20_MG_FD_203070 | JGI IMG/M metagenome (GOLD analysis project Ga0315291, IMG submission 203070) | Sediment microbial communities from Yellowstone Lake, YNP, Wyoming, USA - YL17G12_20 | ecosystem: Environmental > Aquatic > Freshwater > Lake > Sediment | place: USA: Wyoming | collected...
GAGCGAACCAAGCGGCACGCCCCGCTCCGAGAAGACCTTGTACGACGATTCCTCGGGTATCGTCCCGCCGTTCAGGAAGAATATCATCCGGCTCCCCTTGCGGATGCCGAAGGAGCGGTCCTCGTCGCGGTAGGTGATCTTCGCGTAGGCCTCGCCCTCCAGCGCGTGCCTCCCGGCCAGGTAGCTCAGCACCGAGTAGAATTTTTCGGGCGAAAGGTCGTGGTAGCAGTAGGAGCGCCTCGCCAGCGCGTACGCCTCCTCTGCGCCCCACCTTCGCTCCAATGACATGCCCACCAGCGTCTGGGCCAGCACATCGAGGCTGTTGAGGGGTATGGAGATGCGGTCGATGTTCCCGGCGTAGGCGTTCTGGACCAAGACGGCGCACTCCACCAGGTCGTCATTCTCGTAGACCATGAGCCTGCCTTTCGGGGTTTCGTACACGCCGTGGCCGGCGCGCCCTATCCTCTGGATGCCCTTGGCGATGGACTTGGGCGAGCCTATCTGGCAGACCAAATCGATGTGCCCGATGTCTATGCCCAGCTCCAGCGAGGTGGAGCACACCACCACCTTGAGCGTGCCGTTTCGCAATGCTCCCTCGACCTCCAATCGCGTCTCCTTGCTCAGGCTCCCGTGGTGGGCGGCGATGCTCTCCACGCCGCGCTCCTTGAGCTTGTGGACGACTGTTTCCGTCCCGGAGCGCGTGTTGGTGAAAATCAGCGTCGTGCGGTGGGCCGCAATGAGCTCCTTGAGCTTGTCGTACATCTTCCAGTTGGTGACCTCGTAGGGCAGCGCCGTGATGTCCTCCACCGGGGAGAGTATCCCGAAATCGAGGTCCTTCTGCGAGCCCGCCACCGCAATCGACACCGGCCGGAGCGCTCCCGAGTCCTTGTAGCCGACCAGAAACTTGGCTATCTCCTTGATGGGCGCCTGGGTGGCCGAAAGGCCCACGCGCGTGAACTCCGTCTTGACATGCGACTGCAATCGCTCCAGCGTCAGCGACAGGAGAACGCCGCGCTTGGAGCTGCAGACCTCGTGGATCTCGTCGACGATGAGATAGCGCACGTTGAGGAACTTCTCCCGGAACTTGGGGGAGGACAGCACGATGGAAAGCGACTCGGGCGTGGTGATGAACAAATGCGGCGGCCGCTTGGCCTGCTTCTGCCTTTCGTAGGCCGAAGTGTCCCCGGAGCGGACGCCGACGCGTATCTCGGGCCCCTTCTGGCCGCGCGAGGCCGCAAGCTCGCGCAGCTCCGATAGCGGTCGTTCGAGGTTCTTCTCGATGTCGTTGGCCAGTGCCTTGAGAGGCGAGATGTAGACGGCGTAGATGTGGTTTTCGAGCTTTCCCTTCTCCTGCAGGACCCAGAGCTCGTTGATGATGGACAAAAAGGCCGTGAGCGTCTTGCCGCTGCCTGTCGGCGAGGAGATGAGGGCGTTCTCCTGGGTGTGGATGAGCGGGATGGCCAGGGCCTGCGGCTCGGTGAGCTCCTTGAACTTGGAGTTGAACCAGTCCCGCACGAGAGGGTGCATGAGCGAGAGCACCTGCTCCTTGGTGCGCGCCTTCTCGACGAACTTGATACCCACTGCCCTGTTCCTCCTATCTTTCCCCGAAAGGTAATCGCGGGACATTGGGCGACGGGTAAATAAGCTTTATTGGTTCGAGATTTGAGAGTGGCGGAAGAGAAGGGTGGAAGGGTAATAGGGTGAAAGGGTGGAAGGGGGACGGAAACAGTGGCCGTTCGGCCCCGTTCACCCTTCCACCCTTCCACCCCTCCACCCTTTCACCCTTGCCCCCGGTCTTTATAACATCCCTAATTTTATAACCCCTAAGTTCAATATGATACGTCCTGTCCGTCGCCAGAGAACGGGGGTCCCTTCATGTATACCAGGGTAAATGCCGTCAGGGCGGCGCCAGCCATTCTGCTGGCAGCACTCCTGGCGCTCCCCGTTCCGATTCTCTCCGAACCGGCCGCAACGCCCCGTACGCTGTCCGTCTGGTTCGAATCCGCCACGGTAAAGGTGAAGCCCCAGGACCCCGCGCTTGCCTCGAGCGCGGTTTGGGACGGCTCCGCCATCCGCCTTTCGGCGGCGAGGGGCGAGCACGAGGCCTTCCAGGCGGTGATAGACGTCCCGGCCGACATTTCCGGCATGGTAACGCTCTCCCCGATTGCCGGGCAGATCACCTTTCCGGTGGATTCCACGGAATTCTACAAGGTGGAACATCCGACGGCGACCAACACCGGATGGCCTGACCCGCTGGTGCCTCTTCTTGTGCCGTCGATCGTCCCGCTGGCCGCGGGCCGGAACAACCCCGTGCTGGCCGACATACTCGTTCCGCGGGACGCCCCGGCCGGGCAGTATTTCGCCAACCTCACGGTCGACACCGGCGCGATCTCCGTCGTCACACCCCTGGTACTGACCGTATGGGACATCACCCTTCCAGAAAAGAACACCCTCCAGACCTGGTTCGACGACTCCTCCTCGTCGTGGGCGTCCGCCTACGGATATCAGCCCTGGTCCTCCGAGCACCAGGCGCTTATGAAAAACGTGTACGCGCAGTACAAGAAGTTCCGCATCTCGCCGGGAAATATCGATCTGGGCCAGGTCGGCCGCTACAACATGAGCGTGAGCGCCGGCGTCGTCTCGGTCGATTTCTCCGGGACCGATCCATGGCTTTCGTTCTGCCTCGACGAGCTCAACTTCACGAGCTTCCGGTTCCCCCTCACGGGCTATTCACCCCGGCGGGCGGACATGGCCCCGGCCACCGGCCATCCGGACGGCATCTATTACTGGGGAGCACCGCCCTACGACATGAACCCGCTCTACGCCGACCAGATCGGCCAGTACATCAAGCTCGTCGCCGACCACTACCGGCAAAAGGGCTGGCTGGACAAGGCCTATGTCTATGTCACCGACGAGCCGGTGGCTTTCAATGATGCCGTTGAAGGTCTCTGGCAGCACCCGGACTACCATGTCGTGCAACAGTTCTACAACCTCACGAAGGCGAATGCCCCGGACCTCAAGTTCGCCAACACGGTCCAGCCCGTCCCCGAGCTCTACGGCTACACGGACGTCTGGGCCAGCCCGGGAGGCTACTACCACGAGCTGAACGCCCAGGGGCGCATGGCCGCCAACCAGTCGGTCTGGTGGTACAACGTCGACGCCGGCATAGCCAGCCCCGGCACGGAAGGCCGCGCCCTCTACTGGGACACGTTCTCCAGGGGCGTCCAGGGCGTGCTGTACTGGGGCACCAACTACTGGGACTATTACACGGTCGGCAACGACCCCTGGAACGGCTCCACCCAGAACGGCGACGGCTACCTGTTCTACCCGGGGACCAAGGTCGGCCTCACGGACGACGTGTGCCCCTCGCTGCGGCTCTTTCTGGCCCGCGACGGCATCGAGGACTTCGAACTGCTGAACATGTACGGCGACAAGTTCGGCTGGGAGGCCGCCCGCGCCGTCGCCGAATCAGTCGCCGCCGGCAGCTCCTTCGCCGGAGCCCGCCACCGTCCCGTCGAGGCCCGGACCATCTACGAGATCAGGGAATGGCTCGCCGGCCAGATAACCCGCCAGACGGCCGACCTGGCCTGGACCGACACGTTCCAAAACGGCGACAATGTCTCCGCCGCCACCGACCTGGCCGCGGACACGGCCTGGGAAGGGAGCTGGTCGCTGGGGCCCGCCAACCCGCCTTTCCTGGTGGACAACCTCGACGCCATCGGCAGCTGGCGGCCGAACAACCAGCCCCACATATTCTCCAGCGTGATGATCGACACCGCCGTCAGGTCGGAGGGCACAGGGAGCCTGCGCATCGATTTCTGGCGCGACGACGACCCCGGCGAGCTCGGCGGATACAACTACATGCGCAACGGGCGGGTCGTCACCAACACCATGGCCATAACCGACTGGAGCGGCTTCGACCTGCTTGAAATGGACGTGCGCTCGGTCGACCACCCGGCCGGGAGCCTCTTCATGCTCGTTGGGGACGCCGGCGGCACGGTCGTCTCGTCGAACCTCCACCGGTACGCCCGCTACACCGGCGGCCCCGGCGACAACTGGACACACGTCGTCATCGATATTTCTGGCAGGAGCCGCTCCTCGATACAATACATCGAGCCGATAGTCTACAACTATTTCCTGGAGGTCCCGTTCAAGCACTACTCCTACTGGATCGACAACATCACGGTGCGCAAGGCCGGCTGCCGCCCGGCGGGCTCGCTCGTGTCAAAGCCCATCGACCTGGGCCCCGTCGGCCACCTCGACGGGCTCGAATACCTCTCCCAATGGGAGCTGCCGGCGGGCGCCGGCCTCTCGTTCGAGACGCGCTCCGGCCCCGATTCGGTCAACTGGAGCCCCTGGGCGCCGGCTCTGCCGGCCGACCGGTTCGGCGTATCCATAGCCAGCCCTGCGGCGCGTTATTTCCAGTACCGGGCCGATTTCACCTCGCCCGGCGCCTTCCCGCCGGTCCTAAGCGAGGTGCGCATCGTCTACGGGCCGCCGACCCAGGCCGACCTCTTCATCGAGAACCTGACCTTCGACCCGCCGGTGCCCGACGAGAACGAGCCCTACAACATCACGGCCACGGTCGGGAACATCGGCTGGCTCGATGTTACCGGAGCCAATGTCAGCTTCTCCAAGCTTTCGGTCCCCTTCGCCAACCTCTCCGTCGACATTTTGGCCGGCGAAAGCTTTGCGCTCACGGTCACCGCGTCCGACGCGGCTTCCCTGGCCGGCTGGCCGGTCTCCGCCCGCATATCCGTTCCCGGGGGGTCAATGACCGACCCGGTCGAGGGGAACAACGAGGTCTTCGGCTGGGTGCTCGTCAACGACCGCCCCCATCCGGCCATCGACGCGCCCGCCGCGGCATTGGTCGGCGAAGAGGCCGTGTTCAACGCCTCCGGCTCGACGGACTGGCAGGGCATCGAGCGATACGTCTGGAGCTTCCCCGACATCGAGCTGGAGGGCCCGGTCGTCAACCGCAGCTTCGCTTCCGCGGGCGTCATCGCCTATTGGCTGACCGTCACCGACATTTACGGCGCCGGCGGCCGCTTGGACGCCTCATTCGCCGTCTATAACCACACCCCCGTCCCGTCGTTCGTCGTCGCTCCCGGGAACGGCACCGTCCGCACCGCATTCACATTCATCTCCACGGCATTCGACCCGGATGACACGGTCGTGAACACCACCTGGCTATTCGGCGATGGCTACGCCGGCTTTGGCCGCGTCGTGAACCACACCTTCCCCGACGACCAAAACTACACCGTGGACTGTACCGTCGACTTCTTCGAGAACGGCTCCCTGCGCCGGGCCACCGCCTCGCGTGATCTCAAAATAGAGAACCTTCCGCCGGTGGCCCGCTTCACCGCCACCAACGACACCGCCGGCAAGCGCAAGCTCCTCGGCTTCGACGCCTCGGCGAGCTCGGACCCCGACGACGAGCTTTCAGAGTCGGGCTTCCTCTGGCAATTCGGCGACGAAAGCAACGCCACCGGCCGGATGGCGTCGCACTCCTTCACCAGGTCGGGCGCCTACAACGTAACCCTGACCGTAACCGACGACGACAGCGCCCGTTCCGTGCTCTCGCTCCCGGTGAACATAATCAACCAGCTCCCGGCGGCCGAGTTCGCCGCCCCCCACAACGTGAGCTGCAACCGGACCTTTTCGCTGGACGCCTCGAGGAGCAACGACCCGGACGGCTCGATAGTCGCCTGGCGCTGGGAGTTCGACGACGGGACCAATGGGTCCGGGAGAAATGTGACGCATTCATTCCACCAGCCGGGCCTGCACGCCGTAACGCTGGTGGTAACCGACGACGAAGGCGCCACCGGCCGCCTGACCAAATCGGTCAGGGCCGACCCGGAGCCGATAACGCGGCCCCCGCTGACCGGCCCTGCGACCACGAATGAAATCCACCCGGCCGTTTACGTGGTGGCCGGTCTGCTCGTCCTGTTCATCGTGCTTTTCGTGGCCACGAGGGCCAGGCCGCGCCCGATGCAGACCTCCCGCTGGTCGATGGCACGTCCCGCCAGCGGTCCGGGCGCGCCGGCGTCCGCCCGGGGGCCGCCTCTCGCCGTCCCGCCGGCCACCGTGGTAGTCCCGGAACCTCCGGGACCCGCCCCGCCGCCGGCCGCGCTCTTTGCCCCGGCGCCCCCGGCAAGGGTCGCCCCGGCTCCGGCCCCGGCTACCTCTGCCGGCGCCCCTGCTCCTCATGCCGCACCTTCCGCTCCCTCGCGCCAACCGCCCCGCGTCGTGCGTACCATCCCCCCTCCGCCGCCGCGCCTGGTCCGCTCCATCCCGGCCCCGCCCGACTCAGCATTGATCGATTTGGAATCTGCCAGGGTCTCCCGGGTCGCGGAGCCGGGCTCCTCGCCGCAGGGCCGGTCGCTGGTCGTGCCCGACGAGCCCTGGAGGCTCGGCGCCGGGGCACCGGTCAAGGGCCAGGTCGAGACGCGTCCGTCACAGAAGAGAGAGCCCCAAAAACCCAACGAACCCTCAGGCGAAGAGGCCGACCCGACCCTGCCGTCCAATCCTTGGGCCGAGAAGAACCGGTGAGCCGGTAAGCCGGTCAACCGGACAGCCGGGGGGGAAGCCGGCAAGCCGGTTCGCCGGACAGCGCACCGATGTGCCAAAGCCCGGGCTCACCGGCTTACCAGTTTGCCGGCTCGCCGGTTCAATCGAAATCGTCCTTGCTTATCGACACCAGGAGCAGCCCGAGGAACCCCAGCACCATGGACAAGAACGTCCAGCCGATCGAAACGACGCAGAGCACCGAGGCGGCCAGCACGAAGCCCCACTGCCTGCGGAAAACACCCAGCATCCCGCCTATCACGGCCCCCAGGCCCAACATCAGCATCAGCGTCCCGCAAAGCGGCGTGAGGCTGAATGCGCCCAGGCCGTATATCTGGGGCACGTAGCTCGACGCGTTGAGTATCAGGAAACCGTTGAGCATCGAGATGACCCCGCCCAGGAGGATGAGGAACCCGCCGGCAAAGGACATCGGCGTCTTGGGCGCTTCGTCCTCGTGCACCGACCAGAGAAGCACCTCCGGCCCGCTGGGGCAGCGCGCCGTGGGTACGCTGAAAACGGGCTTGGCGAACACGGCCGAATCGGCGTCGGCCCCCCTGGCGTCGGGCTCCGCTTCCAGCAGGTCCAGCGGCGCGCCGCAGCGCCCGCAGCGCTCGGCGCCCAGTATGACCTCCGTTCCGCACTTGGGGCAATCCATGGGAACGTTGTGGCAAATGCCGTCCGGAGCGTAAATACTTTCTTCCTATCCGGCGCCCGGCCGCCTCCTCTCCCGGAAGACGAGCGCGGCCGCGGCCGCCAGCGCCGCCAGCGCCGCGATGCCCGACTCCATGCCCGATTTCTTGGCCGGGCTGGCGGGCTTGGACCGGACCACCGACAGCGTCAGCTGCCGCATGTTCCCGGCGGGGTCTTTGCCCTCCAGCGTGATGTTGTTGGGCCCGATTGCGAGCTGGACCGTCGTGAAGAAGCGCCCCGAAGCGTCCACTGCCACCTGGACGCCGTTCACCGTCACGGTGGCGTTGGGCTCCGTGGTTCCATTGATGCCGATGGACGCATTCTTCGTTTTCAGGCCGTGGGCGACATCCACCGCAAGGGCGGGAGCGATGGTGTCACGGCGGACCTTCAGCGTCGCGTAGTTCCGGTTGCCCGCGGCATCCTCTGCGTAAAGCGTCAGGGCGTTCTCCCCCTCTACAAGGTTCCACCCGTACGAGAACGAATTGCCGTTTACAGCCGCGGCCTTGCCCTGGACGAATAGCTTGCACCCTGCCTCGATGGTGCCCGTTACTGTGACGGTGGTGTTCGCAAGCAGGGAGCCGTTTTCGGGGGAACCCACCGAGAGCGCCGGGGGCGTCGTGTCCAGCGTCAGGCGCAGCACGACGGCATTCCGGTTGCCGGCCGGGTCCTGCGCCGTCACCACGATTTCGTTCTGGCCCTCGCTGAGGTTGACGCTCATCGTGGCGTTGCCGTTGGGATTCTCCGCTCCGGCCCCGTTGATGGTCACGACCGTCCCGATCTCTGACCGGATGCGCACAAGCACCGGTGATCCGTTCAGGAGCGCCCCCTGGACCGGCTGGACGAGCGTGATGGCCGGGCCGGTCAGGTCCACCGTCACGGTGACGCCTATGAGCGCGTTGTTGCCCGCCTTGTCCGTGACCTTCGCCTCCACCAAGTGGACCCCTTCCGAGGCGTTCAGCGTGACGGCCCAGTTCTCGCCGCCCTCGGCCGGCACCCAGGCCCCGCCGTCCAGGCGGACCGAGACCGACGCCACGGGCCCTGCCTCATCGCCGGCAGTGCCGGTCACCAGGAGCTCCGTGGTGTTCAGGAGCTTCCCATCCCACGGGTAGTGAATCAGCACCCACGGGAACCCGACGTCCAGGAGCGTGATGTCCAGATGCCCGTTACCGGTAAGATCGACCGTGACATTTCCCTCGTACGGCCAGGCTGAGACATTGAAGTGCAGGGGCGAGCGAAAGGTCGTTCCCCCGGGCGCCACCCGGTACTGCGGGAGCTCCAGCACGCCCGTGTTGCCGTTACGGGCGAACACATATCGGACCGGCTGGCCGTACTGGTCCGTTATATTGACGGGGATGAACCCAGCGGCCGGCACGCCGCCGAGGTACACGGTGCAGTCGAGGTACCAGCTCACCGTCAGGAAGCCGGAAACGACCTCGACGGCGCCGGGGCGGAGCGTGGTGTTGACCGCGGTGCACATTCCGGACATCACACGGAGGTCCTTCCCGGAACTGCCCTTGAAGACCGAGTCGCGGATTTCCATCGCGCCCCCGGAGACCAGGCTGGCGTCCGTTGCGCTCCCGCCGGGCGGCCGGGAGAACACGCACCCCGATATGGCGCCGGACGCTTCTTGTGACGCCTCGACCGCCACACTGCACTCCGAGAAACTGGAAGAGTTCAGCCGGAGGCTGGAGTTGGCGGACAGCTCCACGCCCTTCGAGCAATCGAAGAAATCCGAGCCGCCGATAGCGCCGTCCCGGATCAGCTTCACTCCCGCAACGCAGCTCGTGAACGTGCAGCCCTCCACCGACGTGCCGTTGCCCAGCAGTGCCCCGTCGGTGCAGTCGAAGAACCGGCAGCCAAAGACCGTTGGCCCGTCCAGCGTGTTCGACTCGATGCGGCTGGTGACCCCGGCCCGGCACTCCGTGAACGCGCAGTCCCGGATGAGGGTGCCCCGGCCGGCCGCCACGCCCGATTCGCAATCGTAGAAGCTGCAGTTCGTGACGGTGTTGTTCGTCCCGGCGAAAAGGCCCAGCGTGCAGTTTTCGAATGTGACGCCCGCCACCGGGTACGGGTTCATCATGCCAAAGTAGGCGTCCTTGACCGTGAGGTTCTCGAGCGTCGGCGTGTTCCCGGGCTTGACCTCGAAGGTGCCCTCCAGCACGCTGTCGATGAGCGAGACGCTCCCGGTGTAGCGGTACATCCAGATGGGGCCGCCCTCCGCCAGGAACCGGCAGGACCGGAACGAGGCCTGCCCCCGCAGGCGGAGCACCATGTCCGTGCTGTTGCCCGTCCGGAAAGTGCAGTTGACCGCAGTGAGCGTACCGTTCTCGCTAAGTTCGATAAAGAAGGTGGTCTTGCTGGCGTTGCCTGAAATAACGCAGTCGGTCAATGACAGGCTCCCGTGCCCGATGGATACGTTCCCGCCGACGAGCAGGTTCTCGCCGGAGACGCTGGTCGCATCCTCGATTACCCAGTCGCCCGCGACCGGCGGCGGGAACGTCCCGGTGCCGCCGGCCGAGGCCAGATCGGCGGGCGCAAGCGCCGTGACCAGCAGCGACGCCACGATGACGAAACGAAGCCCTTTTCCCGAAAGGCCAAAGACGCCGATCCGCTTCATGCGCCTCCGATAGTATTGCAGCACCTTAAAACTTGAGGCCGCAGCCGGGGGAAAGGGTCGGGAGCAGTTGCCCGTCGGGAGGCATGTTCAGCGTAATCGCGGACGCACTGAATACCGATATTACACGGAATCTGCGAAATCATTATAATTATCGTCCCTTATCCTCCGGCGCAGGAGGCTGCGACATGACCCTTGATTGGCTGCCAAAGGATGACGAGTTGAAGGACCACGATCTCTGGGGAGAGGAGCATTTCAGCAAGGACGCGCCAGGCGTCATATACGAAAAAAGGCACATACTCGACCCGGCCGGGAAGCCGGTGGAAGGCCTGCACTCGGCCTGGATAATACTCAACAATCCCCAGCAGTACAACTCGTACACGACGGAAATGGTCAAGGGCGTCATTGCCGGCATGAACCGCGCCTCGATGGACCGCCGCGTGGTGGCCGTTGTGTTCACGGCAGTGGGCGACAAGGCGTTCTGCACCGGCGGGAACACCAAGGAATATGCCGAATACTACTCCAAGCGCCCCCAGGAATACGGCATGTACATGGACCTTTTCAACGGCATGGTCGACGGCATCCTCAACTGCAAGAAGCCCGTCATCTGCCGCGTCAACGGCATGCGCGTCGCCGGCGGGCAGGAGATAGGCATGGCCTGCGACCTGTCCGTTTCGTCTGATCTGGCCGTGTTCGGCCAGGCGGGCCCGCGTCACGGCTCGGCGCCCGACGGCGGGAGCTCCGACTTCCTGCCCTCGTACCTGGGCATCGAGGACGCCATGTGGAGCTGCGTGTCCTGCGAGATGTGGAGCGCCTACAAGATGAGGCACAAGGGCCTGCTGAGCAAGGTCGTGCCCGTCATCCGCGAAGGCGACAAGTGGGTGCGCAATCCGCAGGTCATCACCGACAACTACGTCCACGACGGCGAGATAGTGTACGGCGAGTTCAAGTCCGGCGAGGATATGAAAAAGGCGCGAGAGCTCGTCAAGGTGGCCAAGACGGACTTCACATTGCTGGACAAGACCGTGCACGACATACTCTGGACCTTCACGAACCTGTTCCCCGGCTGCCTCATCAAATCCGTCGACGGCATCCGGCTCAAGAAGAAGTTCTTCTGGGACCAGGCCAAGATAATCAACCGGCACTGGCTGGCTGCCAACATGAACGGTGAAGCCTTCTTTGGCTTCACCGCTTTCAATAACAAGAAACTGACGGGAACGGACACGATAGACTTCATCAAGTACCGCAGGATGCTCGCCGACGGGGCGCGGCAGAACGAGGTGCTGGAAGACATCGTTCTTCCACAACCGAAAAAATAAAGGCGCACGGCGCAAGGCGCAAGGGATGCCCCGGGCTTCAGCCCGGGGAGCGTCCGCTTGCATGGCGTTGGAGCCCCGGACTTCAGTCCGGGGGGTTCAGGGGAGGCGCAAGGGGGGAATCGTATGAAGGGCGTAGTCTGGAGACCGTCGAAGAAGTTCGCCGAGGGCACCCGGATAGCGGCCTTCATGAGGAAGCACCGCATCAAGACCTACGAGCGGCTCATCGAACGGTCGGCCAAGGACCCGGATTGGTTCTGGCCCGCCGTCATCGAGGATCTGCACATCGAATTCTACAAGAAGTACCGCAAGCTGAAAGACTCGTCCAAAGGCATCCCCTGGACCGATTGGTTCGTCGGCGGGAAGCTCAACATCGTCCACAACTGCCTCGACCGGCATGCGATGTCCGATAAAAGGCACAAGGCCGCCCTCATCTGGGAAGGCGAAAACGGAGAGACGAGGACAATGACCTTCCAGCAGCTCTCGTTCGACGTGAACCGCCTTGCCAACGCCATGAAGGAGCTGGGCGTTGGAAAGGGCGACACCGTCGGCATATTCATGCCCATGGGGCCCGAGATAGTCGTGCAGATGTACGCCAGCCTCAAGCTCGGGGCCATCGTGATACCGATATTCTCAGGCTACGCCGCCCCAGCCGTGGCGCTCAGGCTCAACCACGCCGACGCCAAGATCCTTTTCACAGCCGACGGCTCATTCAGGCGCGGGAAGCAGTTCTCTATAAAGGCGGAGGCGGACAAGGCCGCCGCCCAGGTGCCCTCCCTGAAAAAAGTGGTCGTGTTCCGGCGCAACGGGATGGAGACGGCCATGACGGAAGGCCGCGACGTCTGGTACCACGACTTCATCGCCGGCAAATCCCGTGAATGCCCCACCGAGCACATGGACTCCATGGACCCGGCGCTCATCATCTACACTTCCGGGACCACGGGGATGCCCAAGGGCACCGTCCACACGCATGCGGGCGCGCTGGTCCAGGTCGCCAAGGAAGTGGCCTATTTCTTCGACGTGAAGGAGGACGACCTCTTCTTCTGGCTAACCGACATCGGCTGGATGATGGGGCCCTGGATGATAATGGGCAACCACAACCTCGGTACGACGATATTCCTGTTCGAGGGGGCGCCCGGCTATCCCAACCCGGACCGCCTCTGGGACATGATCGAGAGGCATGGCGTCACCATATTCGGCATCTCCCCGACCGCTATCAGGATGCTCCAGCGCTCCGGCGAGGACTGGGCCAAAAAACACGATATGCGCAGCCTGCGAATCCTCGGCTCCACGGGCGAACCCTGGGACGCGCCGTCGTGGCTCTGGTTCTTCAACAACGTGGGCGGCGGCCGCTGCCCGATAATCAATATTTCCGGCGGCACGGACATCATCGGGTGCTTCATGGCGCCTTTGCCCATAAATTCGCTCAAGCCGGCGACGCTGGTCGGGCCGGGCCTCGGCATGGATGTCGATGTCGTCGACGACGACTGCAATCCCGTCCGGGGCAAGATGGGCTACCTCATCGCACGGAGCCACGCCCCGTCCATGACGCGGGGCCTCTGGAAGGCGCCCGAAAAATACATCGAGACCTACTGGTCCCGCTGGCCCGACATCTGGGACCATGGCGACTGGGTCATCATCGACGAGGACGGCTTCTGGTTCATACTCGGGCGCGCCGACGACGTCATCAAGGTCGCAGGCCGCAGGATAGGCCCGTCCGAGATAGAGGGCGCCCTCATGAAGCACGGGGCAGTGGCCGAGGCAGCCGCCATCGGTATCCCGCACGAGATAAAGGGCGAGGGCATCATGTGCTTCGTCGTGCTCAGGCCGGGCATCGCTCCATCAGACGCGCTGAAGGAGGAACTGAAAAATGCAGTCGGCAAGGAGCTGGGCAAGGTCGACCGGCCCGAGGACATAAAGTTCGTCACGATGCTGCCAAAGACCCGCACCGCAAAGATCGTCAGGCGCGTCATAAAGGCAAAGTTCCTCGGAAAAGACCTCGGCGACATCTCGTCCATCGAGAACCAGGCGGCCATCGAGGGAATACCGAGGCAGGGCTAGCTTGAAAAGCGGGCAATGACGGGCAATGCGGGCAATCGGGGCGATTTGTCAAACGGGCAATTCGGGGACGGACGCAACCGTCGTCCCATATTGCCCGTTATTGCCCGGATTGCCCGTGTTCCCTCGTGCGCTTTATTTCAGCAGCGCCCGCACCTCGCCGACCAGGTACATCGACCCCGTAACCCAGACGAGGTCCTTTTTCCCGGAGAGCTTCAATGCCGTGCGGAGGGCGTTCTCCGGGCGGGAGATGAGGCTCAGCCCCTTCTTCCCGGCCAGCGCGGTCACCTTCTTCCGGGCCTTGTCGACCGGAAGGGCGCGCCCCGTCGTCGGCTGGGTGAAGGTGAGCGTGTCGGCGACCTTAAGCATCGGCCCCAGCACGTTTCCGAGGTCCTTGTCCGAGAGTATTCCGAAGAGAAGGTGGACCCGTTCGAAACCCGCTTCCGCCCTCAGGCCGGCCACAAATGCGGCGGCGCGCTCCGCCGCGGCGGGATTGTGGGCGCTGTCCAGAAGTATTTTCGGCTTCTGCCCGACAAGCTCCATCCGGCAGGGCACGACCGCCTTTGCCAGGCCCTTTCGGACGTGCTCCGGCGTTATCCTCAGCCCCGACTCGCCCAGAATCTCCGCCGACAGCACTGCCACGGCGGCGTTCTCCTGCTGGAAATCCCCCAGCATCGGTGTGAACAGTTTCATGTATGATTCCCGGTCGGTGTACACGCTGAAGGTCTGTCCCTCCATCGTGACGGCGTTGGAACGGCGCCTGACCTCACGCTGCATCATGTAGAACGGCGCCTTCCGTTTCTTTGCGGTCGCCCATATCACATCGACCGCCTTCCGGTCCCAGGCGCCGGTGATGACCGGCCGGCCCGGCTTGATGATGCCCGCCTTTTCATACGCCACCTTCTGGACGGTCTTGCCCAGAACGTCCGTGTGCTCCAGCGACACGTTCGTTATCACGGACACGAGCGGGTCGATGACGTTGGTCGCGTCCAGCCTCCCACCGAGTCCCACTTCGATCACGGCCACATCGACCTTTGCCTTCCGGAAGTACTCGAACGCCACGGCCGTCGTAGCCTCGAAATAGGTGCACTGCTCCCCTTTCTTTGCCAACGCGTCGACCAGCGGCCGGACCTTTGCGACCGCTTCTTCGAGGTTTAGGTCCGAAATGTCGACGCCGTTGATGGAGATGCGTTCGTTGAACTTTTCCAGGTGGGGCGAGACGTAAAGCCCGGTCCGGTAGCCGGCCTCCTGAAGTATGCAGGCGAGCATCTTGGAGACGGAGCCCTTGCCGTTGGTGCCGGTGACGTGGACCGTCGGGTAGGCCCGGTGCGGGTCGCCGAGGGCTGCAAGCAGTTTCCGGACCCGGCCCAGTCCGAAATGCATCCCGAACCGGCCCAGCCCCTCGAGGTACTCCTGTACGTCAGGCTTTGGCATGGCGAGTGCATTCCCTCCGGGATAGTAATGCTTTTCGACCCGGCGAGCCTAGTGTTCCACAGGGTCGCGCCTCGGCGGGGCGCGCAAACGATTTATCGGGCCTCGCCGTTGGACATCCCGTGCTCGAGCAGCTGGTCCAGCTGGTCATCCTGTTCACGGTCATAATCGACCCCCTGTCGAGCTTCGCCGTTTTCACCACGAGCACCGCCGCCATGACGGCGGCCGAGAAGAAGAAAACGGCGCTCTACGCCGTTCTGGCGGCGGCGGCGATGTCCTACGCCATACTTTTCATCGGGGCGCCCCTGCTCACATTGTTCAGCGTGAGCATCTCCGATTTCAAGATTGCCGGCGGCATCATCCTTGCGATATTCGGCGTGCAGATGACCTTGGGACAGTCCCTCGGTGGCAAGATAAAGGAAGGCGCCTCCGTGCCGGCCGTGGCGGCCATCATAGCCACGCCCCTTCTCACCGGCCCGGCCGCCATCACCGCAATTATTGCGGCCGTGAACGACCAGGGCATGCTCGTCACCGGGCTGGCCATCACGGTGGTCATGGCCATCACCGCGGTCATGTTCTCGCTCCCGACGAAGATTGTCAATAAGATAGGCAAGACCCCGATACAGTTCATATCGGTCATAATGGGCATGATAACCCTGGCCTGGGGAATAAGGTTCATAAAGGACGGGCTCGGTTTCTGAGATGGAACGGGAAATGGACGAGTATCTGGCCGCGACCGAGTATCTCGACGCCGCTCACCCGGCCATCCTGAATAAGGCGCAGGAGCTCGCGGTGGATATTCAGGGGAAGCGGGGGCAGGCCGTGGCCCTTTTTCAATATGTTCGTGACAGCTTCCCTTACAAGATAATCTACGAGATCCCCGGCCGCGACTACTTCAAAGCCTCCGTGACGCTGGCGCGCGGCGAGGGCTTCTGCATGCCCAAGTCGGTGCTTCTGGCGGCCCTGGCTCGCGCCGCCGGCATTCCTTCGCGCCTTCATTTCGCCGACATCCGCAACCACATACTTCCTCCGACGACGACCGAACGGCTCAAGACCGATGTCATGGCCTACCACACCTACGTCGAGATGTTCATCGACGGGAAATGGTTGAAGGCGACGCCGTCGTTCGACACCGGGTTTTGCGAAAAGTTCAACCTCGTGCCCGTCGACTTTGACGGCGAGCACGACGCCATGCTCCATCACCTAGACCGGAGCGGGCGCGTGCACATCGAGTACATCGCCGACTACGGCGTCAGGGCCGTGTTCCCCATCGACGAGGTCATCGGCGCTTTCCGGCGGACATACCCCCACATGCCCCGCCTGACGGCCCGTCTGGAGCGGGCATAAATTAATTATACCCCTCTTCATTGCCTCTCATACACAGCGGGTCCGTGGGCTAGCTTGGTTATACTTGGTGGTTCGGGACCATCAGACCCCGGTTCAAACCCGGAGGACTTCTTTCCACTCTTTTCAAGTCCTCCTCGCCTAGAAAAGCGCCTGATGGCGCTTTTCTGCGGTCCGGGCGGACCCGCAATATTTGGTTCATTTATCCGTATTAATGCAATACGATTGATCTCTCGTGCGCTCATAGCATTGAATCATAGGCGAAAACTAAATATGCAGCTTTTCGATAACCTCTCACAGAACGGGTCCGTGGGCTAGCTTGGTTATACTTGGTGGTTCGGGACCATCAGACCCCGGTTCAAATCCGGGCGGACCCACCATTAATTTGGCCGATTGGTTAGTTTGTTGGGGTCCGCCCTAACCTAGAAAATCCTCGCTGCGCTCGGATTTTCTGCGGTCCGGGCGGACCCAAATCCCCAATTGGTCCGGGCCCATCCTCACCTTTGAAAAGCTCGCTGGCGTTCGCTTTTCTACTGTCCGGGCGCGTCCGGGACAATGCCGAGCTTCTTTCCCCTCTTCAATAGAAAAAAAAATTTTGTCCAGCATGAGGTCCTTGTCAGATATTTTCATCATGTCCGACCGTTACCACAACTTTCCCTTTTACGAGCCCCTGTGAAAGATCCCTGAGAGCCTCCGGAACCTCTCCGAGGGGGCATCGCCTGTCTATGACCGGCGAAAGTTTCCCCTTCCCATGGAGTTCGAGCAGGAACCGCAGGTCCTCCTCGTTGTTCACTTTCCACGGGTTGGTGCCCATCTTCTTCCTGCTGGCAGCGGAGACCAGGGGTCCCAGGACCAATGCCTGGAATAAAGCGTATCTCGAGCCCCCTAAAAGCACATACAGGCCATCGGGGGCCATGACGCGCCTGTAATCGAAGATCGACCGGCGCGCCACCGCGTCCAGGATGAGGTCGTAGCGCACCCCGCCCTTGGTGCAATCCTCCCGGGCGTAATCGATGATCTGGTCGGCCCCGATGGCGCGAAGCATCCCGAGCTTGCTGCTTCTGTCCACGCCGGTTACCTCGGCCCCGTAGAACTTCGCGATCTGCACGGCGAAGGTGCCCATGCCCCCGCCGGCGCCGTTGATGAGGACCTTCTGCCCTTTCTCGAGGGGGCGCCTGCCGCGAAGGCCCTGAAGGGCGATCTTGGCCGCCTGGTTCAGCGTGGCGGCGTCCTCGAAAGAAATGCTTTCAGGTTTCAGCATCAATGCCTCTTCAGGCGCGGCAACGTACTCAGCAAAAGCGCCGGCGCCGCAATAGAACAGGTCCCCGAAGACCGCATCGCCTTTTTTCAACCGCTTGACGTTGCTCCCGGCCGCCGCGACCCGGCCCGCGACGTCCGTTCCGGGTATCCTGTTTCCCGGCCTGAAGGGGCCGGTGATGGAGGCATTCGATACTGTCAAGGAATGCCTGGCCATGATGTCGCTCGTGGTGAAGGGGCTGGGCGTCAACCGGGTGCGGTGCCGGGCCGCGATGACCGAGGAGCTCTATGCCGCCGAAAGGGCCCACGAGCTGGTGAAGAAGGGCGTGCCTTTCCGCGACGCCTACCGGAAGGTGGGGCGCAAATACGTTTGAGAAGAAAATTCAATCCAGTTGTTGCATGCGGGCAAGCCGGTGAGCCGGCAAGCCGGGGAAACGGCCAGCCCGGGAAGAACCGGCTTACCGGCTCACGGGCTTTCCCCCCGGCTCACCGGTTCCCCGGCTCCCTGAGGACCTTCGGTCCTCTGGGCCGCTGAAGACCGGCTGCTGCCGGTCTTCTCGGCCTAAGCGACCGAAGGTCGCTTGCGGCCTAGGCGAGCTTCGCTCGCCTGCGGTGCCGGTTCGCCGTTTTTTCATAATGTGCGCCGTCCCCTTCTGAACCTTTCTTCGATGCCGGCGACGTACTTGGGGTTTATCTCTATCATTATGAAATCGCGCTTGAGGGTCGAGGCCACATAGCCGGTCGTGCCCGTCCCCGCAACAGGGTCCAGGACGGTGTCCCCCTCATTCGTCGTGGTAAGAATCACGCGCCGGAGCAGCTCCTCCGGTTTCTGCGTCGAGTGGAGCTTCCCTCCGCCGGCGCGCTTGAGCCTCTCATCGCCGGTGCAGATCGGGAGGTTCCAGACGTTGGCCCCCACCTTTCCGACGCCGAACTGTTTGGCAAGCTTCTTGTCGAAGGTGTGCTTCTTGGCCGTCTTGTCGCGGCTGGCCCATATCAGGGTCTCGGTCGCATTCGTGAACCTGACCCCGAGCCAGTTGGGCATCGGGTTGTTCTTGACCCAGACGACGTCGTTGAGTATCCAAAATCCCAGGTCCTGAAGTATCCTTCCGAGCCGGAAGATGCTGTGATAGGTGGCGATGACCCAGATCGTGGCGTTGGGCCTCATCACGCGCCTGACCTCAGTAAGAAGTCGCGCGCAGAAGGCGTCGTACTCCTCGAACGAGGAGAACTTGTCCCATTCGTCGGAGACGGCGTCCACGACGGTCTTGACCTTCCAGCGCCTGAGCTTCTTCTTCGGCAGCTGCAGGAAGTAGGGCGGGTCGATGAACACTAGGTCCACGGATTCGGATTGCATCTTGCGCAGGACCTCGAAAGTGTCCCCCACAACGACCTTGTTCTGGAGCTCCCCGGCCGCGAAGGTCTGCCTGTCGGCCGTGTCCTTCAAAACAATGTCGGGCGCGTCCTCGTAAAGGAGGCTCTGCTTACCTCCCTTCTTCAAGGTGGATCACTTCGCCTTCAGGACGTAGATGCACTCCGGGTCGCCGCGCGAGATGCACGCCGTCTCGGCGCAGGTCCACTCGTAGCCGGTGAGCGTCGAGGCTATCCCGACGAGGTAGCCGCGGGTGAGGTCGCAGATCATCTTGCCCGTGTCGCCGTTGGCGATGGCCTCCGTGGAATCGTCGCACACCACCACGAGCTCGCCCTCCTCGGCCGACTTCACGGAAAGCCGCCCCAGCCCTATCTCTATCCACAGCGCCGTGATGGTGTCGCCGACGTCGACCTGGTCCTCCGACGATATCTCCATCTTCTTGACCATGATGCGGCCGCAGTCGGCCCCGCAGTCGAAGAGCAGCTCCCGCACCGTTTCCTCGGACTTGAGGTGCTTGGCCGCGTTCACCCGCAGGCTACGCAGAAGGACGGTGGGCATGATGAAGAACGCCATGCGCGAATCCCGTTGGGCCTTCTCGTTCGGTGACTTCCCCTTGTCGTCCATATCCGTTCCCTCAGCTACCGGGCCGGCCGCGGGATTCGACGATGTCCCTCACGAGGTACTCCCCCAGCACGGTGAAGGCCCGCTCGACGTTCTCCCCGGTCTTGGCGCTAGTCAGCCTGTATATCGAACCGTAGTCCCGGGCGATGTCCTCTATCGGCTTGGTTTCGTAGGTGGCGCCGGCGACCAGGTCCGCCTTGTTCACCAGAAAGACCATCGGCACCTTTCCGACGACGGGCTTGAAGCCCTCCACCCAGTTGCGCATGTTGGCGACCGTCTCGGGCCGGGTGGCGTCGCCGACCAGAAATGCGCCCTCGGCGCCCTCGTAGTACGCCGGGTGTATGGACATGTGCCTCTTGTGGCCAGTGATGTCCCAGATAAGCATCGTGAGCCTGACCTCCAGGGCGTTCTCGGGGTACTGCAATACCATGGTCTTTTTCATGATCTTGGTCCCGATGGTCGCCAGGTACTTGTCGTCGAACAGGTCGAACACGAACCGGTGCACGAGCGAGGTCTTCCCCACCGCCGGGTCGCCCAGCATGCAGACCTTCTTGATTACCTCTGTAACCTTTACGGCCATCGTGCCTCACTTGGTAATATTGAGGACCCTCATCTCGCGCTCTATCATCTTCAGGTCGCGCTCGTTGAGCGTGGAGGGGCTTATGGGCGAGATGAGAAGCGAATCGTATATGGATATCTGGTCGCGCACAAGCTGCAGAAACTTGAGCGCCGAGGTGTAGTTGTTCTGGGTGATGATGTACTCGATGCCGCAGAGCAGAACGGCGCTGTCCTTGCTCTTTTTCAAAAAGTCCTCTATCTGGTGGTAGAGCTTGCCCAGCTGGACCGGCTCTATGGCGAACTCGCTCTCGGCGTTGGAGAGCCAGAGGATGGGCGTCTTCTTGAGGTTGTACATCCGCCTTATCTTTTCCGGGTAGTCCCGGGTGATGCAGAGGCCCTGCCCACCGTGGGTGACTATGTCCACGAAGATGTCGTAGCTCTTGTCGGGGCTGTCCTCCTCGACCAGGTAGCTCGTGCCCCGCTCGAGCTTGTACTTGAGCTCCGTCTTGACCTCGGCCTCCTGGCCGGGGATGACCTCGCCCTTGGCGATGGTGAGCTTGTGGGAGCACACCAGATCGCCCTTGGCCATGCACTCCGTCTCGATGGCGGTGAACGCCTTCGTCGAGAGCGCCGACGCCATCCCGGCCAGATAGCCGCGCGTGAAGTCGCAGGAGGGCTTCTGGTTCTGGCCGACGGTATTCGCCTCTATCGATTCCTTGAATATGACGGTCATGCCGGTGTCGCTGATGTCCTTGAGCTGGATGCGGCCCAGGCCGACCGAGCCCCAGAGCCCCGGCAGCACCTCGGAGATGGATATCATGTCCTCGCACACGATGTCCATGTTCTGGATCTGGCCCTCGCCGCAGCGGAAGCCGTAGCGGTAGAGGATGCCCTCGGACATCTTCTCGCCCGTGGAGATCTGCAGCTCGTCGCGCAGGCTCCGCAGGGCGTTGCCGGGCATGATGAAGAAGGCTGTCTGCAAAACGGGCTTGGTCTTGTCCTCGGGTCGGAGTTCGGCCATTCAATTCACCTCAGCAGCCTACGAGCGCCCTGGCCAGCGCCTCGCTGATGGTCAGAAATGACTTTTCGACATTGAGCCCGTTCTTGGCAGAGGTCGGCAGGTAGGGGGCGTTGTGCTGCTTGCTCAGGCCCTCTATCTCGGTGCGGTCGAACTTCTCCGGGTCCACGAGGTCCGACTTGTTCATGAGGAACACCACGGGCACCGGGCCGACGACGTTCTTGAAGGAGGTGACCCAGGTCGCCAGGCTCCCTATGGTCTCCTTCCGCGTGCTGTCGCACACAATCAGCGCGCCCTCGGCGCCCTGGTAGTAGACCGGGTGCAGGCGCTGGTACTCCCGCTGGCCCAGAATGTCCCAGATGAGCAATGTTATCTTCACCCCGCCCCGGCTTTCCGTGGCGGGCACCATGACCGTCTTCTTCGTGACCTTGGTGCCTATGGTGGTTATGTACTTGTCGTCGAACATGTCAAAGACGTACCTTCGGATGAGGGAGGTCTTGCCGACGGCAGGGTCCCCCAGCAGGCAGATTTTCTTGATGACTTCCCGGACTTCAGACATTCCATTCCCCCGGTCCTTCCTGGTGTTAGGGCGTCCTCTCCAATATTACTAGGGGTCAGACATATAGATTTCATATACTTAATGATTTTGAACTATTACAAAGGGTGTGAAGGGTGGAGGGGTGGAGGGGTGGAAGGGGGACGAAAGCCGTCAGTCGTCCCTTTCTACCCGTTCTACCCATTATACCCTTGTCCCCTTCCCATTCACCCTTCCCCCCTTCCACCCTTGCACCCCTTTCCCATCTCACGACAGTCCCAGGCGCTTTCTGGCCTCTACCGTGTTCTTTTCTATCTGTTTTGCGACCTCTTCGAAGAGGCTCCCGCCGGAGGCGTCCATCCCCACGGTCAGGGGCCCGAACTCCTCGGCGTCGAGCACCCAGACTGCCTCCGGCATCCCCAGGTCCAGCCAGTGGACGCCCCGGACCGCCCGAACCCGTTGCGCCGCCAGCACCGCCGCCCCGCCGGTGAATGCCAGGTACGCGGCGCCGAACTTCTTCATCGCGTCGCCCACGCCCTTGTTCATCCCGCCCTTGCCGATGATGAGCCGGGCCCCGATCTTTTCCAAAAATTGCGGCTCGAGGGAGTTCATCCGGCTGCTCGTGGTCGGCCCGGCCGCCACAACCTTCCACCCCTCGCCCTCCTTTTTCATTATCGGGCCGCAGTGGTAGAGCGCTCCTTCGGTGAACTTGACCGGCAGCTCCTTTCCCTCGTGATTCCACTCCAGGGCGCGCAGGTGGGCCTCGTCACGGGCCGTGAACAGAAGCCCGGTTACATAGGCTATGTCGCCCGCCCGGAGCTTCCGGACGTCCTCTTCAGACGCGGGCAGCTTCAGGTGCACCTCGGCCATCTATCTACCTCCCTTCTTTTCGCCTTTAACAGCGTGCGTCAGGTATTCCACCTCTCCGTCCGGGTGGATGCGCGCCGTGGCCTTCCGGGCCGCCCAGCACTGGATGTTTATAGCGACCGGCTGCGAGGCGGTGTGGCAGAAGGCGTGCTCGATGTGGAACGCCAGAAGCGTGTTCCTGCCTCCCAGGCCCATCGGCCCGATGCCTATGCCGTTGAGCGCCCCGTAGAGCTCCTTTTCCAGCCGGGCCATGTCCGGGTCCGGGTTGGAGCTGCCTATCGGCCTGAGAAGGGCCTTCTTTGCCAGCCCCATGCAGATGTCGGCCGAGCCGCCGATGCCCATGCCTATCATGATGGGCGGGCAGGGGTTGCTCCCTGCCCGGAGGATTGTGTTGAGCGCGAACTCCTTGATGCCCTTCTCACCGGCGCTGGGCGTGAGCATGGCCAGCTGGCTCATGTTCTCCGAGCCGGCGCCCTTGGGCATCACGGTGATCTCCAGGCAGCCGTCCCCGCCGGGCTCGTAATAGATATATGGCATGTGAACGCCCAGGTTGTTGCCGGGGTTTCGGCGGGTGACCGGATGGACCGCGTTGGGCCGCAATGGCACCTCGCGTGTGGCCCGCTCCACGCCCTTCCTTATGATCTGCTCGATGTTCCCGCATTCTGCCCCGAGCTTCACGAAGAACACGTGGATGCCGGTGTCCTGGCACAGCGGCGTGCTGGTCTCCTCGGCGAGCTTCAGGTTCTCCAGGATGGCCTTCATCTGCATACGCGAGGCGGGCTCCTTCTCCTCCTCGAAGATGCGCTTCAGGACGGCCTCGACGTCGGCCGGCAGCTTGGTCACGGCGAGCCTGAGAAGTTCCACCACGGTGTCCTCGATGACCTTGTCAGGTATCATGGTCATTTTCCGCCCCCCTGCCGGCAATCGCCTTTCCCGGCTTAAGGGTTTTGCAACGAACCGGGAATCCGGCGAGCCGGCAAGCCGGAAAGCTGGTGGGCGAGCCGGTAAGCCGGGACCGTATGACCGGTTCCCGCAGGACCTCTGTCCCATTGTCCCACGGTCCTCCTCGCGCGGGAAGACCTCTGCGGAGGTCTTCTGCGCCCAAGAAGACCCCGTGGGTCTTCTGGGCCTAAACGACCGAAGGTCGTTCACGGCCGGGACGAGCTTCGCTCGTCCACGGCCTAGGCGAGCTTCGCTCGCCTGCGGCCCCTGCTCACCCCCCGGCTTACCGGTTCCGTAGACGAGCTGCGCTCGTCTCGGCCCGTGAAGACCGCGCAGCGGTCTTCTGCGGCCTAAAAGACAGGCCCGGGGCCGGTCTTTTGCGGTCCCGGCTCACCGGCTCACCGTTTTTTTCACCCGGCCACCCGGCTGGCGTACAGGCGGAGCAGGTGGCCGAGGTACTGCCTCATGACCCGGCCCGAGAGCTTGCTTTTCCCGAACCGCCGGTCCCGGAAAATGTACGGGATTTCCACCGCCAGGGCGATGTCGCACCGGGCCAGGATCTCCAAAAGAATCTTGTATCCCTCGGGCTCGAGCCGCGCCCCCCAGAGGAGCGACCGGCGGAAGCAGAAGAACCCCGACATCGGGTCCTGCACCGATGTCAGCGGGCGCGCCAGCAGCGTCGCGCCCTTCGATATCAGCCGGCGCCCAAGCGGCCAGTTCTCGACGCCCCCTCCCTCGACCAGCCGGCTGCCCACGGCTATGTCTGCTCCCGTCACGACCTCGAAGTAGAGCAGGGGCACAGCCTCCACCGGGTGGCTGAGGTCGGCGTCCATGACGCAGATCACCGGCGCGGCGGCGGCCGCGACGCCCTCGAGCACCGCCGAGGACAGCCCGTGCCGCCCCTTCCGCTCCAGCACCTTGACGGGGTAGCGGGCGGAGAGGGCGCGGGCCACGGCGGCCGTGCCGTCGGCCGAATCGTCGTCAACGACGACCAGTTCGCCGCGTATTCTGGCGGCCGAAAGCGCCCCGAAAAGCCCCTCGGCCAGGCGGGGCAGGCTCTCCCGCTCGTTGAACGTGGGGACCACCACGGAAAGCTGCGGCGCCTCGCTTCCGGCCTCCCATCCCTCGGTCCCCGGGCGTTCCACCATCAACGATATCATTGGCCCCCCGGGATAGAATGGTTGCCGGAGAAATCTTCCATCAGGGTTATATAGCACGAGAAAGTTGCGAAACGGCGGCCTGGTGCAACTTTCGAGTTTATCTAAAGGCACGATAGTAAAGGCTTTCGATATGACATCGAAAGGTTAAATAGGGTCTATCTTTTATGGTGGCTCCGCAATGAGCGGTTTCGTCGAGGGCGTCCGGAAGGTCAACCCGGCCCGGGCATTCTACCTTCTCCTCCTGGTGGCCGGGGTCATCCTCTACCTTGTCTGGTCGATAATCTACAACGCCTGGTTCGACATCGGCCTCTACACCGTCGTCATCCTGATGGTAGGTTTCGGGCTGGTCGGCTACCTGCTCTACAGGATAGCCCCCGAGGGCGGGAAGAAGTAGCTCTTTTTACCGAGGGTGGAAGGGTAATCGGGTGGAAGGGTCCAAGGGACGCCACGTCGGCGTCCCCATCTCCCTCGACCCTCTCTCCAGTTTCTCCTTTCGACCCCTATTTCCTTATCGCCCCGGTGGCGCCGCAGGAGGTGCACTTTATCGGCAGGGGCCTCACGCCGGTATCCTGCACCTCGAATATCACCTGGCACTTGGGGCAGCGCATGAGCTTCTTCTTGCCCGCCGGCTTGACTGGCAACGTGGTGGGCGCGTAGGCCGGGCGCGGAGGGGCCGGCACCGGGGCAGCCGCCGCGTGAGCGGTAGCCGCGGCCTGCTGGGCGGGCGGGGCGGCCGGTCTCGGCTGGGGGGCCGCCGGCGGCGGCGCAACGGGGGCCGTGGTGTCGAACTCCTCGCCTATGGACTGGAGCTTGGAGAAGATGTCATCCATGCTGGGCTCGCCCTCCACCGGGGTGTACATCGGCACGGGGGCGCGTGGGGGCGGCGGCGCGTAGGCCCGCCTCGGGGCATAGGCCTGGGCCGGCGGTCGGGCGGGCTGCGGGGCGTAGGTTGGAGGTTGCGGCGGCCTCGCGACCGGTGCGCGTGGGGGCGGCGGGGCATGGGGCGGGGCGGCTCGGGATGGCGGGGCATGCGCCCTGGCGGGCGCCGGGGCCGGCGCGGCCGCCGGCTGGCCCTCCAGTATTGACAGAAGGCGCGTCATCTCGTCGGCTGCCCCGGGGGGAGGCGTGAGCGTCGTCATCTCGTCGGCCGGCTCGGCGTAGGCCTGGGCCGTTTCCCCGTACGCCGGCGCGGCGGCAGGCTCGTAGGCCTGTGCCGGGGCGCGTCTCACCGGCGTCGCCCAAGACGGGCGCCCCTGCTCCGCCGGCGTTTCGTAGGCCGGCTGCCCAAAGGATTCGGCCGGAGCCGCCTCGTAGGCGGGGGCGGCCGGGGCCTCGTAGACCGGCGCCTCGTACACTGGCGCCGCCGGCGCCTCTTCGTAGCCGGGTGCCTCCCGTCGAACGGTCACGTCGTGTGGGGGCTTGGCCGGCCGGCCGGCGGGCTTTCCCTGCCGGAAGGCCCGTTCCTCTTCCTCGGAGATGGTGGTCTCGAGCTCGCGCCGGGGCGGCTCCGCGACCCTGCCTCCGGAAGTGGCGCCCGGCTCCCAGGCCCCGGGCTTGCGGCGCCGGCTGACGGCCATGCCGACCGCCGTGACCACGACGACGAGCACCAGTATCGCCAGCACGGCGATGAGCATCGTCCCGTACTGCGACCAAAAGTCAGTGGTCCCCGTGGTGACGGCCTTGACCTCGACCTCCACCGGCACGGTGGCGTAGGTGTACGGGTCGCTCACAGTGAGAGTGACCGAGTACTTGCCGCCCTTCTTGTAGGTGTGCTCGACCCGGAGGCCGCTGCCCGTGGTCCCGTCGCCGAAGTTCCACGAGTAGTTCAGGTGGTCCCCGGCGTCGGGGTCCGAGGAGCCCGTTGCATCGAAAAGCATGGGCTTGCCCGCGACGATCTTCTCGCCGGCCACCGGCGAGGCGATGTTGGCCGAGGGCGGACGGTTGACGTTGGTCACCGTGAGGTCCCAGGTGAAGTTGGCCTGGTCCGGGGTGGAAAACACCGAGACCCGGATCACGTGGATGCCGGCGTCGCTGTAGCCGGCGCGGTAGGTGAACAGGCGCTTGTTCTCGCCCGACTGGGGCAGGTCGTCCACGAACCACCGGTAGCCGAGCTGGCGGCTCAGCGGGTCGCGCGCCTCCACGCTGAAGAGCATCGTGCTGTTCTCCGAAAGCTTCGGGTTCCCGGACGGCTCGGACGAGACTATCTGGATGTCGTGGATGTTGCTCACCGACACGTTCACCGTGACATTCGGCGAGTAGGCGCGGCCATCCCAGGCCCTGGCGGTTATCCGGTGGGCGCCGTTTGGGACCTTGTTGGAATCCCAGCTGAAGCCCCAGCTGTAATTGCCCTCCGCCTCCATCGACTCCCCGCCGTCCACCTGGACGAGCACCGTGAGCGTGTCCAGGATGTCTATGTCCGACGCATTTCCGGCTATCCGGACCAATGCGGTGAGGTTCGCGCCCTCGGCCGGCGAGGTGATGTTCACCGTCGGCGGCCGGTTGACCGCTCCCTTCTTCACCCCGATGCCGTCGGAGCTCACCGGCGAGCTCCACAATCCGGCGCCGTTGAGGGCCCTTGCCGTGAAGTAGTATTTGTAGCCGTAGATGAGCGTCAGGTTCTCCACCGTCACGTTGGGATCCGTCCTCAGCGTGCGCGGCATGAGGCCGGAGGCCCCCGGCGAGGTGCCCAGCCAGACCTCGTACTGGACGATGCCCGATTCGGGGTCGGTCAGCGCCAGGTTGCAGTGCAGCGCGGTGCCGCTCGTGGTCTCGCTGCCGTCGTCGATGACCCAGCCCTCGGGCACCGAGGTGTCTATTGAGAACTCCCGCTTCTGAGACCACGGCCCCCAGGCGAAGCCGTCAAAGGCGTGCACCCTCCAGACGTAGCGCTCGCCCTGTCCCAGCTCCTGCCCGTAGGGGAAGGTGAAGTTGGCCAGGGCGCCCGATTCGTAATATTTGGCCGACCAGCCGCTGGCGGGAGGTTTGTTCTGGTCGCTCTTGAAGAACGGCGTTGCGACCCCCCTGTAATAGACCTCGACCTCGTACTTCAGCGTCCCGCCGTCGATGTCGGTGGAGCTGAACCTGAGAGAAGGCGCAATGGTCGTCACCCAGGTCCCGTTGGCCGGTCCCTCCAGCGCGGGCTCGGAGGGCTCCGAGTTGACCACGTACCGGACGCTGAGGCCGGTGAGATTGACGGTTCCCTTGCCGTCGGTGTGCACCGTGATCGGGATGGTCACGAGGCCCTCGCCGTCGGCTGGGGCGCGGGCCACCTCGCGGGCGAGCCAGGGTGCTAAGTTTACATTGACGGTGGAGGTGCCCAGCGTCCCCGGCTGCGACCAGTCCCAGGCGCCGTGGTTGCCCAAATCGATGGAAACGTTCCGGGGCTGGTCCTTGACCGTGATGTTGACCCGGACCTCCTTCAGGACGGGCGTGTCGATGTTGCCGAAGCTGGCGGTGAGGCTCACGTTGTACTGGAAGACGTTCCCTTTCAGGGCGAAATCGTTCTGCATGTTGTTCTTGAGGATGTCCCAGTAGGTGGCGTACTGCGAGCCCATGGCCATGACGGATATGTTCGAGTAGTAGGGCAGGTCCACGTCCCACGACAGCAGGCAGCTCTGTATCTCGCCCTGCTCCGGCCGCTTGGGCGAGGTCATGTATCCGGCGGCGTACCACTGGTTCACCCAGAACTCGTCGAAGTCGGCGGTGAACGACTGGCCCGAGGTGCCGTCGGTCACGACCGGGCCGGCCCAGGTGTAGGCCGGGAAAACGTTGGCCCAGGTGACGTTCATCGCGTTGACCTGGGTGTAGGCGGTCCCGTCCGTGGAGTAGAGGAACCGGAAGGTCGTGCCTCCCGAGTATCCCCGGTCCAGCCGAAGGTACAGCGGGCTGGCTGAAAGCGAGATGTTGGTCTGGGCGGAGCTGCCGCCGTAGGTGTTTATCCGGGTGAGCTTCATCCCGGTGCTGTCGTTGCCGTAGAGGAACGCCACCCAGGCGCTGTTGTTCACGTAGGCCAGCAGCCCGGCCCGTTGGCCCGGCACGTTCGGGGAGGCCATCAGCTTCAGAATGGCCGTGTAGCTCCAGGCGCTTATGTTCTGGTAGAGGTAGTTCCCGGTGACGGTCGTCCCCCAGAGGTTGGTGCCGATGGACGACGAGATCTGGAGGGCGCCCGTGGTGATGTTCCCCTCGTCGTAGGACGGAGGCTGGTTGAGCCACTTCCACCTGGGGTCCAGGCTCTTGTCATCGAATTTGTCGTCGTAGGATTTGGCGATGGTCACGTTCTGGGGGTCCGAGGTCACGTCGAGGCGGACTATCGGGCTGAACAGCGAGAAATTGGCCGAGACCGTGTCGGCGAAGGTGTCGTTCCAGACGTAGGTCCTGGCCGAAACGTTCAGCGACGCGCCCAGGACGGTGACGCGCTTGGGGAGCTTGAGGGCAAGCTCGGTGTTGTTCCCGGGCTGGTCGAACAGGAGCGATGCCTCCGCATTTCCGTTCGTGAAGGTCGAAAGCTCGACCGGGGTCTGCTCCCTCGGGGCGACGCCCGACGAGAGCATGGACGCGCCGGAGGTCGAAAGCAACAGGATAGCCATAGCTATTGCGAGTCTCTTCACCATTGTACACACCCCTGCGATTATCAACATAGTTCTAGGCTTTAAAAGCATTTGGGGCATGTATATTAAGGGCCAGGGGTGGAAGGGTGGAAGGGTGGAAGGGTACAAGGGACGGGAACGCTAACCGGTGGTCCCCTTGCACCCTTTCACCCTTGCACCCTTTCACCCTTGCACCCTTTCACCCTTGCACCCCTCCACCCTTGCGCCCTTGCACCCTTGCACCCTTTCACCCTTGCGCCCTTCCACCCTTAGGATATTTCCAGCCAACGGGCGCATTCCCCGGAGACGATGTACTTGGCCCGGGAAAGCTCCGCAAGGTCCGCCGAGCCGGTGAGGAACATGGCGGCACGGAGCTCGGCCTTGATCATCTCCAGCTCGTCGACTACGGCCCGGGCGCTCTCCATGGCCGGCGCCAGAAATGGCTGGGCCAGCCCCGCGGCGGTGGCGCCCAGGGCCAGCGCCCGGGCGACGTCCAGCCCGCTGCGGACCCCGCCGGTGGCGATGATGGGGAAGGTGCGGTGCAGCTCCCTTATCTCGAGGACGGAGACGGGCGCCGGTATGCCCCAGTCCCAGAAAGTGTTTCCCAGCCTCTCGCTGGCCGCGTCGCGCTTCTTGCGGGCCCGGAACGCCTCCACGGCGGCGAAGCTCGTGCCGCCGGCGCCTCCGACGTCGATGCCCTTTATCTCGGTGCGCAGGAGCCGCCGGGCGACCTCGCGGCCTATCCCGGCCCCGGTCTCCTTGATCACGACGGGAAGCCGGCGCGAGATCGCGTCTATCGCCGCCAGGCACCCCCTCGCCTGCGTGTCGCCGTCCCACTCGGCGACCTCCTGGAGGAAGTTGAGGTGGACCGCCATCACGTCCGCGCCGACCATCTTCCTGGCCCGGAGAAGGTCCGCCGCGCCCAGCGGCCGCTTCCCGCCCTGTTTTATGAGCTGTGGCGCGCCGACGTTGCCCAGCACCAGCGGCGGCCGGTACTCCTTCACTATCGAGAAAGTGCCCTCCAGCGCCGGGTCCTCCAGCGCCGCCCGCTGGCTTCCCAGCCCCAGCCCCACGCCGCACTCGGCCGCAGCCTTCGCCAGGTTCCGGTTTATCTCCTTTGCCCCGGGGTAGCCGCCGGTCATCGCCGCGATGATGATGGGCGCCTCCAGCTTCTTTCCGAAAAGGGTCACCGAAAGATCGATATCGCCTATGTCCAGCTCCGGCAGGGCGGAGTGGACCAGGGCGATGTCGTCCCAGAAGCGGCGCCGGGCCTGCACGGGCTCGGCCCGGCAGATGCCTACGTGCTCCTCCTTGCGGTTCCTCGTCACCTGTTCATCCGGGGGGGGACCACACGCCCCGGCCGGCGGCCGTTCATCAATCATGCCGGCGGCCTCCGAAACCACGTCCCGACCGGCCCGCCGCCCTTGAGGGCATCGAGCAGGCGCCCCCTCTTCCTGCCGTTGAGGATGACCGTCTCCGTTCCGGAGGCGGCAAGCTCCAGCGACAGGCGCGCCTTGGCAGCGATGCCGCCGGTGACGTCCGCGACCTCCTTTCCACCGGCGCCCTTCCGCGGCGTGATGCGCCCCAGGTCCTCCCGGGTGAACTCCCGGGCCAGCTGCCCGCGCTCCCCGACCAGGATGCCGTCGACGTCCGAGACGAATATGGCGCGGTCGGCGCCGAACAGCTGCGAAAGGTGCAACGCCAGGGCATCCCCGCCGCAGATGGAGAAACGGCGCTTCCCCATGTCGAGGGACACGTCGCCGAACGTGACGGGCGTTATGCCCTGCGCCAGGTAGCGCCGGAACACGCCCTCGTCCAGGTAGTGGACCTTCCCCTCGGCCTGGAGGACCGAGACGCTGGGCGGGATGGAGATGAGGCGCATGCCCAGCCGGAGGGCCTCGTCCAGCACCAGGAGGTTGAGGCGCCGGACGTCCCGGGAGACCTCGCAGTAGCCGTCCCACTGGCCGTCCTCCCTGTAACCGAGCTTGAGGCCGTGCCGGTCGGCCAGCATGTGGCCGAAGGAGCCGGCGCCCGTGATGAGTATGACCTCCTGTTTGGAATCCCTTATCTCCTTCAGCAGCCGGCGGGCGACGCCCGGCACGAAGCGGGCCCTGACACCCTTGCGTGAGCCGGCCGCCCTCTTGTTGGTGATGACGCTCCCGCCCAGCTTCACGACCTTCATGCACTTGGCAACAATTTTTGGGTAGATAATGACATCGAGCAGCATTTTATATATATGCGAAGTATGCATATTCGGGGCGATAGGCATGATACGGTTCGGACCGGGAGGCATTCCCCTGTCGTGCAAGGGGCGGACCCAGCGGGACGGCATAGAGGACGTCCACACCCTGGGCCTCAACGCAATGGAGATCCAGTTCGTCCGCGTCAACCTCTTCGAGCGCTACGTCGCCGACGAGGAGATCGGCTTGAGGCCCCGCGAGGTCAGCGGCGAGTTCGTGGTCGACGTGCTCCGCGGCCGCAAGCCGCTCTCCGTTTTCGGCGGCGACATCCGGCTCGAGAAGGGCGACATCGTGCGCACCCTCAACTGCGGCGTCGGGCGGGACTGCTGCGACTTCAAGGAGATAGGCGAGATAGCCGACGACCTGGACGTGGCCATTTCCCTGCACGCGCCCTACTACATGGACCTTCTGGGCTCCGACGAGATAGCCAGCCGCAGCGTCGAGAACATCCGCTACGCCGGGCTGGTGGCCCAGCAGATAGGCGCCGACATGCTGGTCACGCACCTGGGGTTCTACCACAGTAACAGCCCCGAGGAGGCGCTGGAGAAGGTGGCGGCCCGGCTCAAGGAGATACGCGACTGGTTCGACCGCATGGGCGTTAGGACGAAGCTGGGCCTGGAGTGCTCCGGAAAGCGGGTGGTGTTCGGAGGCGTCGACGAGATATTGGCCGTGTGCAAGCGCGTTCCCGGCGTGGTGCCGGTGCTGAGCTTCCCCCACATCCACGCCCGCGAGGGCGGCTCCCTCAAGCGCCGGGAGGACTTCCGCGAGCTCTTCGACAAGGTCCGGGACGCCCTGAAGCTCCAGTCGTTCTACACGCACTTTTCGGGGGTGGAGCACGAGGGCGGGAACGAGCTGCGCTACACGCCGATAAAGAAGGGCGACATGCGCTTCGAGCCGCTGGCGGAGTTCCTCGCCGACGAGGACTCCGACATCACGATCATCTCGGATTCGCCGCTTCTGGAACACGACGCGATGTACATGAAGGTCATACTCGAGCGCGTCCAGCTCAAGAACGAGGCCAAGGTCACCCGCGAGGAGGTCAAGGTGAGCACGCCTATTCGGCCGCCGACCAAGCCCATCTCGCCCCCGAAGAAGGGCAAGGCGCCGCCGAAGAAGGGCGCCAGGGTGCCGGCAAAGAAGCCGGCGAGGGCCCCGGTGAAGAGGCCCGCGGCGAAAGCGGCGGCGAAGAAGCCTGCGAAGAAGGCGCCTGCGAAGAAGGCAGCGCCGAAACCGGCGTCGAAGGGGCCCCAGAAGAAGGCCCCGTCAAAGAAGCCCGCCCCCGGGGCGCCGGCAAGGAAACCTGCGGCCAAATCGGGAGCGAAGAAGCCCCCAACGAGGAGGCCGGCCCCGAAGGCGAAACCGAAGAAGAAATGAGATTTGTTCTTGTGGCCGTTGCCGGTCGCCGGGCCCACCGCCGGCCGGTCACGCCGCCGCCTCGTTCCTGGTCTCCAGCGGCAACTCGGTGTACTCCGGCTCCGGAGGCGCCACGGAATCTATCAGCCTGCGGTAGTTGACGACGGCCTTCTTGCTCACGGCACCGTCGAGCCGGTGGGCGCTGTAGCGCGCCTCCTCGAATATCAGCGTGAGAAGCTTGAGGCTCCGCATGTCCAGCGCCAGCCGCCTCTGCAGCCAGGCCTCGTATTCGTGAACGGTCCAGGCATCGCGCCTGGGGTGGCCCATGTCCCGCATCTGCGAAAGCATCCGGGTGTAGACCTTGCAGATGGTCTTTCTGTACTTGTCCGATATCCAGGCCTTGTCGAGCATTTCGACGAGGAGCTCCTCGGGCCGGCGGCCCCAGCCGAGCTTGCGGTACACGTAATAGGCACCGGCGAACAGGGCCACGGCCGCCAGGACGCCCAGCAGGCGGTAGAGCATCACCGGCTCGCCCGAGATGGTCAGCCGGGCGCTCGCCGGGCGCGTGTTGGGCCCGCCCTTGTAGATGACGGCCAGGTCCTCGCGGGTGGAGAACCACGGGTAGCGCAGCTGGAACACGGCCCGGCCGTAGGCGTCCGTCATCCGGGTCTGGCTCCGGCCGTCAAAGGAGACGGTGACGTTCTCGCGGGAGATGGGCCCGTCCCGGTCGTCGACCAGGACGGCCACGGCCTCGAACTCGCCGCCCTGCTCCAGCCCGCCGGGCACGGTGAGGTTGAGATAGCACAGCGTGTAGATGGTCACGTTGAACGCCCTGGAGGCAGGCTCCTGGTAGCCCTCGCCGGCGTAGCGGAGCTCTATCCGCGTCTCGCCCAGGCCCTCGCTGGACGGGACCTCGGCCACGAGGCTGAAGCCGCCCGAATCGTCGGTCCAGCCCACCCCCCAAAGCCCGGTGCCCCGCTGGAGCGAAAGGCGCGAGCGGGCTATCGGGCGGCCGAGGTGGTCGAAGAGCGAGCCGTTCACGGAGAAGGCCTCTCCCCGGGTGAGGTCCCGGGGCGCCGAGGCCGAGAACGCCGACGCCGAGGTGAGCTGGACGTAGGTGGTGTTCCTGGAGGACGTGAAATTCTCGTCACCGGCGAAGCAGGCGGTGACGAGCATACCTCCGGGAAGGGTTTCCCTCGTCGTGGACACGCGGTAGTCGAAGTAGCCGCCGAACACCAGCGAATCCTGGCTGACCTCCTGGCCGCGCGTGTCGGTCCAGTTGACCCTCACGAACACGGCCGAGACTGGCTCCCGCAGGTTGTCTTGCAGCGTCCCGGCCAGATCCCTCGTCGTCCCCAGGCTCACGCTCCCGGGCTCGAGGACCAGTTCGGAGAGGCCCAGCACCCGGGTCGTGTTCTCGACGGTGGTCTCGGGGTACAGGTCGCTCCCGGCGAACTTGGCAGTAAGCTTGTGCGGGCCGTAGCCCACCACGCTCCTGTCAAGGTCCACCCTTATCGTCGAGCCGGACAGGTTGGCTCCGGCGTACCTGTCGTCGAAGAGCAATGTCACGTTCTCCCTGACCGCACGGCCCCGGGCGTCCAGGAGCACGGGAGTGACGAACATCGGGCTGCCCGTGACTGGAGGCAGGGGCCACCAGCTCATCACCAGCCGGAGGCCCTCCGATTTCACCCATACCGTCCGGTTCACGCTGGCGGAATAGAGGAATAGCGAACCGGGAAAGGATGCGGTGAGGTTGTAGGGGCCCGGCGGGGAGTTCACGTCGAACTTCTCGGAATCCTCTTTTTCGGCCACCTCGACCGTCCCGAGGCGGCTCCCGTTCCAGGACATGTCGACGTACTCCTGCCAGGGGGACACCATGCCTCCGGCGTCACGGAGCCGGACCGTGTAGGCGTACTGCTCACCACGGATGGCATAGCCCTTGCCGTCTATCTGCAATGTCACGTTGGAGCAGAGCTCCACCTCCTGCATCATCGTCGGCGAGGTCTCCGCCCAGCGGACGATGTTGCGGTCCTGCACCGACACGTTCAGGCCCACCTTCTTCTTGCCCACCGGGAGGCCGTCGGCGTTGCAAAGGATCGTGAAAACCCCGTCGGGCCCGGTGCGGCCGCGGCCCACGATTGAGGCGGTGTCGTTCATGTAGACGTTCACCGAGGCGCCCGTGCCCAGCGGGCTGGAGGAGACCAGCGTCCCGGAGACCTCGAAGATCGAGCCCTTCTTGATGGTGTAGGGCCTCACGCTGAACCGGATGGCGAAGGTGGCGCTCTGGTTTATTATCACGAGGTTTTCGGTCTCGTTCTGGGTGGTGCCGCCGCCCTCCCCGCCGGGCTTGAACGTCTTGTTCTCCAAATCGATGTCCACGACCGTCGTGTCGTTGCCCTCCGCCCCGACCTCGCTGGCCGGCCCGGCCAGGTCGGCGTTCGAGGTCTCGAACTGGACCCAGCCCAGGTTGGAGAACAGCACCTCGGCCCAGGCGTGGAAGTGGCCCGCCCGGACCGCCCGCTTCCCTCCGGCGAGGTCGCCCAGGGCGAACCCGGTGACCAGCCGGCAGGGTATCCCGTCGTAGCGGCACAGGGTGACGAACGCCGATGCGAAATCGAGGCTCGAGCCCAGGCGGGTCTTGAAGAGGAACCGGTCCACGAGGTCGTCGCCCGGCGGCCCCGGCGAGGGCTCGGCGCTGAAGCGGTAGTTGGTCTTGAGGTACGAAAGGATCGCTTTCAGCTTCGCCGCCGGCGTCTCCTGGCCGGTGGCCAGTGTCAGCGCCAGCGCCTTCACCCGGGGCGGCAGGTCGTCGGGGACCGATGTGAGCTCCGAGTGGACCCTCTCTGGCGCAAACTGCCCCGCATCGATCTGGGCCGCCGTGAGCTGGACGGCGAAGGTGGAGAACGAGTAGCCGTTGACCATCGCCGGGGATATGAAGTTGTACATCCGGTCGACCGACAGCCCGACGGGCGGCGCCACCTCGAAAAGGCGCGTGGTGTGAAGGGCGTTGGGCATGAAGCCGATGCTCTCGTTGTTGAATGTAATCCGGTACTCGTCCTCGGGGACCAGGAGCGGCCGGTCGATCTCCTGGGGCAGGTACTGCCCGTCGTAGCTCATCCGGGACGGGGTGCCGACGAGCCAGCTGCCGTTGCGGTAGGTGTCGTAGGCCGCCACCCTCCAGTAGCGCGGTTTTGCGGCGGGCTCGACATAGAAGAGCACCTGCGATTCGCCCCGGCGGGCCTCGGTGAAGTTCTGGGGGTTCTGCTCATCCTGGTTCATGTTGATCGTAATGGGTTGGTAGTCGGCGGTCCGGTTCGTATTGTTCCCGGGCGGGGTGGGCTCCCCCGGCCGCGTGTTGTCGTCGTCTCGGTCGTCGCGCAACCCGTCGCCGTCCGTGTCCGGGTCGGCCGGGTCGGTGCCCTGGTCCAGCTCGCTCCCGTCAAGCAGCGTATCAGCATCCGAGTCGGGGTCCCGGATGTTGGACAGGCGGTCCCCGTCCAGGTCCCCTGAGGGCCCGTAGCGCTTCAGGAGCTGGGACAGGTCCTCCCTGGGATACCTGTCGACCAGCCACCGGGCCGTCGAATTGGAGCTCTTCTCGCGGTCGGCGCGGGTCAGCCAGTAGCGGTACTCCTGGCCGTCGTTGAGCGTGTCGCCGTCCGTGTCCGGGTTCATAGGGTCGGTGCCCATCCTCTTTTCGATGTTGTCGAAGAGCCCGTCGCCATCCGTGTCCGTTCCGGGCATCGCCGGCTCCGGCCGGGAGGTGTCGTACTCTATCTGCTGCGAGGCCTTGAACCAGGGCAGCGGAAGATGCGGGAACATGACCAGCAGGGCCAGAAAAATGGCCAGTGCGGCCATCGCCGGGCCGCGGGAGTTCCAATCCGCCTTGACCCTGAACTTGAATTTCATTGGTACTTGTTCATTGTAGGAAGTATTTATATTTTATAGGACAAGATTTGTAGTTTAAATACATCGACGATCATCGGGCTATCCTTCGGTCCGCTTCTCGATGCGAATGCAGCGCGCGGCGACCTCCCCGAGGAACTCTTTGGCCGGCAGGCAGCTTTCCTGCGGGAGGGCGCCCTTCCTCGCTATCCGGCCGGAGCCGAGCATCCAGGCCACCGCGGCCGCCGGGAAGGCCGTCGTCCGCATCATTGCCGTGATGCCCCGTTCAGGCTCTCCCTCGTCCACCATCTGGAAACGGACGCTTCGGTCGCCCTTCCTCGCAGTGACCCGCATCAGAACCGCATCCCGGTCATCGTCCGTGAGGCGTTTGCGTAAAAGCTTTAGCAAAAGCTCCCTCGGGGCCAGCCTCGCCGCGCCCACCTTCACCGGCCGCGTGTCGCCCAGGCCCAGCCAGAGCATCGCCTTCATCATGGCGCAGTGCCCCGGGTAGCGGATGGTCTTGTAGTCCAGCTCCCGCACCTTCCCGAGCATGGTGCGCGGCAGGGTCGAGGCGCCTCCGGAGGTGACGAACGCCTCCAGATTTCCGAACGGGGGCGGGAACTCCAGCTCCTCGAGCTCCGTGAGCGATTCGAGCTCCACCGGCTTCCCGTTCCGGAGGGCCAAGGCCGGTTCCCAGTACTCGTTGACCAGGCCCTCCGGGGAGAAAACGAGCTTGTAGTTCAGGGGCGGCTTCGGGTTGAGCGGCAATCCTCCCACCCTTATCCTGAGTTCGTCGGCCGTCCCGCCCAGGAGCTCCAGCGCGCGGGCGGCCACGGGCTGGACCAGGCCTGGCGCCAGCCCGCAGTCGGGCACCACCGTGACGCCGGCTGCGATTGCCCCGGCATCCAGGGCCAGCTCCTTTTCCACGACGGTGTTGTTCCCGCCCAGGTCGCAGAAGTTCACCCCGGCACGGATCGCCTCCCGGGCCAGCGCGACGTTGAAACGGTACGACACGGCGCCCGCGGCGACGTCGAAACCGCCGGACATCAGCCGGCGGACCGCTTTTCCGTCGGCAACGTCCACCCGGACAGGCCGTATCTTCCCGGGCCCGGCCCACCTCGCCGCCTCCTTTGCCGCCTTGAGCGAAATGTCACCCAGCACAACCTCGTCCACGCCCCGCGCCCGCGCCAGGTCGTACGCTATCGCCCGTCCCATCATGCCCGCGCCCAGCACCAGAGCCCTCATTTCCGTCCCCGCCCCGAATCGCACCGCATCTATACCAATGTTTATGCCCCAGTGGCCGGATTCCTCGGCCATGTCCCCGGAGCAGGTCATCGAAAGCCCCGACACGAAGAGGGTGAACCGGGTCCCGCCCGGCCAGCGCCTCGTGAAAGAATGGCCCGTGCTCCACGCCGGCTCCGTCGCCCGCCTGGACCCGCGCAGCTGGAGGTTCAGGATCTTTGGCAGGTCTGCCCGGGAGAGGGAGATCGCCTACGACGAGTTCATGGCCCTGCCGATGGTGAAGGTCCATTCGGACATCCACTGCGTCACCACCTGGTCGCTCCTGGACAACCTGTGGGAGGGCGTGTCCGCGTTCACGGTCCGGGACCTGTGCCCCCCGCTGCCATCGGCGAAATACGTCATCGTCCACGCCGCCGGCAACTGGACGACCAACCTCCCGCTGGAGGACTTCCTGCAAAGCGATGTCCTGTTCGCCGTCAGGCACAACGCCCTCCCGCTGTCCGCGGAGCACGGCGCGCCGGTGCGGCTGGTGGTGCCGAGACTGTACTTCTGGAAGAGCGCCAAGTGGGTGACCGGCATCGAATATGCGGACGAGGACAGGCCCGGGTTCTGGGAAAGCCGCGGCTACCACAACCGGGGCGACCCTTGGACTGAGGAAAGGTACTCGGATTGAACAGATGGCCTCAACGGCCCTCCCGATCCGGCCGGACGAATCTCAGTTTTCGCCACAAAAACCAGATATACGTCCCATCGCGTGTTAACCAAAGATGCCCGGGCCGTCCATGGCATGCCCCTCCTGCGCCCATCCGATGCGCCCCGCGAGCGGGGATTCCGACCCGACCTGGCTCTGCGACGAGTGCGGCAACTTCCTCATGCCCCGCAAGCAGTTCTCCAAGCTCGTGGGGATGACCATCGCCGGCCAGGCCGTGCCGGCCGACGCCGAAGGGCACCATTGCCCCGGTTGCGGGCGCACGATGGCCGGCGTGGAGGTCCGGGGCGCCGACGTCGACCTTTGCCCCGGCTGCGACATAGTCGTTTCCAGGAGGGCCTCGCTTTCGCTCCTAGCAGATGTCTCGCCCGATAGGCCGGAGCCCGGCCGGGCGCTTTTGGGCCTGGATGCCTCGCGCAACCTGAGCACCGCCTCGATGGCCCGGCCCGTCGCGCGCCTCCAGGTGGAGAACTTCTTCATCCTGTACCGCAACGGCATCCTGCTTGCAAGCTATACCCCGAAGATACCCGTCGAGCTGGACAAGGATGTCATCGGTTCGATGCTCATGGCCATAACCGAGTTCGTCCAGACCTCGTTTCGGGGAATGGCGGAGAACAACCCGCTCACGAGCATCCGGTTCGGCGACCGGGAGATAGCATTCGAGCACGGCGAATACATCGTGGTGGCCATGACCCTCCGGGGAGCGCTTGAACCAAATGTCAGAATCAGGCTGGCCGCCGCCATGCGCGAGGTGGAATCGAAAAACGACCACATCCTGCGCAGCTGGGACGGGAATCTGGGCACGTTCGGCGGCCTCAACGGCGTTTTCGACCCGCTGGTCCGGCAGGTCAAGGCCGCCGGCTGACAAAAGGTGTCACGCCCGCTGCCAATCCGGTCGAATTTACTAATAACTCTAAATAGTGGTATTGATTGATACTATATCATCAATGCTGTGAGGGACAGGATGCAGCCGGGGCACGGACAGGATGGAGGGGTTCCCAGGGCGCAAGCCGGGCGCCGTTTCCTCTACCTCAAGGTCCTGCTCGCCAGCGCTCTCCTGGGCGCCCTGCTTCTTTTGCCGGCCCTCCAGCCCGGTCCCGCGCGCCCCCCGGCGGCGGTCCCGGATGGCCCCACGACGGCCCCGGGCGCGTCGCCGGCCGGCGGCCCCGGGGACCCCCAGGCACCGGCCTGGAGGCAATACCCGTCCACCGCCGGCCCGTTCACGTTCCCAGATGACGAGGGCTTCCATCCGGCCGCTCTCGAGGAATGGTGGTACGTGAACGGCCACCTCCGCTCAGCCGAAGGCGACCATTACGATTTCATGGTCTGCTTCTACAAGCACGGAATCGTCGTCGCCTCGCTTCTGGACGAAAGCCGCGGCACCTACTTCAACCACTCGGAGACCTTCGCGGACGTCCGGCGGGAGCAGGGCCGGTTGGACCTTCGCTTCGGCCCCAACGAGCTTTACCAGCTCGACGGACGGCCTTTCACCTACCGGCTCTCATTCCGCAACCATGATTTTTCCCTCAACCTCACTCTGGAGAGCCTGAAACCGCCTTTGGCGGTCAACGGCGACGGCCTCATCTCCATGGGCCGGGGGCTTTCGTACTACTACTCGCTCACGGACCTGGCCGCTGACGGCATGATCCGCATCGGCCGAAAGGACAATGCCGTCTCCGGCAGGGCCTGGATGGACCGCCAGTATGGCGTCTGGAGCCCCACCCTCGACTGGGACTGGTACTCCATCAAGCTTGACAACGGGATGCAGGTCCTTGCATACCGCATCCTCGAGGCCGACCCGTCGGGCCCCATCCGCCTGCTCGTCTCGGTCATCGACGGCGCTGGAAGCGCCTACCACTTCGACCGCTCCGGCGACGATTACCAGATCGTGCTGGGCTATGACGGATACTGGCGCTCCCCCGAAACGGGCAAGCTCTATTCCTCGGGCTGGGAGCTTTCGGTTCCGGCCCTCGGCCTGCGCCTCGAGATAGTACCGGTCATTGCCGCCCAGGAGACGCTCTTCCCGACGGACACGACGCCCCTGGCCCGGGCCAAGCCGTTCTGGGAGGGCGCCTGCGCCGTTTCGGGCTTTCAGGGCGGCCGGCCCGTCTCCGGACGGGCGTTCGTGGAGAGCACGCTCGATTACGGCGCGGTCGGCGGCGACCTCGTCGTCACCCCCCAGGAGTACGTCCAGAGCGGGGACCACGGCCGCATCACCGTGAAGGTCGAGAACCTCGGCGGGCGCTCCCTCGCTGATGTCGAGGTCCAGCTCGTGCGCGGAAGCCCGTACGACGGCGGCAAGGTGCTTGCCACCTACCGGCTCGACAACCGCCACAACTCGACCTACCTTTCGGAGAATTTGCCCAACATCGGGGACGCCCCGCTCTACATCATCGTGGACCCCGACAACCGGGCGGCCGAGAGCGACGAGGGCAACAACATCGCGGTGGCGGTGCTGAAATAGGACAACGAAGGGACGTAGGGGGCGTAAGGGACGTGTTGGTGAAATTGGCTAAAGGGACGTAAGGGACGTGTTGGTGAAATTGGCTAAAGGGACGTAAGGGACGTGTTGGTGAAATCGGCTAAAGGGACGTAAGGGTCCGTCCAATTGGTACAGACGAAGGGAACAACCGGCCCCTCGTCCGTTTAACCAATCGCGCAGACCCTTACGTCCCTTTGCGCCAATCGCAACGAACGTCCCTTACGTCCCTTTGCGCCAATCGCAACGAACGTCCCTTACGTCCCTTTGCGCCAATCGCAACGAACGTCCCTTACGTCCCTTATGTCCCTTCGCCAATATCACAGCTTCTTCTTCCGCTCCCTGAAAACGATGCCGTACTTCTCCAGCTCGTCGAGGATGGGCCTGTATACGGTGGCCTGGACTGGGATGTGCACGCCGGGCTCCTTTATCTTCCCCTCGAGAATGTGGCGCACCGCGATGGCGGCCGGGAGGCTCACGGTGCGGGCGACGGCCGAATCCCCGCCGACGACGCCAAAGTCCACGAGCGTCGAGGTGACCAGATCCCGCTCACCGCCGGGGTACTCGGCAATGAACTCGTGGTGCATCACTATCATATCGCGGTCCTGCTTCCCGGGGGACATCTTTTTCAGAGAAAGCACGTTGAGATAGTCCAGCGGGTTGTTGCGGTCTCCGGGCAGGGGCTCTTCCCCGAACAGGCCGAGCCATCCCAGGCGCTTGATGACGGCCGAGTAGGGCTCGAGATTGAGGTACTGCGCCGCCGCCTGCGGGAGGTCTTGGTCGGGCCCCGCTCCCACCAGGTGCCTCGTGAGGTCGCCGTAGGTCTTCCCGGAAAAGCCCGGCACCGGCTGGTCGTTGAGCCACCCGAGGGCCACGATCTTTCGAAGCGTTTCGCACCAGCCCGTCATTCGGTAGGTGCCGCGGTACACCGTCGTGGCGTCATTCAGGCCGTAGATCTCCCTGTACTGGACCGAGTTCCGGTTCGGGTAGTTCTCGAACGTCCCCACGCCCTCGACGTCCTCGAGCCGGTAGTTCTCGAAGAGCTGCTCGCCGGGGATGTTCACCTCCCGGCCGTTTTCCAGCCATTTTGCCGGGTTGCGCGAGGCCAAAAGGACTCCCCGCGGGGCCCACGAGAACTTGTACCCGAAAGGGTTGTTGTTCGACCCGTGGGAGGGCAGCGCGCCGGTCATCGAGCGGAAGGACAGCACCTTGCCGCCCTTCTTTTCGATGCGGTGGATGATACGCATCGCCGACATGTGGTCGATGCCCGGGTCCAGCCCCGCCTCGTTCATGAACACCAGCCCCTTCTCCCGGGCCGGGCCGTCCAGCGCCCGCATGCCGTCGCTGACATACGAGGTGGTCAGCAGGTGCTTGCCCAGCTCGAGGCAGACGTTCGCGACGCCCACATGGAACGCCGGCGGGAGCAGGCTCACGACCAGGTCCGATTCGTTTACGAGCTTTCTTAGAGCGCCGGTGTCCTCGGCCGTCCACGCCACGGCCCTGCCCAGCCGGTTTTTCCCGACCTGGGCCCGGGCCTTGCGGACCGTGCGCGTCGCCACGGTCACCCGGAACCTGTGCTTGAGAAGATAGACCAGAAGCGGCCTGGAGACCATTCCGGCGCCTAGAACGAGCACACTCTTTGCCACGGACATCCCCCTCGGGTATCGGCAGCTATTCCGTCGTTAAGAATTTTGCGATATACGTGTAGTCAGGGGTCAGCGCCCCCTTGTGGACTATGACCGACCGCTTGACAGGGGCCGGTAGGGCCAGTTCCGCAAAGTCCTTCTTCAGGTCCACGTTGACCATCGTGGGGATGTAGGACATCAGGAGATTCCCGAAGAATACGGACGATTCCCTCGGCAGCTCCGTCGGCAGTATCTCCACGGCCATGATGACCGGCCCGTTCCCCTCGAAGCCGTCCGATGCCCCGCCGCCCTGCGGGCTGTAGACATAGCAGGGCCGGTCCGGCTCCATCGGCTTGACCGTGCATTCGATGGAGCCCTCGACGTCGCAGCTTATGTCCCCGATGACCCGCAGGCGCGGCTTTTTCCCCGATGCCCAGGCCTCCTTCACCCATTTCTTGGTGACCAGGCGCGGGTACCGCGCGTCCCAGTAGATGCCGTTGACCAGGACGGTCAGTTGCGGCAGGTACTGCTCGAAGATGCCCCGGTATTTTTCGGGGTGTTGGTAGTAGTCCTGCAATTCGAACTTCGCCTTGCGGTCGACCGGGACCACCAGGTCCTGCTCGGCGAACACGACCTTGTACAGCTTGCGCCGCGAAAAGCGGGTCGACTTCATGAACGCGGCCAGGTCCTCGGGCGCGATGTTCTCGTGAGGGAGCAGGTCGAACATCTCCTGCGCGCCCTTCGAGACGTTGCCGTAGCCGGTGAACCCGAAGACCATGGGCGAGAGCGCCTCGGGGATGCCCTCGGAGGCTATCCATTCGCCCACGACCTCCATGGCCGCCTTGGCCTCGCCCAGCGTGTGGTACTTGAGGGGCCGCTTGAGGCCCAGGAAGGGCGTCCGGGTCCCCTCCCACTCCAGCCGCTTGCCGAGCGCGTAGAGCGTCTCTATCATGCCGGCCAACCCGGCGAAGTTCCCGAAGAAGATGAGCCTTCGGTCCTCGTCGTCCGTGACCTTCTCGTAGTCCAGGAGCGTGCAATGCAGGTCCATCATCTTCTTGAGCATCGGCATGTTGTGCTTCTGCCCCTTGGTGACGTGGGCAAAGAACATGCACGCCTGCCCCTCGCGGAAGAATTTCTCGGGGAACTCCTTGATGCCGAGCACAAGGTCGCAACCGGAAAGGTCCTCCGAGACGGTGGCGCCGGCGGCGGCGAACTCGTCGTCCTTGAAGACCCGTATCTTGGAGGGTTGGACGAGGACCTCGATGCCCTGGCGCGTCAGAAGCTTAATCTGGTCCGGGACCAACGGGACGCGCCTTTCCCACTCGTTCTTGTCCTCGCGGCGGATGCCGATTTTGAGCACTGGAACTACCCCCGCGCTCCGGAAGCCTTCGCGGGATATAAGGAGATTCCCGCTCTCAGGCGGCAGGTCTTTGGGCCCGTCTCACTCCCGGGTCCTCGGCCCGCGGGGCGGGCCGGCGCCGTCTTCCGCGGGTCCATCGCCCGTCCCGTCGGGCCGAGAGTCCGCCTGCCCGGGCGTCCCGAAATCGCGCCCCGCACCGGTCCCGGGCGGACCGCGGCGGGCGTCCAGATGGGCGTAGTACAGCCCCGCCACCACCAGGACGACGAACGCCAGGACCACCCAGAATCCCGCTGGGATGGCGATCCCCTGCGGCTGGGCGGCGGGCCCGGAGGGCCGCGGGACGACCGTCATGACCACCGTCCGGTTGACCGGATCCCGCCCGTCGCTGACCGAGAGCCTCACCTGGTATTTGCCCGGCTTTCCGAACAGGTGGACCTGGACCGCCGAGCCGTTCTGGACCGGCGTCGTCCCATCGCCGAAATCCCAACCGAAACGGAGGGGGCCTCCCTCCGGGTCGGAGCTCGTGGAGGCGTCGAATGTCACCAGCGTGTCCTCGACGACCCTCGTTTCGAGAATGATAAGTCCGACCGCCGGAAGGGCGTTCAGGTCCAGGCCGCTGGAAGGAGGCCCCGGGGGATTCCCGGGAGGCTGGACCGGCGGTGCGCCGTCCGTCCGCACCGAGAACGGCGCCGAGACGGCCTCGGCCGACATCCCGTTTTGGTCGGTCGCGACGAGCACGAGGGTGGCCGCCGAAAGGTTCACGTCGGGCGCCTTCCAGCCGAGGCTGCCCGTGCGGGGCAGTCCGGAAGCGACGGGAGAGCCCCGCGGCTGGCCCCCGGCCACCAAGTACAGGGACAACGAGACCTCTCCTAAGCCACCGGTGGAATCCCAGGCCAGCGTGGTGACCGTGCCGCCGGTCACTGCCCCTCCCGTGGGGAAGAGGGCGGTGAGGCGGAGGGGCCTGGCCACCGGGAAGCCGCGGGACGAGTTGCCGGCCGACCGGCCGTTCCCGTCGGTCGCCACGAACGAAAGCACGGCGCCGTCGGCCGCGACATCGGGCGCCGTCCAGGACAGGCTCCCGGCCTTCCGCAGGCCCCAGGCGACCGGTGTCGCGGGCCCTCCCGGCGACGAGCAAAACTCCAGCGACACGGAAACGTTGCCGAAACCGCCGGTGCAGTTCCACGAAAGCATTGCCGGGCTGCCCGAGTAGGCGACCGATCCTACGGGGAAATCGGCCGCTATGCGAAGGGAGCGCACCACGGAGAAGGGCATCGAGGCGTTCTCGACCGCCCGGCCCGATTCGTCCGTGGCGGCCAGGACGAGGCGGGCGCCCTCGGCGTCCAGCTCGGGGGCCGTCCACCAGAACGAGCCTTCCGCGAAATCGGCCGAGCCGATCTTCTGGTCGGCTCCTCCGCCGGCGCGCAGCCAGAGAGAGACCGTGACATCGCGGTATCCGCCGGTCCGGTCCCAGCCCACATTGACCCTGTCGCCGGAGTACACTATGCTTTCCATCGGGAACGAGCCCGCGATGCGCAGCGCGCGGGCCAGCGAGAATGGCGCGGAGAGTTTCTCCACCACCATGCCGCCCTGGTCGGCCGCCACCAGGACGAGCACGGCGCCGTTGGCATCCAGCTCCGGGGCCGTCCACTCCAGCGAGCCCGAGGCCGAGAGGTTCCCTGCGACCGTCCGGTCTGGGCCGGAGCCCGTTCGCAGGAGAAGCGAGAGGGCCACATCGCGGTAGCCCCCGGTCCGGACCCAGTCCACCTTTACCTTTTCCCCGGAGTAAAGGACGTCGACCTGGGAGAAGGAGGCCGAAAGCTTCAGGGCGTCGGCCAGCGAGAATGGGGCGGAGAGGTTCTCGACCGAGCGGTCGTTGCCGTCCGATGCTTTCAGCACGAGGACCGCCCCGTCGGAAGCCTGGCCGGAGGCGACCCAGGTCAGGTTGCCGGACGCGGGCAGGCCGGAAGCGATGGGCACCAGGCCGGCACCCGCGCCCGGGCGTATCGAAAGCGTGACGCTGACCTCCCCGAGACCGCCAATGCCGGCCCAGGATATGGCTACGCTGTCGCCCACGTAGATCACGCTCCCGGCTCCGAACACCGCGGACATCGACAGCGGCCTGGCAATCGAAAATGGCGCCGGCGACGAATCGTTGGCCTCCATCCCCAGGTCGTCGCACACGACGAGCCGGAGGATGCAGCTCCCCGAGACCATCTCGGGCGCGTCGAAAACGTAGGAGCCGCTGTTGGGCACCGAGCTGGCCACCGGCTTGAATGGGCCGGCCGTCCCGTTCTGGGAAATGGAGACGTTGACCGTCAGGTTGCCGGTCCCGCCGGCGGCGCTCCACTTCGCCGTGATGCGGTCCCCCCAGTAGAACATCTCCCCGCCGGAGGGCTCCGCCAGGACGACGGACGGCATCGGGACGGCCGATGAGGATGTGGTGAAGTTCCAGGAGAGCGCGGTCTTGTTCGAGTTGCCCGGATCGGAGAGGTCCGAATACCCCGATATCGAGCACGTGTAGACGGTCGAGGTGTCGAGGTTGCTGTGGATGGCCGACACCGAGGTGCCGTTTCCGTTCCAGGTCCAGACGAACCCGCCCGGGTCGGGCGAGATGCCGAAGCCCGACAGGGCGCCGGTCGCGTTGACCGGCTCCGAGAACGTTATCGTGATCAATGCCGATATGTACACGTTGGTCGCGCCGGCCGCCGGGGAGACCTTGACGATGGACGGGGCGGTGGAGTCGACCGTGAAGTTGGACGAGAGGCTCTCGTTCACGAGCCCCTGGCCGTCCCGGATGATGCCCTTTACACGCACCGTCGTCGAGTCCAGCCGGGGGACCGTCCAGTTGTACGGCTGGGAGCCGGCGCTGAGGTTCCCGGCTATCGAGGTGTTGGACGAGGAGAAGCCGTCGGTCGAGTAGAACAGGGAGACCGTGCAGCCAAAGCGGTCCTCGTCGCTGGCGTTCCAGCCTACCCGCGTCGGGGCGCCCCCGGAGAGGTCGGCCCCGGCGGACGGGGCGGTGAACGATATCGCCGGCGGGTTGTTCACCGCGGTCGAAAACGTCCAGGAGTACCGGGACGAGTTCTGGTTTCCCGGCATCGAGGAATCGTTGAAGCCCGACAGGGAGCAGTTGTACTGCGTCCCCGGCTTGAGATCGGCCAATGTCCCGGTCATCGAGGTGGCGTTCTGGTTCCAGGACCAGTTGAGGCCGCCGGGGTCCGGCGATATCGAGAACGCCGCCTCGGCGCTCGGTTGGTTCATGGGCTCGGAGAAGTTCAGGACCAGCGATCCCGACCACGGGACATCAGTCGAGCCGTTGGCCGGCCAGGCGGCCTCCACGGCCGGGGGGACGCTGTCGATGGTGAAGTTCGATTTCGTGCTGTTTTGGCCAGAAAGGCCGTCCGGATCGTTAATGATGGCCTTCAGGCCGACGGTCGTGGAATTCATCCTGGGCAGCGTCCAGTTGTAAACGGACGATGCGGCCGTCAGGTTGCTCGCGATGGAATTGTTGGAGGACGAAAAACCGTCCGTGCTGTAGAACAGGGCCACCTTGCAGCCGGCAAGGTTGTCGTCGGTGGCGGTCCAGTTCAACCTGTACACGGACCCGCCGGTCAGGTTCGAGCCGGCGGAAGGGCCGGTCAGGCCGATGGAGGGCGCCTGGTTCGATGCGTTGCTCACGGTCAGGGAGGGCGACGTGCCGTAGCTGTCGCTGAAGGAGATGCTGCTCTTGTGGGTGTTCTTGGCGGAGGCGTTGATGTACATGGTGTCGTTGCCCGCCGAGGCGCCGGTTATCTCGAAGTTGGCCTTGGCCGTGGCGTTGGCCGTTACCGAGGAGATGTTGTAGGAGGAGCTGGTGACCGAGAAGTAGCCGTTCTTGGATGCCAGGGTGACCTTTATGGAGCTCATCACGTTGTTCTTCGAGGTGCTGCAATTGACACCGATGACCACCGTCACGTTGAGGGACTGGCCCACGTTGATGGAGGACGGGATGACCTCGGCGGAATCGCCCTCGAGAATGTCCAGGTACATGGAGCGGCCGTCGTTGTGGCAGCTGGAGCACGGGTTCGATGACTTGGTCTCGCCGTTAGGGACCCAGGGGAACGCCACCAGGCCCGCTGATAGGATAGCCAACACAATCCCGGTTGTTGCGCGCATGGTTCAGCAGCTTGCGCCGAAATGATTTTTAAATGTTTTGGTAAAGCGAAAAAAATATTGTCACGCGGCACAGCGGCGCGGATACCGACGGTAAACCGAATGCGTGGGACGGGAATAGCTCGCGCAGTTACCACAGTTCGAGATCATGGTCACCAAGCAATGTCAAACTAGTAACCCTTGATTTTGCGCATTCCGGGGATGGACGCGGACCGCGATTTTCCCGGCGCCGGAGACCCCCGCGTGATATTGGCTGATTCCCGCGAAGTCTTAGGCCGGGGCTATGCCCCGGCCCTTCCTCCCCAGATAGATACGGCCTTTCCGGCTATCGGGCGGCAAGCTGCCTTATCCAGTCGATGAGCCCGCCGCCGCTCTCGAGCCAGTACCTTCCGGGACCGGTGAGCTTGAGCAGGTAAAGGCCCTCCCCGCCGGTCAGGATGTTGCGCATGCCCTGGACGCGCTCGCGGCTGCGCGTGACGGAGTCGTCGACCGCCAGGAAGCTGTTCTCGTCGGCGATGAGCTCCTGGCCCGCCTGCAGGGTGCCCTTGATGATGTCCCCCTTGGCCTGGATGAACACCGTGCCCATCCCGTGGAAGCGGAGCTGGAAGAGCCCCGTCCCGCCGATTATGGCGGTGCCGATCTTTTCCGTCGTGACCTCCATCTCGACGTTGGTCTCGCAGGCGATGAACGCCCCGCTCTTGGCGCGCACGGCCGCCCCGCCCAGCGTGAGGGGCATTATCTCCCCCGGCACGCCGGCCGAGATGGCTATCCGGCCCGGGCCGCCGTAGTCGGTGAGCATCAGCGTCTCCCCTCCGAGCATGGACCGGCCCAGTCCCTTCAGGAGCCCGCCCTGGGCCTTGGTCTGCATCTGGACGGACGGGTCGCGGTATATCATCACGCCCGGCTGGACCCGGAGGGTCTGGCCGGCGCCCAGGGTGGCCACCACCATCTGGATCCACTTCCCCTCGACGGTGAACGGGAAGGAGGCCCGGGCCTCCGTGCTGGGAATCGGCCCCCCCGCGGCAACTGCCCCGCGCCAGGCCTGGCAGCGGTCGCAGTAGTACTGCTTGTACTGGTCGACATACCTTGTCTCGCCGCTACATACCGGACACTGCATTTTGTCTGCCTCCGAATATTGGAAGCGCATCGCCTTTCCGGGCTTAAACCTTTCCGGTGGGCCTGGGGTGCATTCCGTCAGCAGGCCCCGGCCACTTTCACCCACCCCCCCTTCAGGTTTATCCGGCTGACCGGCCAATTGATCGGCCGTGGCGTACAATGACCTGAAGCAGCACGAGGGGCGGCTCTACTCCGGCATGATGGTGGGGGGCCGGCACGTGTGGGAGTACACCGGCGGCCTCTGGGACGAGCGCAAGGCGGCGCCGGACCGGTGGACTTTCACGTTCTCCTCGGTCAAGAGGCGCACACGCAGCGCGCCCGAGGGCTCGGGGGTCTTGCCGGGCTCGCAGTTCCACCGGTTCGTGATTGCGCACCAGAAGGTGCGCAAGCTCGACGCCGACGCCTACGAGACGTTCATGGAGGGCGCGATTCCGCCACCCGCCGAGGCGGGTGGCATCTCACGAATTTCGCCGAAGCCCCGGGCATCATCGCGAAATTCGTGAAGTACAAGGTGGCGCACAAAAGGCCGCACTGGCGGCTCTGGAGCTCGGAGTACCCGGACAACGAGCCGGAGGGCGCCGTGGTCTCGCGCGTACTGGAGGAGGAGCTGGCCAGGATAAGAAACCAGACCCTGCCATTGTCAGGAACAACGACATTGTGACCCGGCCGTATGCCCTACATACACAAGATGCGGATCGCTACGCTCCCGCATCTTGAGGCTTCGTTCGAGCGCCCGTTCTGCCGTGACAGGCGCTCGAACTCGCATCAAATTCTCATTGCGATTGATGAAGAATTTGATGCTCCCGTCGGGGATTATAAGAAATTCAACCTGCATATTAAATCCGAAAGTCAATCAAGGGGGAATTGATACTGGAAATCTCTAAAAAGCCTGGCTCATTGGGATTTGATTATGGCTACTGTTCCAGGCGTTGTAAGGATTGATTACCTACTGCTTTTTGGTTAATATGGTAACTTTATTCGTATGTGTTTAGCTTGAATTGAACTTCCCTCGAAACGCTCTCAACTCACAGCGCTTGGACAAGCGTCTTGTGGAGTGGTCGTCCTTCTTGTTTCCAAGTAGCTATCACCGTCGAAAGCACTTCGAAT
>Ga0315291_10000539_pt1 | contig 50196 bp, 39 predicted proteins | sample YL17G12_20_MG_FD_203070 | JGI IMG/M metagenome (GOLD analysis project Ga0315291, IMG submission 203070) | Sediment microbial communities from Yellowstone Lake, YNP, Wyoming, USA - YL17G12_20 | ecosystem: Environmental > Aquatic > Freshwater > Lake > Sediment | place: USA: Wyoming | collected...
CCATCTTTTTGTTCTGTTCGCTCCTTTGAGCGATCGATGTTTCTGAGCATCCAATTGATACGCCGCTTTTTCTGTTCGGGATAATGGAGTGGTTTCTTCTTTCGCGATGGTCTTTTGGGGCAGGTCAACGCCTGAGATAGTGAGTGTTGTCTGATATTCCAATGTGCTGATATGCTTCCTACTGATTCCCTGATGTTCTGCTTGCCCGCCTCCGGCGGGATATACTGCCCCCGCAACCTCACGCAACCTAGCTTAACCTCTTGTAACCTCATGTAACATATTGATGAATATATTCAACGCTCGAAGGCTCCTGCGAGCCTGTACGCGCGTGTACGCTATGCGTACCTAATAACTATATAGGGTTATGACCAGCTAGGACGGGAATTTAGCACCTTGCCCTGAGCTTGCCTGCCCGACGGCAGGCGGGTCGAAGGGCTATCCTGAACGCCCAAGATTAAGCTTCTTGCACCCGTGAATTGTATTAGGTAGAATAAGACTGATGGTTCGACCTGAAGAAGGTTGCGCTACCAAGAAATTGGAGCAAACCGTCGATTTTCCTAGATCGGCGGTTTTTCTTTTTTGGGAGGGTGTTCGGCGGCCGGCGTTTGCCGCCGCCCAAACGCCGGCCGCCGGTAAAGAACCTCCGTTCAGATTTTCCGCGCCAAAATCACTATAATTTCGCTTCTTCCTCCTATCAATGACACCGCATTTTTTGAATGGTATAATCAAATATATGAGCGGAAAAATTAAAGCTGGCGTTCTTTTGGATAAATTGTCTTCGGCAATCAATATTTTTAATAAGGAAATGGAATTGCTCAATAACAAGATAAAGACAATCGGCCTGAACAATGGGATACAGAATCAGTTAACCGGAGCAGTTGTCTCTCTTATCGATGAGTGCAAAGCAATAGACAATTTGCCTCCAGGTAAACTATCGCCGTCAGAATTGGGCCAGCTTAAATCTGCATTCCGAAATTCCACCTTCAAATGGTTCATGCAAAGCTATTGCATAAGACGAAGTTACGATAAGCCACAAGGATATGCCGGCGATTTTGCGATCATTGACAGTATTTATCGGAATGTTCCAACGGGCAAAAATATCGGCCTCGCTCTGGATAAATATTATCTTGAAAATGTTGGCAGCCGGGCGATGCGCTCCAGAGAAAGCTTTATTGTGGAAAGCGCGTCGTCTTTTATCCGAAGCAAGCTCGCCGTGAAGAAAGAACATATTTCGTTAATAGATATTGGAAGCGGCCCCGGTAGGGACATTAAAGATATATTCGATAAAACAGGTCCGATAAAGGCTATTTTAATGGACAGAGACCGGGAGGCTCTTGATTACAGCGAAAAAATACTCGCGCCTTATAAAAACAGCATTATTTTCAAGCAGGTTAACCTTCTCAGGATCATGGCCGGGGAAAAATTCAATGCCGGTAAATTCGGGACGCATGATCTGATCATGTGTGTGGGATTATACGATTATCTTGACCATGACACTTCGGTAAGGCTCACGCGTTCGCTTTACCCTATGCTGAAAAATGGAGGTACCATGATCATCAGCAATTGGGATATCAGCAATCCGAGCAGAACGGAATTGGAATGGGTATGCGATTGGAATGTTTACCATCGAACGGAAAAAGATATGCGCTGCATTCTTACGGACACAAAAATCCCCCATAAGAACATCAATTTGACCCGCGACCCGTCGGGTCATTTTCATGTTGTTTTTATCAGTAAATCCTAAGATAATATCTTCAAATGCGCAAACTTCCTTCACTTAAAATAGGGCGGCTTGAAATAAACCCTCCTTTCATCCTTGGCGGCATGGGAGTCAGGATCACTAATTATTCTTTGACGGCGGCTGTGGCAAATCTGGGCATGGCCGGAACTATTGCAAGCGTCGGATTATGCGATAGAAAGACCAAAAGTGAACAGTACGCATCTGCCAGCAATGCCGCGTTAATAAAAGAGATCAGGAGTGCCAGGAAACTTACAAACGGCGGTATCGGCGTAAATATCATGGCGGCTCTGACCAATTATGAGGAACTGGCAAGAACCGCGGCAAAAGAGAATGTTGATTACATTATCGTCGGCGCGGGCCTCCCGCTTGATCTGCCGAGACTTACAAAGGGGTCGACTGCTGCCTTAATCCCCATTGTTTCTTCGGTCCGGGCAGCTGAGATCATAATGAAAAAATGGCAAAATAAATATAATCGTTTGCCGGATGCTTTTATTGTTGAAGGCGCGCTTGCCGGCGGCCATCTTGGCTACAATCTCAAAGAAATAGCCGTATGGAATAAAAATTCATTGGCTAATCTGTGTAAGGGCATTATGTCGTTGTGCAAAGCGGTAGAAAAGAAAACTGGACATCATATTCCTGTTATCGCTGCGGGGGGGCTTTATGACGGCGAAGACATCGCGAAAATGCTCAAGATCGGCGTTGAAGGCGTTCAATTGGCTACAAGATTCATCGCAACTGATGAATGTTCAGTGCCGGATAAAATCAAGCAGGCCTTAATTAAGGCTAAAAAGGATGATCTTGTTATCATCAACAGTCCGGTCGGCATGCCGGGCCGGGTATTAAAGAATAAATTCGTTAAACGAATATTGCGGGGCGAGAAAATAAAGGTTGACTGTCCTTATCATTGTCTCAAGACGTGCATCCCCGAAACAGCCCCTTTCTGCATCGCGGAGGCCCTGGTCAACGCTTATGAAGGCGATTTTGATAATGGTATAATCATGCCCGGATCGAATGCGTATAAGATAAAAGAGATTGTGCCGGTCAAAGAATTGGTCGATACGCTTGTTAATGAGACCGTCCATTATTTGAATTTAAAGGAATAATAGCATTATGATTTTAACTGTTTATTCTATATTAACGCTTTCTGTGGCGATACTGAGTTTCCTAATCGGCCTTTTTGTCTTTATAAACCGCAGGAATGCTCTGAATATGATATGGTTTGTGCTCTGCATAACCATAGCCGGCTGGAACCTCGGATATTTCTTTACCATGGTCCCTGGGATCAGTTATGAAAACGCGTTGCTGTCAAGCAGGATGTCGCACGCAAGCGGCATATTGATCGCGTCCTTTTTCTTTACCTTTACTCTGGTCTTCCTTGATCTGATAAAAGAGAAAATGCCTCAGCTTATATTTGCACATATTATTACCGCGATACTGGCGGGATTGTGTCTTACTCCTTTTATTGTTACAAGTCTTGTCCCTAAAATGTTTATGCCGCTCTATCCGGTTGGAAAGATCGGATATGTTTTATATATTACAAATTTTCTCGGATGGGTGATTTATTCTCATTATCTCTATGCTGCGAAGTATAAACAATTAAGCGGCGCAAAGCAGTCCCAGGTAAAATATTTTTTATTGGGCACGGTGATCGGCTTTTTCGGCGGCAGCAACTGCTTCCCTCTGATTTTTAACTTCCCCTTCCCTCCCATCGCCAGCGTATTGATCATCGTGTATCCGTTCACAACAGCGTACGCGATCATCAGACATCGTTTAATGGACATAGAAATACTCATCAAAAAGGGCATCGTTTATTCCGCCCTGGTCGCCGTTATCATAGGCGTATACTCCGCCCTTCTCCTTGTGATCCAGCAATTGTTCCAGTCAACGATCGGCATCAATCAATGGCTTGCTACGGTTATCACCGCGATCTGCATCGCCGCCGGTTTCAAGCCTCTCGAAAATGCTTTCACGAACTTTACCGACAAATACTTCTTTAAAAAGAAATACGACTACCACAGGACCCTCGCGGAACTGGCCAAGGGCATGGCGGAGCTGACAAATCTGGAAAGGCTGACAAAGCTTGTCGCCAGAATAGTGGTCCGCAATATGAAGATCGAGGGCTCAATGCTTTTCGTTTACGATTACCGGAACAACAGTTTTAACGCCGTATCTGCGCAGGGCAACATGAAAGAATTCAAGGGCTCGACTCTTCCGAAAGACGATCCGCTCATCAAACGGCTCGACCAAACCGAAGATGTGCTGATCAAGGAAGAATTGGTACGTGAACTCGAAAACAAACAGCTGATCAGCTCGTTCAGGGAAGAGATCAGGGATATCATAAAGCAGATGGCGAATTTCAAAGCTGTTCTATGCGTTCCCAGCAAAATAAAGGACAAATTGATCGGTTTCATTATGCTCTCCGATAAAAAATCGCAGGACATGTATTCCACCGAAGACCTGATGCTGTTCGAGACGCTTGCTCCCCAGGCAGCCGTAGCCATAAAGAACGCGATGACCTATGACGAGATAAGGAAGGATTTAGAAGCGCATCAGAGAAAGCTGAATGAAGCGGAAATAAATCTCTCCAGGTCCGAAAGGATCGCTTCCATGGCGCGGCTTATACAGGAATATAATCATGAGATAAGAACACCGCTCGCGATAATGAGCGCCAAATTGATGAGCCTTCCCGACAATCCCGGGGACGTCGCCGATTTCAAGGCAATAAAAGACTTTTTCGGAAAACAGATAAACCGGGCCTCCGACATCGTGGACACAACCCTTCGCCTGAGCCAGCCCAAAGAGCAAAAAGAAGAACTGCTCGATCTCAATAATGTCATTGAAGATGCGCTTAAGCTCTACCAGCCTCTTGGCGTGAACTTGGTCAAAGAATTAAGCCCTTTGCCCAGGATCAAAGGCGATCATGACGAACTGAAACTCGTATTTATTAACCTTTTAAAAAACGCAAAAGAAGCGATACATGAAAAAGGCGAGATAAAGATCGGCACTTACACTGATGAAGAGAACGGAATAAAATTCGTTGTCGCCAAAGTCTCGGACAACGGCACAGGCATCCCCAAAGAGAACATGGAGAAGATTTTTGAGCCGTTTTTCAGCACTCACACCACAAAAGGAAGAGGGCTCGGGCTTTCACTGGTTTTCCGTATCGTAAGAGAACATCACGGGAAGATCGAGGTCGAAAGCCCCGCCGAAGGCGGGGGGAAAGGTTCGACGTTTTCAGTCAGGATTCCGGTTGGCTGATCCCTTGTGCTTTTCTTTATACGCTTTTCTTTTTTCTTCGCCGGCCAGATAATCTTCCATCGTTTCCTCCGCCATTTCGTCTTCCTTGCCCTCAAAGAAACGCTTTAATGTATTTCGGATCTCTTCTTCCCTGAACGGCTTTTTAATGTACCCCGCCGCGTAGGCCGATGCGACTTCAAGCCATTTGTCCTCGTCCTCATACGCGGTAAGCATGATAACGCCTATTTTGTCCTCGCGCTTCGCCCTCAGTTGATCCAAAAATTGGAGACCGTCCATCTCAGGCATTTTTATGTCAAGAAGGATACATCTGATACGGTTGCCGCCAATCCCCATGAACGGCTTGTTTTTATTTATATTTTCGAATGCTTCCTTTGCGGAATATGCCGTGATAGCTTCGTATCCGATTTTTCTAAGAAATGCCGCGACCGAATCCGCGAAATCCTTTTCATCGTCCACAACCATGACCAGATTCTTTTTCATTCTTTATCTCCTCATGCCAAGATAATAGCATATTGAAAAAGTTTTACAATATTATGAAGACCATGGAATCTTGCGCGCAAAGATAAGCATAATACCCGTCTTGTATCTACGGGCTTATTTAACAAGTTTATCAATTGAAACATTCAAAGCTTTGGCAATCGAATGAACGGTGGACAAACGAGGTTCTTTCCTTGATTTATAGAGAAGCCCTTGAATGGTGGAAATAGGAATATCGCTTCTTCTCGCAAGTTCGGAAAATGTTAGCCCATATCTTTTGCAATATTTCTTTATGTTTTTAGCTATTTGCTGGTGGTAATTCACTAAGCGAATTCTACCAACATACTTCCCGTTGACAATACTTCCAATTGGAAGTATCATAAAGTAATTATTAAGGGACGCTGTGGCAAAGGGGATCAAGAGCATGGCTGGAATAGCCAGAGGGGTCTAATCCTAGCAACTGCAGCGTCCTGCTTAAAAATACTATGCATAATTTAAAAGTTGCCATATATACCCGTGTCTCAACCGATACTCAAGCTGACAAGGAATTCAATTCCTGCGAGGCTCAGGAGCAGAAGATCCGGTCGTTTGTCTCAAGCCAGGAGAACATGGCGGTTTATAAAGTCTATTCTGACCAGGGCTACACGGGTGCTAATACTGACCGCCCCGCCTTAATGGAAATGTTGAACGATATACAAAACAGTAAGATCGACCTCGTATTGGCTTATAAAATTGACCGTCTTACCAGAGCGCCAAAGGACTTCTATCAATTAATTGAGATATTTGAACAGCACAAGGTCACTTTTATATCCGTCACCGAACGTTTTGATACCTCCACCCCATCGGGGCGGCTTCTCAGGAATATCATGCTTACCTTTGCACAGTTCGAGCGCGAGCTTATAAGCGAAAGGACTCGTGATAAAATGCTCGAACGCGCAAAGAAAGGTTTCTGGAATAGCGGTCATACCCCTTTTGGCTATAAGAGAGAGAACAAGAGACTGATCATTGAACCAAAGGAAGCGTATATCGTTAAAACCATATTTGAGACTTATTTATCTACTGGCTCAACAGCTAAAGTATATAAAAGGCTAAAAGCTGACAGTCTCTTTAACCGGCATGGAATACCGATCTCCCATGAGGAGATAAGGAAGCTTCTCATGCGGGCGGTCTATATCGGGCAAATAGAATATAAAGGCAGCATCTATCAGGGCATACATGATCCCATTATCTCTAAGGAGCTTTTCGAGGCCGCTCAGAAGCTTCGCAAAGAAAGGGTCAAGAAAAGCAAAGTATTCAATTATTCACTTTTCTCCGGTATTGTTCGCTGCAAAGAATGCGGCTCAATTATGAGCGCATGCTTCTCCAATAAGATCAAAGAAACCCGCCGCATTCGATATTTCTATTACCGATGCTCCAGCGTCACCAAAAGAGATAACTCTTTCTGCGACACAAGACATGTCAGCTCCGACAGATTGGATTCTTTTGTCATTGATAATTTGAATAAGATTTCAAGGAATCCGCAATATCTTGAGAGTTTGATCTTCACGCTCAACTATCAGCAAGACGGGTGCCAAACGGGAATCGAACCGGAGAGGTCAACTTCATCGTATAAGCCTGAAAGGTTGAAGGAGATACTTCAAAATATTGCCGTGGTCCCGAAGTTTAAGACCAAAACTGAAAAGGAAATTGTCATTCAAAAGCATATCAAGCAGATCAATTATTCAAAGGAAGCCATTGAGGTTGTGATTAACTATAGTGATTGTGGCGCGGAAAATCTGAACGGAGGTTCTTTACCGGCGGCCGGCGTTTGGGCGGCGGCAAACGCCGGCCGCCGAACACCCTCCCAAAAAAGAAAAACCGCCGATCTAGGAAAATCGACGGTTTGCTCCAATTTCTTGGTAGCCCCACGGGGAATCGAACCCCGATCGTCAGCTTGAAAAGCTGATGTCCTAACCGTTAGACGATGGGGCCAAGCCGGACGATCAGATTATCAGTTTATCAGAATATCAGGGATTTTCAACAATTGACTACTAGCTAACGCTTTGATAGTATTCAAATATTGATAAGGGGAGCCCTTAGGTTTCGCTTAGGGCTGAGAACCCCGATGGTATCGGGGGACCCATTAAACCTGATCAGGTTAAAACCTGCGGAGGGAGAAAATATGGACAAAGAAACACTGCCCGAACTCGGAAAGATCCATCCGGAATTCTTCGATCGAGTAATTTACCCGCACCTGGGGGTTAAAGACAGCAACATCCTTATCGGGCCGATGCATGGAGTTGATTTCGGTGTAATAAAAGTCGGGGATAAATGCGTGGCGATGTCAACCGATCCGTTCTTCATCGTGCCGGAGTTCTCTTTCTCACGCGCGGCATGGTTCGCATTCCATATAATATTCTGCGACGTGGTGGTCTCCGGTCTTGAGCCAAAATACCTGGTCGTGGACTTGAACCTGCCTCCTGAGATCACGGAGAGCCAGCTGGATGAAATGTGGAAAGCCGTGCATTACGAAGCCAAAAAATACAACATCAGCATCATAACAGGGCACACTGCAAGGTACACTGGCTGCAACTACCCTATGGTGGGAGGCGCAACGGCAATAGCCATAGGGGATGAAGCTGACCTGCGTGCCCCTTACAAAGCCAAAGTGGGCGACAAGGTGGTCGTTACAAAAGGGCCGGCAATCGAGACAACCGGTCTTCTTTCCGTTCTTTTTCCCAAAAAATTCATCAATGCGGGCGGAGAAGATTTCCTGAAAGATGCTCAGGAGATCTTTTCCCAGATGTCCGTTCTTGACGACTGTGCCATAGCTCGGGAGTTCAAAGGCGTTCACGTGATGCATGATGCCACTGAATGCGGGATTTGGGGTGGGCTTTATGAAATGGCACGCGCGGGAAAATACGGCTTGAGGATAGAGGAAGACCTCATCCCGATACAGGCGGTGATCAAAAAGACATCCGAGCTTTTTAACTTTGACCCGTTCTGCGCGATAAGCGAAGGGACATTGATCGCCATAGTTGACGCCAGCGAGGCCTCAAAGCTGGTCAGCGCTTTTGATGAAAAAGGGATAATAAGCAGGGTGATCGGAGAAGTGGTGCCGGAAAACCAGGGGATTAAGATAATCAGCAAGGGAAAAGAAAGAATCCTTGAACATCCAAAAGTCGATCCTTACTGGATACTTGCCGCGGAGTTCTCCAAATGATATCTATAATGCGGGTGTAGGCGCGGGTGCCTGCGGCAATTTTGCCTTCAGCCCCAGGTCTATCTTCAATATCATTCCCTGTCTCAGCTCTGAAGGATCGTTTATCCCGTTCATCATGGCTATTTCCCTGTAGTAAGCAGGGCTGCCAAAGTACTTCCGGGAAATGCTTATGAGCGTGTCCCCCATCACAACATAATGATAAACGACTTGCCCGGCTGCGGCGGCCGGTTTCGCTTCTTGCATGGGAGGAAAAACTCCCGGCTGTTTCACTGCCCCCGCTTTTGCTGCTTTTGCCGGCCTGTAACCTTCGATGCCGGGGTATTTTTCTTTTAATTTGGCGATCTTAGTAGTCAATATTTTCGCCCTGTCCAGGGTTTCCCGCTCCTTTTCCTTGAGTTCGAGCAGCCTTTTTGTGTTCTTTGTTTTCCTTACGGCGATAATCTTGCTGTCCAGCGTCCAGAGATATTTTTCGATCTTTCCCAGTTCTTCATTGAGCACGCGCAGCTCAAGCCTGGCCTTTTCGTACCCTTCCGGAGTTGGAGCTGCCTGAACTTCTATAATCGGTGCTTCAGTTTTTTGTGGTTCGGAAACCGGGGCAGCCACGGCAGGCGCAGCCCGCTCAACTGCTGGTGACGGAGCGGGTTGAGATCCCTCTTCTTCAGGAGGCCCTCCCATCGCGAATACGAACGAAGGGACAGACAAAAGAAGCGCTAAGGTCAAAATACAGATATAACTTTTTCTTATCATTATTGAAAGCACCTCATCTCGATTTAATTTGCAAGGTTATTCTATTATGATATCTACTCACAGTCAAATAATATCGGGGCGATCCCGCCAACGGCGGGACGACCTCTCAGATAGAATCGGGGCGAGAGGATTTGAACCTCCGACCTCTTGGTCCCGAACCAAGCGCTCTACCAAGCTGAGCCACGCCCCGACTTCGCCCTTCGGGCTACGTCGGGCAAGCCCGTCGCAACCCAAATAATTTCTTCTGCCAAGCTGCGCGTCCTCCGAAGTCCGAAGGACGGAGGAGGAAGCCACGCCCCGACTTCGCCCTTCGGGCTACGTCGGGCAAGCCCGTCGTAACCCAAATTTCAAAATCCAAATTTACTGTTTTCCTTAATTCTTCTCCTTATTCCTCATCCTTAAATTTTGCTTTGCAAAATTTACTGGCTCGACTCGTTTCCTGCCGAGCCATCCGCCTGCGCACTTCGTGCTTCGGTGGACAAGTCCCTCTGATTATACCGAATGTTATTCACGGGTGCAAAGACAAGGATTTCGGCAGGCCCGCCTGCCTGCCTATGGCATGGCCTTTGGCGGGCGAAGACCGCTTAGCAATTAAATTCCTGCGAAGAATGTTGTTGACCTTATAATAAAATATCTTTGCCAGAGATATTTTGATAATTATTGTTTGATTTTATATACAATATTTTTGTCTAGCTCCTTGTTTACCTTATTGATATTCTTTTTTATTTCCTTAACATACTCATCAACCATTTCCATCCCAATAAATTTTCTCTCCAATAAAATACAGGCTATTGCCGTTGTTCCAGACCCCATAAATGGATCTAATACAATATCGTCCTTGGATGTAAATAGTTTAATAAACCAACTTGGTAATTCTAATGGGAAAACAGCGCTATGGTTCTTGTTTGAACATTCCGTCGCAAAGTTCAAAACATTCGAAGGGAAATTGTAGTGTTCCTTCTCAAATCCCAATACATTATGCGGAAATACCTTTCTTTTGTTTAACCAATTAGCCACTTTTCTACCCAAATGCCTATTGTTACCCGAAGCATGCCGAATGAAATCATTGTCACTCATTGATTTAAATCTTTTTTCAGCCCAGTCGCCAATAGGTATTTTCACGGCTTCCTGATACATTTTTATATCATTTTGTTTGGCAAAATGAAGGCAGCGTTCCCAGGAATCTCTGAATCGATTAGGCCACTTGCCAGGGAACGAATTCTTTTTATACCAACAATACTCCTCGACCCACAACCACCCCTGTTTTTTTAATTCAAGAATCAATTCTATAACATATGTTTGTCTTTCTCCGTTTAGGGGGTGTTCCTTTATGTTAAGAATGAATGAGCCGTTGTTTTTTAGAATCCGTTTCAATTGCTTTGAAATAGGAAGAAACCATTCTACATATTTTTCTGGATGAACACCGCCATATGAGTCTTTTCTTTTGTCTGCATATGGCGGTGAAGTGACAATTAAATCTACGCTTTTATCTGGCAGCAGAGAAATGTCAGATAAATATTTTAAGCAATCTCCCTTATATATTACATTATAATTGTGCGTATTCATGGCATATTTATAGCATAATTCATGATTCTGGTCCATAGGGTATAGGTTTTTTTAATGAGCAAGAAATGATCTCAGGGAAGCATTCCCATTGTAAACGATTCTGATAAACACATTTATATGGATTTCGCACTATCAACATTTTACCAATATCAAATATATTGCCCTTCCTGACAGGTAATAGGTATAGATAATAATCCTCACCAAGTATTTTTGCCGTTTCTATCTCATTATTTGTCCAATAGAATTCATAACTTAAACTAGACACGGCTTTAACTTCAATATACATGGGCAAGGGCTTATTATCCTTACTTAATTTGTTTTTATAGCTTTTTATGTCATATCCAGCTTTTACATCTAAAGTACTAGTATGCTCAATTTGCTCTATTAAATAAGGGAATGCCTCCAGTTTGTCGATCTCATATTTGATTATTTCAAGCTCAGCCTTGCGCCCTAGTTGCGCTTTCATTCTCATAATGTCTTCGAAAGCATCCTGCGACAATCTCCTGTTGCCTCTACGTTTATTGATAATTGATGAATATTCTTCAGAAATATAATAAGCATCTTGCTCATCTTTTCGAATTAACTCTAGTTCAAGAAGAATATTTCTGATGCCGCTATATTTTATTCTTTGAGATGTTGAAGCCCTAAAAATATATTTTCCCTCAACGAGAACGAAATTTGATAAATAATCTTTAACATATTTGGAGAGAACATTTATTTTTAATACGAATGCGCCAATAATATACTTTCTCAGCGTCTCGATGTTGAAATTGCTTTCTTCATATTCCTTCAAGAATGCTTTATATGATTTTAGTGGCTCTATTGTGTTGCCCTTCTCAGCGATTAATTTAAGCGCCCTCATAAAATCTATTGTATTATTGAAATATGGCGCGCTTTTATTGTATTTATTTGCAATAAATTCTTTATTATGGAGTTTAACCTTGCATAATATTCTTGATATTTCTTGTAATTGCTTTAATGATATTTTCTCTATTTTATACATCGCGATTATCAAAGAGTCTTTCATAAGCTTTTAAGTCATCGTCATCCTCAAACATATCTAAAGAATACACCCCATAATCCTTTTCAATGACATCATACATTTTATTTGCCTTTTCATCTAAGTTGTTTTTAATGTCCTGATCAATAGAGTCTCTATATTGCAGAAAATAGTAATTAGCTTCATTGTATTCTGATCCGCCTACCCTATGGATTCTGTCTAAAGATTGCAAGTATTGTGCGCAATTGTAAGATAAATCGTAATATAAAGCATGAAAGCATGTTTTATGTAGTGATATTGATTCTGCGCAGGCAGCCGGATTTGCTATCAGTATATCTAATCCGCTGTCAGAATCAACAAACTCATTTCTGATTTTTTCGCGTGTTTCCTCATCATTGCAAGTATCATTCTCCGTTGGCGTATCCCCATAAATTATTTTACAATAAAAACCCGCCTTCCTTAATTTTTCAACAATTAAATGAATCGTACCCCTAAAATATGCCCAAATGACCAGCTTTTGTTTCTGATGTTTCATCTCTTTAACAAAATTTAGCAAGTATTCAATTTTAGCAGGAGTTTCAATCTTATTATAATTGCATATTATTTGTGCAAGATCTGACTTTTCTTCAATCAACTCCTCGCTGTAAGTATCTATCGCAGTTGACAATAGTTTAGGATATGAAACACTCTGTCTTAATCGAACAATCCTTCCCTTTTTCAATCTATTTATTATTTCAATGTTTTTATTGTAATCATCTTTTTCGTAATCAATTATTTTTCGTTTTATGGCATCATGCAGCAATCTCTCATAATGATTCATTTCAAGGATAATTGGGGGGTGGAATATTGGCTTTATTAATCCCAGGTCCATCTTCCTAACTCTATAAAATAATGGGCCAATTTTATCTTCTAATATTTGTTTTATTTCCCCGATGTTATTGATAGATTCATCTATTTGAATTCTTGTTTTTGATGATGCATCAATTGGATTATTATCAGGCCATAAATAATCGAATAAATTAAATATATCAGTGTAACTCTTTGGGATTGGAGTTCCGGTAAGGACACATCTGTATTTCGCATATTTTGCGATATTTAATGCTGCTTTTGCCCAATTTCCTCCTAATTGTTTAATGTAATGCCCCTCATCTATTACCATAAATGGACTAATATTATTCGAATTGAAAAACCGAATTAATTCATCTTGATCGTTTTGCATTGTTTGGAACGTGGTCAAGTACAATTCGCTCATGTTGCTACTGTCACAATAATATTCTTGTTTTCTGCCCTCTTTATTCCCCCCAGCTAAAATCTTATATTTTGGACAGTGCCCAAGATTAGTTTCGTATTCGGTCTCCCATGGCGCAAAACAAGCGGGTGGCCCAACAACAAACAAAAGATTTGCCTTCCCCTCATCTTTTAGTTTTTTGTACACACTTAATACTACTGTAGTTTTCCCGCTGCCAGGCACAGAGAAATTTGCGCCATTCTTAGCTAAATATAAGTGAAAAGCTGCTTTTAATTGATGATCTTTTAACGGCCTTTTTATACTCTTAGAAAGGTACGCTGAAAAGGCACTATAAGCGCTAGTGTCTAATATTCCATTTTTATAATTCCTGCAAATATTCTTCGCTTTCTCATAATCAGCTTGATTTTGTTCTGATTTTAACAATATTGATTTGCATGATTCCGATAATTCATATTGGATATTTTCCTTTCGATAATAGTTTATAGTCTTAATCAGATAATCACCTGGCTCTTTGTTGACGAGTTGATATTGATTATCTGATATTTTGATATATCCCCAATTGCGGAGTTGTGCTATTTGATACGATCGCAAATGACCCGATTCGTCTTTAATAATTATTGAGCTATTTTGGACATCAATAAACATTTATCACTTATTATGCTTTGTTTTCTTAATTTCTTTTTGATGATGATATAGGTCGCTTTCTAGGTCATTAGCCCTGGATTTTATATCTCTTGTTAGTTGCATTGCTCTCGGTATATCGCTAGAAACAACTGCGCTTGTATCCATATTGTCATGATTAAGTTTTTTTAGCGCTGCAGCAAGTAAGTCAATGGGAGTCTCTCTGTCCCGCTTATTTTCGAAAGTGTATTTAGCCTTTTTTAATTGTTTAATAATTTCCGTTTCATGTATTTTGCCCCATATATTATCAATATCTCGCTCGTCTTTTTCTTTCCCGTCTTTATCTAGCATCTCTTCTTTTGGGATATCATTCTCTATTTTGATTAATTGAAATAACTCCTTTTTTGATTCTTCATTTGCAACGTATTTAGCTAAATCCCTCATAATCATATGGGCCTTTGGCAAATCTTTGAGTTGCCTTTTTCGAATTATTTTAAATGCAACATCCTCAATTTTACCGATTTCATCTTCTTCGATGCCAAGTTGGATTCTTTTTTTGCCATTTATTAATTTAGAATAGGTAAACTTATAGTAATCTAGGAAAGCCTGCCATCTTCCTTCAGGATCTCCTAATCCCCTTGAAACAGTGCTGTATAGAGTTTCCCTCCCAAGATATTCAAGATACCTGTCAATACACTCTAATGGTTTTAAATATTCTTCCTCTATATGCTTGACAGCTTCTTTAAGCTTTTTCTCGCTTAGAGCTGCGTAGACAGGGTCGTCTCTTAGTTGTTCCTCTAAGCTCATGCCAATTTCTATTTTTCTTCTTATCGATAATGCCCTATCAAAAGCATAGTATTCTGCCTTTGCTTCACTCTGTAGTTGATATCTGTTCTCAATTTGCTCAATTTCCAATAATGTTGGTGGGCCTCCGTATTTTTTATCATCTTTTCCCGGTAAAATAACTACTTTCATACACTTAAACTGTTCTTCACCAGGTTTTTTATCCAATAAATATTGCATCACCATTTTTCTTCGGTTGCCGTTTATCAGGAAACCATCGCATGTAATAATTACGGGGTTTCTTTGGCCTGCATGCGCAATGGATTTTTTTAATTCGTCCGTTTTTTCTTTATCTTTTTCTTCTAGAAATTCCCTAATTATGCCTTGAGCTTCTTCGCTGGTTTCATCTAATGGGCCATGTATTTTCTCGTAATTTAATACATCGGAAGATATTCGTCCGTTATCTTTTCTATATCTCAGAAGTTCTAATGGTACATATTTTATGGGCCTTTCCGTCCCATCTTTAAGCTCACTTCTAAAATCGATAACGGCCATTTTTGGAGGCTTGCCTTCCCGTTGACATTCTTCTATCTCTCTAGCAAAGTCGTCAATAATGTGTCTAATATTTACTTTTGATATCTTTGACATAATAACCCCCTTAATTGGTATTTCTCATGTTTTGCATATGTATTATAGTACACTTTATATGTATTTTAATAGTAAATAGATTATTAGCGGGCGCAATTATAGAGTGGGGGTCTAAGGAATCCGCCTTCGCCGAGCTACGGCGGGCAGGGAAAAAGGATACATACTGGATACAGACAGCGGTCGGAGTTTATCCCGCCGTGGCGGGACTTCCCCCATCCGCCTCCGCTAAAGCTGCGGCGGGCAGGTGCGCCAGTGATCATTCACGGGCTTTGTTTCAGCCTGTAGTAAGTTGCCTTCCCTTTGCCCTTTTTCTCGATCAAGCCCAACGCGATCAAGCGGTTGAAATCCTTGTTGCGAGTCGCTTTCGCACGGTCTGTAACGGCGGCATAGTCCCTGTCGGTAATGTATCCGTGTTCCCTGATATGTTTCATGATCCGCCTTTCATGCGCCCTGATAGCCGTCTCCGGGCTTACACGCGACTCGCCCAGCTCCTTGCCCACGCGCAATAATTCGTCGATTATGCCGTCCGTGAAATATTCAAGCCACGCGGTGAAATCAATGCGGTCCTTGATATCGTAATAATTATTGAAAACACCCACTTTTTCAAAATACTTCGTCACGTTACGGTTATAATAATTCTCGAAACTGAAAAGATTGAACGTGTTGAGGCCCATTGAGGCCAAAAGGACCTTTGTGACCAGTCGGGCGGTGCGGCCGTTCCCATCCATGAAAGGGTGTATTATCACGAACTGCCGGTGAAATATCCCGGCCAGGATCAAAGGATCGACCGAGCCGCTTTTCTTATTTGTGTAATCGATCAGGTTGTCCATAAAATCTTTGACATCCTTTTGGTCGGGAGGCCAGTATATGGTCTTTCCTGTTCGCGGATCGTTCACGAACACCGGTTCTTTCCTCAGGCGCCCGCACCGGCTTTTTGCGATCAGCCCTTTTGTGACCGTTTCCTGTATCCTGAGGATAAGCTTTAGGTTAAGCGGCGCTTTACCGCGGCGGATCAGTCCGTCAAGTTCTTCCAGAGCGCGGTTGTAATTTATTACTTCCCGTTCCGTATCGCGAAGATTTTCGGGCCTGTTCTTCAGGACTCTTTTTACCTCTGTGAGGGGAAGGGGATTGCCTTCAATGCTTGTTGATGCGAACGTTGAAAGCTCCCTTGCTTCCTTTGCAAGCGCCATGACAACGGTGTTCGGGAAACGTTTGCTGTTAAAATCGGCAACAAGCGCGGCGATGCGCTTTATATTCGCCAGAAGCTTTTCGGTTATCCTGTATCTGGGTTTAAACATGTCAGCTAATCCTTTGCGATAGATGAATAGTAGACGAATAGTAGACGAATGTCAAGCTTACTTCGCGCTTGGTCGTTGTGGATCTAAACTGGGCAGTGCTGGGATCTCCGCCTTCGTTCTTCGACAAGCTCAGAACTGCGGCGGACAGGCCCTCCACAGGCGGGCAAGCGCGCCAGTGATCACAGCACTGGACCGGCAATAACCAGGCGGACCATAACAATAGCAAAACTGGTCGAATCTACTTGATCAGCGCGGACAGCTGTCTTGCAAGATTGTTCAAAGAAGCATGGTGAGCTTTGTACTGACCTTCGGCCAGCATGTTCTTCATTTTCATTATCTCAAGGCAGGCGGCACATTCATAAACCGAACCGCGCGCATCTTTATATACTGGGAAATCCTCAAAATCAAAAGGCATTTCTTGCCTCCCTGTCTATCCTCGTTCTTGTTCTCGTCCTCGTCCTACAAAAATCCGAATCCATAAGATCTTATCTCGAAAAAAGGACAAGAATAAGGACAAGGACAAGGGACAAAAATCCTCACTTCGTTCGGATTTTTGTCATGGGCCCTGCAGGGATCGAACCTGCGACCAACCGGTTATGAGCCGGCCGCTCTACCGCTGAGCTAAGGGCCCGTACCCCGACCACTGGTCGGGGAAATCCCAATGACCAACCTCCAAATCCAAATTGGATATTGGTTATTGGTAATTGGTCATTCTCCGCCGGAGGCGGAGTTTGGCCATTTGGAAACATCCGGGCCGAATTTTGACTTATTCTCTGCAAGCTTGGCTTTGAACCGCCTGATGTTCTCCAAAAGGCCGGTGACAGTTCTTTCGAATTCATCAACTTTATTGATCAGTTCATCCACATTTTTTTGGTTTTCTGCCATAAAAGCGCCTCCTATTGGTTTTTCAATCCTCTTGCACTGTTTGATAATTGAGAAATGGCATCGATAATGCCTTTCATCCCCTTCTTTACCATATCCATGGCGGCGGCAGGCCCCACAATGCTAACGATCATGCCGACCACTGTGATCAAAATGAAAATTATCGTCAGGTTTATCATCAGGGCGTTCTGCTTGGAAGTGCCCTTCATCTCCTGGATAAGAGTGTGCTGCAGGTCCATGATCAACTTATGTGAATCGGGCGCTTTATGTTCCTTCTGCTCCGTCTTTACAAAATCTGCCGCTACAAGGAAAGATATATACAGGAAGAATAATATAAAGACCCCCGCGATGCCCAAAAGCGCCATAAGCGTGTTGTCCGGTACATTCTGAAGGCTTGGTACCTCTTTAATTTTAGATAAGATATTAATAGCGAACATGCTCGTTGGATTATATCAGAATTTGCACTTTTTGAGAAGAGCTTGCCAGCCACGCCATCGGCGGGGTAAAATGTCTGAATTCCGGGGCGCGTAGTTCCCGCCTTCGTCAAGACTACGGCGGGCAGGCAGTGGTAGAATGCTTGCTTCACACCCGCCTCCGCTAACGGGCGATTGGCTCAGTGGTAGAGCACCTGCTTCACACGCAGGGGGTCGCTGGTTCGATCCCAGCATCGCCCATTAGCTACGGCGGGCAGGCACAAGAGGTATAGGTTCCTTGTCCGCCGAAGTCCGAAGGACGAAGGCGGAGATACCTCTCGCGCCCATTATTCTTGGGCGGTTAGTTCAGTGGTAGAATGCCTCGCTTACACCGAGGAGGTCGTAGGTTCGATACCTACACCGCCCAGTTTACTTTCGCAGCGAACCATCTTCTGTTTCAAATCCCCTTTTCGATCGCGGCTAGAAAGTATTCTTTCTTGAAATATTCTTTTTCCTCTTTTTTATGAAGGAAAACAGCAACATCCCGTGAAACATGGGAAAAATCAGTTTTACCAACCTTATCGATCAGTAATTTCTTTAATAGTTCAGCGTCGATGTGGAACGCCTTTTTTTCGGTTTGCGACGCGGCCGCCGATAGCAGCTTGTAATTGACCGGGGTTTTCTTTGACATGAACCACAAAAGATCGTAAAAATCCCTCCCTTTCACGTATTTTCTGAAAAGAAAAGCGTGTAGTTTTGAAGCAAAAAGCGACGGCAGGTCGTAGCTTTGCACCTTAAAGAGAAAATCCTTGTTGATAAGCTGGACTTCCGTTCCATATCCCGAGGGCGGGTTGGAATCGATCTCAAGCTTAATGAATAATTTTTCGTCTTTCTGCCCGGCGATGCCAAGTTCATGGAGGAGGCCTTTGAACCTGATGAACTCGCTTAATACCGTTCGATCCTTCCCCTTTGATATTTCCACTTCAAAACCGTTCAATTCCAGCTCTTTCTTGATCGTCGCAAGCAGTTTATCAAAATGAAAACCCTTATTATTGATAAGGCAGAAATCCAGGTCTTCCGAGAACCTTGAAAGATCGTATAATATTCTTAAGGCCGTGCCTCCTACAAAAGCAAGGCAAGAGGAATAGCCGCCTCTGTCCATTATCTGCAGGATAAGCTCCTGCAGGAATTCACGCGCGACACTGTATTTTTCTTCGGAGGAACCCAGTTTTTTTATTTTATCCAGAAGCAGTTCTTTCATTTAAGGAACTCCAGTATCCTGGTCAGTTTCTTCACCTTATAATGCTTTGCGTATAATTTTAGTTTTCCCCGGTCCAAAATGGAAGTATTTTGGAGGCGCATCGATCCCGAGAAATAATCGGCCTGATGAGCCTTGATCCCGCCAAGATTCAGATAGAGGTAGTCGAGCAGGGCTTTTTCGGGACTAGCCATGAAAAAAGGGAACCCCGATCCATCGCGTTCGAGCCGGAACCCGAAAAACAGGCTTTTCTTCATTTTCCTGTAAATGAACACGCCTTCTTCGTTCTGGAATGTCATGGTCTTTCGCGGGGTCACCGATGTTACGGCAACGACCTTTTCGGGGATCATTTTATAGCGGCTGAGAGCGGCCTCAAGGCTGATGTATGAGGGTTTATAAAGGCTTGAGGCGATCAATTCCTTTGAAAGGCCGACAGATCTTTCGCTTTTTGCGAGAGCATACAGTCCTTTCTTAAGCGCAACGACAAGTCCCTGCTTTTTCCAGCGGGAAAGCTGATTGCGCATGGTCTGGGGATCCTTCGAGAACAAACCGGCGACATCTCCGCCGAATAAGGGGGTCTTGCTTACTTTTTTCTTAAAATCACTGAATTTCATGTTATTTCTCTATATAATCATTTATGATTATCTGCGGAAATAATACAATTGCCAGGAAAAGATGTCAAGGGGTTTATGCGGGTTGCCCTTCATGGTCAAAGGTGGAAATCCCAACGGCGCCCAGTTTATAAAACCAAAAGACACTATTTCAAGTCCTCGGCGACACGGAAACCAATGTTGAGGTCCCTGAATCCGGGAAGAGCGTTGTTCCGGCACGCACCACGCCAGTTGAGCGGACCGTGAAGAACCTTATGATCACCTGTTTTAGGACCTTTTGGATCTACCAGATCATTTGGATTATCTTCATACGCATACCAATCATATCTCCATTCCCACACGTTCCCGAAAAGATCCAATATCCCGAACGGGCTTTTACCTTCTGGATGCGCATCTACTAGTGTTGTGCTGCCTGGATTATAAGTAGCTTTCGAAGGATCCCATTCATTCCCCCATGGAAAGCTTCTTCCGTCAGTCCCTCTCGCAGCATATTCCCCTTCAGCTTTGGTCGGAAGTCGTTTGCCCGCCCATTTGCAATAATGTACTGCCTCTTGCCAGCTTACATTTACTACCGGATGCCTGGCTTTAGATGGATCTGCCACTAATTCCGGAACCAACTGCCCGGTCGCTACCAAATAATTTTTAAATTCTTCATTTGTCACTTCATATCTGCCCAGCCTAAAGGCGGATATCCTCACTTGTCTTATCGGCAGCTCATCTTCACTTTCTGCGCTCCCCATCTTGAATATGCCACCGGGGATATCGATCATTTCCGGAGTAATAAGCGATGAATTGGATATTTTTAATACAGGGGCTGCCTGATCTGCTTGAAGTGGAAGAAAAGCACGCTTTCGAAAACCGTCAACTCGAAGATTAAGTGCCTGGATCTCTTCCAAGCTCTTCCCTACGGCCTCGCTTGCCCTTAACAGGTTTCCTGCGAGAGTCCTAAACTTCACCGCCAGAGGCCTTCCCCGAAATGCGAGATTCCTTGACATTTGTTCAGCTATTGTCAACCTTGGCTCTACTCTCATTGCCATTCTAATTCCTCCTGGTATTCCAGTCCGGACTTACATCAACAGTTTATTATCGCCACATCTTTCCAATAATTTCATTTTTTTGAAAGTATTTTTAGGAAAGTATCAGGAGAGGCGAAGGCGAATGGGTATAGTAAAGAACATTGCTTTGTATCGATAAAAACATTAAAATTATCTCGATGGAAAATCGATCTTACAAGCTTGTGATTTACGTTCCCCAAACTCACCTTGAGCAGGTGCACGTGGCCCTTGCCGGAGCCAGATCACGCTTGACTAATCTAATCTGACAGATTAATATAGTCATATGTACAAGCACAGATACCTGGAAGAAACCATATTAAAGCTTAATAAAAGCTTTAAGGCCCTTTATGTTTCAGGTCCCCGGCAGGCGGGCAAAACCACCCTTCTCACCCATCTGGCAAAAAAATTCGGAGTAAACTGCATCTCACTGGATGACCTGACAGTAAGAAGACTGGCACAGGAAGACCCCGAACTCTTCCTGGAAAGATTTGAGCGGCCGCTTCTGATAGATGAAGTCCAGTACGCTCCCCAGCTTTTTCCGTACATTAAAATGGCCATTGATGCCTCCGATAAAAACGGACAGTACTGGCTGACCGGTTCCCAGCAGTTCTCAATAATGAAGAACGTAAAAGAATCGCTCGCCGGACGCATCGGGATAGTGAACTTGCTCGGGTTTTCCCTCGCGGAGGATATGATGATGCCCGCCGCAAAAGCGCCGTTCTTACCCCGCAGCAAGCCCACACCGGGAAAAGCTGTGGGGATAAACAAGCTGTTCAATGTTATCTTGAGAGGATCCTTCCCTTTATTGACGCATAAAAACCCTCCGCCGCTTGAGGTATTTTATAATTCATATCTGCAGACATACATCGACAGGGACCTGAGGGAAATATTCCATATCTCCAAAATATCTCTTTTCCACAGATTTCTCCAGCTTTGCGCGGCCAGAACGGGACAGATGTTGAATTACTCCGATCTTGCCCGCGACGCGGGAGTATCTGTCCATGCCGCCAAAGAGTGGATAGGCATACTTGAGGCAAGTTTCCAGATATACCTTCTTCAACCGTATTACAAGAACCTTTCAAAAAGGGTCATAAAAGCACCCAAATTGTATTTTCTGGACACCGGGCTTGCCGCATATCTCACCAGGTGGAAAACCGCGGAAACACTGGCCAGCGGCGCCATGTCAGGAGCGTTTTTTGAGACTTTTATCATTTCTGAAATAATAAAAAGCTATTGGTTCCGCGGAATGAATGCGCCAATATACTATTTCCGCGATAAAGAAGGGCACGAGATCGACCTGTTAATAGAAAACGAGGGCTCTCTCCATCCAATGGAGATCAAGCTGTCCTCCAATATAAAAGACAGCGTTATGAAAAACCTGTTTTATTTCCGCAATAAATATCCCGCTTCGGGAAATGGCGGCATCATCTGCACAGCCTCACGCAACTTACCGATCGACAAAATTAATGCTATTTATCCGTTCACATCGATCACATGAAAAAGTCTCTTTACAAGCTTGTGATTTACGTTCCCCAAACACACCTTGAACAGGTAAGGATAGCCGCATGCGGCGCTGGCGCTGGCAAGATCGGTAAATACGACAACTGCGCTTTTATGACCTCAGGGATAGGCGCATACAGGCCGCTTAAAGGAGCGAAGCCCTATAAAGGCAGGATCAACCGGCTTGTAAGAATTGGCGAGGCAAGGTTGGAAGTAACCGTCCAAAAAGATAAGCTAAATAAAGTCATGGCGGCTATCAGGAAAGTCCATCCCTATGAAGAAATGGCCTGCGATATCTATAAATTAGAAAGCTGACTAAACGTTAAATACCCTCAGCTTCCCTGTCTTCGGATTCTTCCTGACCTCCAGATTCACCCTGTACGCGACTTTCAGGTTTTCTGAAGTAAGCACAGCGTCCGACCTGCCGAAAGCCACTACTTCTCCCTTGCTTACCAACATCAATTTCCTGCTAAACCTTGCAGCAAGGTTCAGATCATGGAAAGTGGCGATTATTAATTTATCCTCCCTCAAGCGCCTCAGCATCCTCAACACTTTGATCTGGAACTTGAAATCAAGGTGCGACGTGGGTTCATCGAGCAGAAGTATCTTGGGTTCCTGCGCGAGAGCGCGCGCGATCGCCACCCTCTGGAATTCACCGCCCGATAAGCTTGTGACCGGCGTGTCTATCAGGTGCTCCACCTTCAATTCCTCAGCCGCCTTATCCGCCACCCTGTAATCCTTGTCCGTCTCAAAAGCGAACCTGCCTATGTACGGGGTCCTGCCCAGGAGCACCGTTTCTTCCACGGTGAATCCTGCCGTCGGGACCATCAGCTGCGGGACGAACGCGATCCGCTTTGCAAGCTCCTTCCTGTTTATCCTTCTTACATCTTTCCCCCTTATCTTTACCTGGCCGTTGCTTATATTGATGAGCCCGGCGATCGCCCTGAGCAGCGTGGTCTTTCCGCAGCCGTTCGGGCCGATAATACCGATAAAATCACCGATATCCGCGTCAAAGCTCGCGTTCTTTATCACAACATTGTCTTCATATCCCGCATCAAGCGCTTCAACTTTTAACATTTCCATTAAAGTCCCACCCTCCTTCTCTGCATTGCATAAATATACAACGGGCCGCATAAAACCACCATCATGATGCCGATAGGGATCTCGGCCGGGAACACGATCCTTGAGAAAATATCAAGCAGTATCACCACCGAAGCGGACATCATTATTGAAACAGGGATAAGATATTTATGGTTCATGCCGGTCATGAACCTCACAAAATACGCCAGTATGAGCGCCGCGATGCTCAGGATCCCGCACGCGTACACGGCAACAGCTGAAAGCATTATAGCGACGCATAGAAGGAAAGCTCTCACCCATTTAACCTCCACGCCAAGCGTCTTCGCTGTATATTCCCCGAAAAGAAGCGCGTTAAGGTCCTTGTAATAAAAAACATAAACGATAACGCCGATCAGGACGAAGATCGATACCAGCAGGACATTTGTCCAGGTGGTCCCCGCGAGGCTGCCAAGCAGCCACGGATACAGGGAGTTCAGGTTATACCCGAACACGATCATGAATATAGAAACGGCGGAAGTTACCGCGGCAATAAGATAAAAAGTCCTGACAACCAGGTTGTCGATGATCACGGCGCCGTAGGTCCCGAAGATCATCGCTCCGGCCATCGCAAGCAGCGCGCCCGAAAGCGCGGCAAGAACAAGGCGCGGCATCCTCACCTGCCAGATTATGGAAGAAGTATTTGAGGCGCCTGGCATCAGGGTGGACACAAAGACCTTTGAAGCGGAGATTTTCGTGGTGCCAATAAGCAGCGAAAGAAAAGAGAGGATCACTATGACGATCAGAAGATAAACGATTATCGGAAGCTTATTCTTTAGTTTGCTCAATTTCCCTCCCCTCGCCCCTCTCTTTTTCACGGGGCCATCCATATGCAACGCTCGCGATCTCATCCAGAGCCTCAGTGATCCTTGGGCCGGGTCTCAGCAACTTTTGATCGACACAAACCACCTTTTTATTCTTCCCGGCGCCTGTTTTCCTGAAGCTGCGGTTATTATATATATCTTTTGGATTTCTTGCAACATCCGTGCTGGTAATAATGATATCGGGATTTAATTTCATTATTTCATCCCTTCCCAATTTTAATGAATGCCCGCGCGCGGCTATATTGACCAGCCCCGCCGCCTTCGAGATGTCCGATAATATCCCATCGCTGGCAACCATGATAGGACGCTTTGACATGATAACAAGCGCTTTCATCCTGTTTTCCTTCATTGCGCGGGAGGTGACCCAGTCTATCTGGCGCCGCATCCTCTGCGTAAGGCTGTAAGCCGCGTGCTCCCTGTTCGTTATCGTGCCGATAACATCGATGACCTGGAATATTTCGGACAGGTTCTTTGGATCGACAGCGAACACTTCCAGCGTCACTTCTCTGGTCTCGTTGGAAGAGGTCACATTGAATTTTATCTTTCTGAGGTCATCAAGATTCGATCTTTGTTTATCAAGTGACACTATCACAAGGTCCGGCGCAAGCTTGATCAGTTTTTTTATGTCCAGCCTGTCCCTGCCGATCCTCTCGATCTTTTTTATATCTTTCGGCCAGTCGCTGTCATCCGAAACCCCAACGATCTTATCTTTGAGGTTGAGCGCGAAAAGTATTTCCGTTATCGCGGGATCCGCCGAAATTATCCTTGCCGGCGCCCGCTCCTGTCTTAATGTATAGCCCGACGCGTCCCTTGTTCCTATCGGGTAAATGATCCTGTTGAAACTGGTAGCCTCGCATATACAGGCAATAAAGATCATTATCGATACTATTAGAAGTATTTTCTTCATTTTATACCCAAAGTCTTCAATGTTTCGGTCGTCGCTATTATCTTCCGCGGCTTGTTGTCGTTCTCAAGGCTGGCAACTATCCCAGCCGCTTCCATTTCGTCCATAAGCCTTGCGGCCCGGTTGTATCCTATACGCAGCCTCCTTTGCAGGTGCGAGGTGGATGCCTGGCCGCCAGATACGATTATCTTTACAGCCTCGGCAAAAAGATCATCCCTATCCCCGCCGCCCCCGTCCCCTCCCGAGACTTCCACGCCAGATTCGATATCGATTATCTCCTGCGAATACTGCGGCTCGGCCTGTTTCTTTATGAAGGAGGTGATGCGCTCTGTTTCTTCATCGGAAACAAAGGCCCCCTGCAGGCGGAAGGGCTTCATGGCTCCTACCGGATGATAGAGCATGTCGCCCCTGCCAAGAAGTTTCTCTGCACCGGACATATCAAGGATCACGCGGGAGTCGACCTGCGTTGCCACGGCGAATGCTATCCTGGAAGGGATGTTCGCCTTTATCAAGCCGGTGATGACGTCAACCGATGGACGCTGCGTCGCCACCACAAGGTGAATGCCTGTTGCGCGCGCCATTTGAGCAATTCGGCAGATGGTTGTTTCAACTTCATTCGCCGCGACCATCATCATATCCGCAAGCTCATCGATGATTATTATAATGTAAGGGAGCTTTTCCCCCTGCCGCGATGTATCCGCCTTGCTGTTGAATGCCTCAAGGTTGCGCACTCCGGCAGCATAAAATGTCTTGTAACGCTTATCCATCTCGTGCAAAACCCACTCTTTAAGCGTGCGTGACGCTTTTTTCGGGTCCGTGACTATCGGGGCCAGAAGGTGCGGTATGTTTTCGTAATTCGTGAATTCCACCATCTTCGGATCAATCATAACGAATTTCACTTCATCCGGCCTTGCCCGCAGGAGCAGGCTGGTAATAATGGCATTGATGCAGACGCTCTTGCCCGAACCCGTGGTCCCAGCTATCAGAAGGTGCGGCATCTTCGCCAGGTCGCCGAATATCGGCGTGCCGGAAAGGTCTTTGCCAAGGCCGATCAGGAGCTTTGAGTGATGCTTCTGGAACTCTTCCTCCTTTGCTATTTCTCCAAGACGCACGGGAAGCACCGTGGGATTCGGGACCTCAATGCCAACAGCGGCTTTTCCGGGTATCGGAGCCTCGATCCTCACGCCATGCGACGCAAGGTTAAGCGCGATATCATCCGCGAGGTTGGCGATCCTGCTCACCTTTACCCCCGGTTCCGGCTGGACCTCGTAGCGGGTGACCGCTGGTCCTTGATTTACTGCGATCACTGAAGCTTCTATGCCAAATGCCCTTAACGTTTCTTCAAGAGCCCTCTTTCTGATCTCAATTGTTTCCTTCAGCTTCTCCGCCCGCTGATGCTCCTTCTCTGTCGGCTGGTCAAGCAGCGTAAGCGGGGGGAGTTCGTACCTGCCTATCTTCTTCGGCGGGTTGATCACGATCGGCCTTGTCCTTGGTTTTTCAGCTTCCTTTTTTTCTTCCTTATCGAATTCGATCGATGCCGCATTCAGCTCCTTGATCACTGGGATCATTGAGGGGATAGATCTTCTGTCCTCGGAAGCTTCCGCCTGTTTTTGTCTCTTCTTTGGCCTCTTCCTGAATATGAAGTCCCAGAGCCTTGAGATCGCGTGTGTCAGGGTTATATTGAAAATAAGGATAAGCGATATCAGGAAGAGGGAGGATAATACAATGTAAGAGCCGGTTGAGCCAAAGGTCCCCTCAAGGCCACCTTTTATAACATAACCGACATAGCCTCCGTTGCCGTAAGAAATGAGGGTGAAGAAAAGAAGAAGGATGCCGAATATCTGGACGGTAAGCAGCATCGCCTGCTGCCTCAGCATGAGGATAACCCCAAATATGCCTATAAAATAGGGTAAAAAGTAAACCCCCACGCCGATCGCGGGCCTCAGGAACTTTTTCACAAGATAAAGCCCCATCAGGCCGGTGGATGATGAGCTTGTGGAAACAAAAATGAAAAGAGCAAAAGCGATAAGCAGGATCCCTATTATGTCCTGCCTCAGATGCGTTGTTTTTTGCGGTTTTTCAGGACGTTTTCTTCTGGCCAATTAGTAACACCTTGTTAATAGTATAACATAAATTATTTTGTAGGGACAGGGCTTGTCCCTGTCCGCCGACCTGTCCGCCGAAGCTCGAAGAGCGAAGGCGGAAGCCCGCCAGAGGCGGACGAAGGAGGGTCCCTGTCCGCCGACCTGTCCGCCGAAGCTCGAAGAGCGAAGGCGGAAGTCCGCCAGAGGCGGACGAAGGAGGGTCCCTGTCCGCCTTTGGTGGGCCTGCCGGCAGGCAGGGCAGACGGGCGGACAGCCATAAAGGCTGTCCCTACATTTTAAAAACAACATATTGAATTTTGATGCAAGTTTACTCCCCTTTGCGCCGATAGTAGATACAGAGGGGAATAAAGCACAGATTGTACAAGCCCTGTACAAAGCGATGGATTTCCTGCAAGTTTAAGGGCTTTTAACATGATAATAATGGTAGAAGGAACGGGTAATCTGAATATATTAAATGGAGGGGAGAAAAATGGTTTGTATTAATCAAGCAACAAATAGTGCAGGGAAATTGCCGGCAGGTAATACGGGAAAGATGGTAAGTGAGAAAGACCTTAAGGGGGGCTGGGTAACGATTATCGACAGCAAAGGTAATAAGTACGATGATAAGCCTCTTACCTTTGACGCGCTTCTTAGTGGGAATGACATGAGAATTAAAATACCCCAAAAGGAATTTTTAAGCCGCCTTCAGGATCTTGCAAATAAGGAGAATAAAAAGGTTGAGGTGGAGTTTGCAAACGGGAAAAAATTCACCTTTATTCCAAATTCTACAAAATCGGCAGACGCAAATGCAGATATACTAATATCTGCGCAAGCTCCAAAACCAATAACAGATCAAAATAAAAGATCAGACATAGTGCAGGTAAGCGGTGAAAACCCGCCGGAAGAAAAGCCAGAAGATTCAACTCCAATAGTTATGGGTGCACCGGTGCAGAAGACATTAGGTGGAGGAGTCCCCGGGCAAGATGAAAGAAAAGATTTTGATCTTATAGGTGCTGTTTCCAATATTTGGAATAAGATAACTGAAAATCCTCTAGATAAAGACATAAATAATGGGCCTTTGGCAAGAAAACCCTTGTTGTAGAAAGGATCGATCATATAAGATAGTTAGGTGAGTGATGCTCCCCCATCAGCAGATTCTAATAATTCTTAATTTCCCCAAAAAAGTGAAATTTCCCTCTGTTTTTGACGATATATTAATGAGATAGAGGTGACCTGCCCGTCCGGGATATTTCATCACCAAAGGAGGATGCGCTAAATGGGAACCGAGGGAATCTCAAATAATAAGGAAGTTATCGTCCACGCCAATACGCGAGAGGCTGCTCGCACCATTGCAGGAATAAGCGGAAGTCCGGATAAAATTGAAAAATCCGACTTAAAAACATTAACCGTAAGCGGAGGATTAACTTCTTTAAATTTCAAGAAAGTCCGGGATGAGAAAGCGATTACAGCGGATGACTTTACTGTTTGGTTGCAAGGGCAAGCAGAAGAACACGGATCGATAAGGATTGCATTGCCTAATGGGTCGGTAATGGAGATTGAACCTGTTATTCCAACATATTACAAAAATGAGGAAAGTTTTGCTTCTTCTCCGATCGTAAAAGGGTTAACTTCAGGCAAGGCGAAAGAAGTGCCCAACAAGATAAACGATCATTTTAAGAACAGCGGTTACACTTATGAAAGGGACTGTAAATATTTTTCTCCCGATAATAGATGCATTTATCTGCCCCCGTGGATTTTTAATGGTTTGAAAAAGGGTGATTGCAGCGCTTTTGCTATTTTTTCTCATTACATTTTAAGTAAGGCCGGATACAAGGATGGAAAGTCACTAAAGTTCCTTTTGATCTATTTTAAACAGGATTCTGCCACAGAAAATACGGCCTACACACACAATATTTGTGCTTATCAGGATAAAGAGACAGGAGATTGGAATTATTTTGATCAGGATGGTTTGCACCTAACACAGGCAGAAGGCATTACTCAACTAATAGATGCCAGTATTCCAAATTGGAGTAAAGCAGAAGAGTTAAGGGTCATCAATGGCAGGGTAATAGTTACGGACGATGCACATAGTACATTTATATTTCCCTCAGCACAATAATAATCAAGAATTTATCTGCCGCAATAGCCCAGGATAAAAGAAATTGCTCCCAACACAAAACAGTAATAAGCAAATCCCCTGATGCTCTTTTTCTGAATAAGTCCCATGAACGCCCATATTGCTATATATCCCGTGACGGCCGCGGCAATGGATCCCGCGATCATCTCGACGCTTACATTATTTAATATCGCCTTTGACTTGAAAATGGATGCCCCCAGTATTGCCGGTATGGAAAGCAGGAACGCGAACCTCGCAGCCAGCGGCCTTTCAAGCCCCAGGAGCAGCGAAGCGGATATCGTTGTGCCGGATCTTGATAGCCCCGGAGCTATCGCGCAGCCCTGGGCAATGCCGATGATCAGTGAATCCATGAAACTTATTTTATTGATATCCTTTCTTGACTTTCCATAGCTTTCGGCAATCATTATCAATATCCCCGTGATGATAAGGAAAATGCCGACTGCCAGAAGAGAGCTGAACAGGCCCTCAAATATATCGCTCAGGCTGAAGCCGATGATCGCCGTGGGAATGGAGCCGGCGATTACGAGCATCCCGAGTTTGAAATAAGGGTTCTTCAAGCTCCTGTCGGTCAGGAACGCTTTAATTATCTGGAATATTTCGGGCGCGAAATACACGCATACGGCCAGCAGCGTCGCGAAGTGCAGCATTATGTCAAAGGCCACATCCGGCGGGAGTTTGAGTAAATTCGTGACGATCACAAGATGCCCGGAACTTGAGACAGGAAGGAATTCCGTGAGTCCCTGAACGATACCGAGGATAATGCTCTGATACAGGTTCAATTTATCCCCGTGATTTCTCCCACTTGTCAAACATCACAACAAGCGGGCTTGCAATGAAGATCGAGGAATAACCGCCGAAGGAAAACCCAATGAATAATGTAAGGGCAAAGTCCTTGATGGTGGCGCCGCCGAAAACAAGCAAAGCCAGGTTCATGAAAAGGACGGTCAATATCGTGTTGATCGACCTCGCCATGGTCTGATTGACGCTTTCGTTCACCACGTCTGTCAGGGGCCTTTTCCCCGCGCCCGGCTTTAAAAGATTCTCCCTTATCCTGTCGAATATGACGATCGTGTCATTTATCGAATAACCAAGTATCGTAAGTATCGCGGCTATAAAAGCTGTGTCCACCGGCCTCCACAGGAGCGCTATTATTCCGGTGGTGATTATAGCGTCATGGAAAAGGGCAAGCACCGCGGCAACAGAGTATTTGAACTCGAATCTGAATGCCACATATATCAATATGCCGGCTGTTGCCAGCAGCAGCGCCCAGAACGCCTGCCTGCGCAGCTCTTTGCCCACGACCGGGCCGATAGTATCCGCCTCAAGAAGCTCCATATTGGGATATTTTGCTTTTATGTCATTCATCATCTGGTTCCTCTCATCGGTGGAAAGCGGATCGGTGCTTATTATTATGTCATTGCCTTCCGTCCTCTGGATCACGCTCTGCGCCTTGCCGTACTTTGCAAGCACCTCTCTCACGTCGGCAAGCGGCACCACCTGATCAAAGCGCAGGTTCAGGACAGTACCTCCTGTAAAATCTATGCCAAAGTCCATGGGTTTGCCTTTTGTAAGCGTATTCGAAACAAGGGCAAATATCCCAAGCAAAATCAATATGCCCGAAAAAGTGAACCAGAGCTTTGTCTTTCCTATTACGTTCAGCATTATTTAAATCCCCTGTAAAGCATCTTGGAATCAGGGCTGTTCAATACCTTGCCGTCCACCGACATGTCCAGCATCATGCGCGTTATTGTAAGAGCTGTGAGCATGGAAACAACGATACCGGCGGAAAGTGTCACCGCGAACCCCTTGATGGTGCCCGTCCCGAGCCAGAAAAGGGTAGCAGCCGCGATAAGTGTGGTGACATTTGAATCAAGTATCGCCGCAAAGGCCCTCTTGAAGCTTGTCTCTATGGAAAGCCTCACTGTTTTACCAAGCTGCAGCTCTTCCTTGAGCCTTTCAAAAATGATGACGTTAGCGTCCACAGCCATGCCGATGGAAAGAAGGAAGCCCGCGATGCCGGGTAGTGTGAGCGTGGTACGCAGCAGGGCAAGTACCGCTACCGTTGAAAGGCAGTACATCACAAGAGCGATATCAGCAAGGAAGCCCGGATATCTGTAGTAAGACACCATGAAGAAAACTATGAAAACAAGGCCGATCATACCGGCGAATTTGCTCTTGTCGATGGAATCCTTGCCCAGTGTGGGCCCTATCACCCTGTTCTCTATTATCCTCACGGGAACAGGCAGCGCGCCCGCTTTCAGTTTTATCACAAGGTCCTGGACCTCCTCGATGGTAAAACTGCCGGATATCTGGGCCCTGCCGCCGGATATGGGCTCCCTCACGTTCGGCGCTGATATTATTTTTTTGTCCAGCAGTATGGCCAGGGGCTTCCCCACGTTCCTTGTGGTAACGCCCGCGAACAACTCCGCGCCCTTTCCGTTGAATTCTATGTCAACCACCGGATTGCCGTATCCGTCTATTCCGGGCCACGCGCCCTTCAGTTCCGCGCCGGTCAACGCGGCGTTCTTTAATATTATGGGCCGCTCCGAAACCACCTGATCGCCCCTGTATTCCTTTACTTTGTCAAGCCTCGCGCCTTTCCCGTAGAACTCTTCGATCTTTTTCTGCGACAGGACCTTTTCGTCTCCGGGCGCCCATTCCGATTCAACGAACTCAAGCTGCGCGGTATCCCCTATCACTTTTATCGCCCTGTCGGGATCCTTTATGCCGGGGAGTTCCACTATTACCTGGTTCCTTCCTTTTCTCTGGATGGTGGGCTCCGTCACGCCAAGCGCGTCGATGCGGTTCCTTATCACCGCGACAACGCCGGACACCGAATCATCGGTAACCTTAACAGAATCGGTGTCGTATGCCTCAAGCACCAGCCGCGACCCGCCCTGCAGGTCCAGCCCGAGCGTTATAGGCATCTTCATTATTATGATGATGGAGACGACTATTACCGAGATAATTATCAGGAGCCTGAATTGGTTTATATTTTTCAAAGTGCGGTCAATTATACAAGAGGGCCGATTTAAAATCCACTGGAACCTGCCCCGCAACCCCCTCTCAATCTCCCCTAATGACCCTTGCCTCCAGGTAAGCCGAGACCGCAAGTATCGGCACGCAGACATAAAGGTATGCTTTAAGCCGCATCAAAATTAGCCCGTATATGAATATTGAATAAGTTGTCCCCATAAATCCCGTTGACGCCGCAGCCGCTCCAAGGGACATGCCCATCCCGAGGGCCGTGGAAAAAGCAACAACCTCAAGAACAAGGACAAGAGTGGAGAAGAACATCATTTTCAGCGCCTTGGCTGGCGTTTTTGGCATCCTTTCGGCAAAACCTTCCATGCCTGTCTGAGGGGGGATGAACACGGTGAGGCCGATGTTCATGCCCGTAAAAAAAACGATCACAAAAGGCAATATCACAAAGATGCCGGAAGACATGTATATGGCTATTGAGATTGAATTAAAAAGGAAAATGACCAGGAATATCCTGATAAAGCTCGAAGTTGGAGTGATGAACTTCATCATTAAGCTTAGGAACCATTTCGGGAACCAGATAAAGAATTTAAGGTCATATCTATTCACCGCGTACGAAAAGCAAAAACCGCCAAAGAATATCAGCATGGCGAACCAGGTGAAATAGAAATTATCCTTAATGATATTAATGGCTTCCTGCATCTAGATCGTTCCGCCTTTTATCCTGTTCCTGATATCATCCATCAATCTCATGTAAAATCTTAAATTATGGATAGTCATAAGAGTGAGCGGCAGTATTTCCTTTGCGATAAAAAGATGCCTTATATAAGCTTTAGTAAAATTCCTGCACGTGTAGCAATCACATCCCTCCTCAAGCGGAGTAAAATCCTTCTCGAACCGGGCGTTCCTGATTATCGATTTTCCTTCCTTTGTCAGGAAAGCTCCGTGTCTGGCAAGGCGCGTGGGGATGACGCAATCAAAGAGGTCGATGCCAAATTTAACTGCCTCCTCAATATCCTCAGGGAAACCCACGCCCATCAAGTGTTTCGGCTTGTCGTATTCCAGGTTATCTGTAGAAATCCCGAGCATCTCCAGCATCATTTCCTTCGGCTCCCCCACCGAAAGCCCCCCTATCCCGTAACCCGGAAAATCAAGCTCCCGGATCTCTTCCGCCGACTGCTCCCTCAGGTCCTTATACATCCCCCCTTGAACTATCCCCCACACCTCACCCCGTCCTTCGGACACCCCTCTCCACTTTGTGGAGAGGGGAATTAAAGGGGTGAGGCTTCTCTTCGCCCAAAGCGTCGTCCTTTTAGCCGCGGTTAAACTCTCTGACCTCGTGCTTGGATGCTTAACGCATTCGTCAAGCGGCATCATAATGTCCGAGCCAAAAACCAGCTGGGCCTCGATCACTTTCTCGGGGGTCAAGAATTGCTCGCTTCCATCGATATGAGAAGAGAACCTTACTCCTTCATCCTCAACTTTCCTGATCGCCGCCAGGCTGAATACCTGAAATCCGCCGCTGTCCGTCAGGATCGGGCCGCTCCAACCAATGAACTTATGCAAACCTCCTGCCTGCCTGATCACATCAAGCCCCGGTCTAAGGTACAGATGATAAGTATTGCAGAGGATGATCTGTGCTCCAATTTCTGTGGTCTGCTCCGGCGTGACCGCCTTGACCGCTCCCTGCGTGCCCACAGGCATGAATGCCGGCGTATCTATCTCTCCGTGTGGAGTTGAGAGTTTGCCCGCTCTAGCTTTTGATATTGAGCTTTTTGCCAGGATCTTGAACATCGCGGTCAATTATACTTTATCGGCTACCACTTACAATATGCGATTATATAAGTGTTGTCGAAATCGACAATAGATGACGAAATATACTACATTTTTAATGGGTATCCGAAGCTAAATATTTTGGCACTAAAATTGCTGCTACAGCCTGTAAGGTCGCGAATTCTCGCCAATTTGGCTGATCACTTATAACGCGAATAGCAGTTGTCACTAATCCGCCAATTGACGCGAATCAACGCGAATAAGAAAGGAGGTGGGACAGGATGGCAGAATTGGTTTATCCGGAATTAAGCTACAGAATAGTAGGGATACTCTATAAAGTATATAACCAGATGGGAGGGGGATTCCAGGAAAAATATTATCAGAAGGCTGTAAAAAGCGAGTTATTTGTTCAGAAAATCTCTTTTATTGAGCAAGTGAGGACTGATTTCAATTATGATGGGAAGATCATTGGAAGGTATTATATAGATTTTATAATTGATCATAAGATCGTGCTGGAGCTTAAAATCACTCCCAGCTTTTCAAAAAGGGACATAATGCAGGTATTAAATTATCTCAAGCAAAGCAAACTTAAGCTGGGCATACTTGCAAGCCTTAACCGAAACGACATAATATTCAAGCGCATCTTAAAGGGCTCGGATTCGCGTGATTAGGGTTGATTGGTGGATTCGAGAACACTGCTATTGGAGTGATTCGAGAAGAGCTAATTAGCGAGAATTGGTGTTCCCATATTGCTTCCAATCGCTTAAGTATCCAATAATTATTTTTAACAATCTTTAATCAAATGTCTTAACCTATTACCTGGTTGCACAAAATCCCCGTTTCATATAGTATTAACGCAAGTTTGCGGCTCGCCGAAACGATTGTATGATGGGGGTAAAAGCGCTATGAAAACCTCCTCAAAAGCTTATTTAATAAGACTTGCCATTATTGCCGCCCTGCTGGCCTGCTCGGCGGCCCCCGCGCGAACATTCGCCACCGAGGGAGTCCCTTTCTGGACGAAGGACGGCACAAACGTCTGTACCTTGTCCGCTGATAGCATCCCTGCTGCTACTGCTGGTTACGGCGATTATGAATATCAGATAATACCTGAAGAATCATCGCCCGGGGTTCTCACTGGCGGAGCAATATTTGCGTGGGTTGACAACAGACCAAGGACGGTCACCTACCAAAACCCCCCTGGTGTAACTGGCCCCAAAATATATGGCTCTCTTGTATATGTCCAGAAAATAAGCAATGCCGGAAAAATAGGCGGATTTGGAGATTGGGCTAATTATGGTCGGGCCGCAACAGGTATCCCCGTGTCATGGCAGCCGGAGTTAATCGTCACTCAAGAATTTCCTGAGCTGTGCTCGGACGGAAACGGGGGAGCCCTGATAACCTGGCAGGAAGCTGACAGATACAAATGGCATAAAGAGAATGAGTATGATAAGTTTGATATATTTGTTCAATGGATCGACTCGTATGGCACCCCGCGATGGTCAGTTTCTGGTTTGGATACGTTTCAGGGGGCTCCGGTTTGCACGGTAGAAGGGGTAGGGAACCAATTATATCCAAAAATAGCGCCCGACGGCTCGGGTGGGGCATACATAACCTGGTATGACTACAGGAATACTTATCCGGATATTTATATTCAAAGGATCACAAATAACGGCACAATGGCTACGGGATGGCCGCTCAACGGCAAGAGAATATATCAGGCAGCAAACCAAAATAGTATAAACACGTTTGATGATCTTCAGATCGTAAGCGACGGGACGGGAGGGGCGATAATTGCATGGGCAAGATATAACGCTCAAAACAAGTACACAGTATATGCCCAGAGAATTACCGGCAACGGAACAACTCAGTGGGGCGCATCGGACGGCATGATCGTATGCCAGGAAGTAGGCCATCAAGACCACCCGAGATTAATTAGCGATGGAGCCGGAGGAGCTGTCATTGTATGGGATTACGGCGGTGAAATTCACGGCCAAAGGATCTTAGCTAGTGGGTCACCTGATCCTTCCTGGGGAGCCTCTGGAAAAGTAATTGGTAATTATCCCGCGTATCTCCCCCAGATAATGAGAGACGGCGCCAATGGAGCAATAATCACCTGGTGTAACTCCGGCACGCCGACCGGTATTTACGCTCAAAAGATTGATCTATCCGGAAATCGCCTGTGGAATCCAGCTGGCGTGGATACAACATGTAGGGGAGGACCATACTGGGATATGGCGAGCGACAACAATGGCGGGGTTATCATAGTCTTTGAAAAGGGATCTTCTGATTTTGAATACTTTAATAATCCCACGCGCCGCGATATTTATGCCCAGAGGATAAACAGCAGTGGAATTGTTCAGTGGACAGCCGGGGGAAACCCGGTATGCGTCAACTGGGCCAATCAGGAAATGCCAAAAATTGCAAGCGACGGCAGGACCGGAGCCAACATAATATGGCAGGACTGGAGGAACGGTACCTACGGGCAATGGGACAATTGGAATTACTATCCCAGATGCGGCACAAACCCGAATTATTATGTCCAGAAGGTGCAGGACTCCCTGGACCATGTATATGTAAGTCCGTTCGGTCCTCCTGCTCCTAATAATGACCATAATGATGAAAACCATAGCGGGAATGATGGCGACCCCTTCGGCACTATCCAGAGGGGCTTGAACAAGGCGGGAACTGGAGGAGTGGTGCACCTGGTTGGCGGCACCTTCACGGGTGACAGGAATTATGACATAGTCTGGCCGAACAGGAACGGGATCACGCTGAGCGGTGAAGTATGGAGCGGCGCTCTTCAGACAACAATTAGCGCGGAATACAAAGGCAGGGTATTCAAGGTGGAGGATTCTGTTCAACTGACAATAAAGAACTTGATCATAAAGAACGGCTCCGCGGAACCCGAAGAGTCTGACCCGGAACACCCCGGAAATATAATTAGGGGCGGCGGCGCAATATATGTGCCACCCTACCTATATCATCCCAACGATCATGACCTACCAGAAATTGGGGTGTCCCCGACAATATACTTGAATAAAGTGGACTTTATATCGAACGAAGCAATCACCTGGAACAGCTATGGCGGAGCGATTTATTTAAATCATGAATTTAGCGGGGATACTTTACTTTCAGCCAAAGACTGTAATTTTATTGGCAATAAAGCCAACGGGTATGGCGGCGCGGTCGCGTTACTTAGTAATAATGTAACTTCTTCTTTTGAGGGCTGCACGTTCAGGGATAATCGCTCTTTTAATACGGGTGGGGCATTTTACTTAAACGGACAGATGCTTTACCCCAAAGTTGTTAATTGCAAATTTGTCAGGAATCAAGCGTCTTATTATGGCGGCGCGGTAGGAATTAATTATGGCAGTATGAACACCCAAAACTGCATTTTCGCCTTTAATAAGACCGTAGGCGATGGTTCACAGGGAGGCGCTGTATATGGCGGCGGCCATGGCGGCCTTTATGCGCAAAACTGCACTTTTTACGGCAACTCTTCAGTTAATTCTATCGGCTGGGGGAGTACTAATAATGGCGATATAATTGATGGCGTATTTATAGGAGCTACAAACTGTATTTTCTGGCATACTGGGGGCAGTTATTGGGCGATAAAGAATAGTTATCCTGGAAGTTACATGAAATATTGTGATTGTACGGGACAATATGATTACCCCGATCTTACCGCTACCAATTGCATTAACAGTGACCCGCTATTCATTAATACAACAAACGAAGCCAGCCCCGATTTCCTGAAGTTGAAACCCTACTCAGACGGCTGGCAATACTCACCCTGCATGGATACCGGCACGGCCGAAATATGGGGCGCGACGGCATCTGATATCACCGGGATCAAAAGACCCCAGCAGTATAATCCTTCCTCTCCTCTTAATAATTACGACATGGGCTGTTATGAACAGCCCGGATATCAATATACTTATTATCTATATGTGTCGAATTCCGGAAGCGACACCACAGGAACCGGAACTATAGATAAACCTTTTAAAACGATACAAAAAGCCCTCGGACTTGTAAGTGAAAATTGCACAATTTTTATTAATGCCGGGACATACAAAGGCGCGGGGAACAAGAACCTGAGCTGGCCAAATGCCCAAAATGTCACGATAACAAACAATGGAGGCCCCGTTATAATTGACGCGGAAGGAAGCGGCAGGATATTCAATGTGGCTTATCCTGTCCAATTGACCATGACAAACCTTACACTAAAAGGAGGGAATGCAGGCGGCGAATATGGCGGAGCTGTGGCGCTCGCCCTTTACTCAAAGCTTGTTCTGAACAAGGTGAGGTTCATCGGCAATGCCGCTTCCCGTGGCGGCGCGATATATTCTTATTATTATTCAACAACCGCCACGGTTGAGGCGACAAACTGCCTCTTTAGCGGGAACAGCGCGGCTTACGGGGGCGCGGCTTACGGCGGAAGATGGAAGATAGTGAACTGCACATTTTCCAATAATACCTCGCCATCCGGCGGGGACGCATGCCATGCCGCGATGAGCCTGAGCGCGATAAACTCGATATTCTGGGGAAGCGGCGATCAATTTCCAAGCATCGCGCCCACATTTACATTTAAATATTGCGATGTGCTGCAGGGTACCGCACCGGGAACGGGATACATCAACTCTGATCCCAAGTTCATGTCAACAGATCCTCTGTCTTCCACGTTCCTCAAGCTTGCCGCGGACTCACCATGCGTGAACAGCGGGACATTCGAAGGGGCACCCACGACTGATATCAACGGGATCGGAAGGCCTCAGCCCGCGGGCGGAATACACGACATGGGCTGTTTCGAGCAGGGGGTCGGAAATATAGTATATGTATCTCCAAGCGGAGATGACGGCAACCTGGGCACAATTTCCTCTCCGTTCAAGACCATCCAGACAGGACTTGAATGGGTGCCTGCCGGCGGGACGGTGATCATACTTGCCGGAAATTACACGGGGATAAGAAATTACAACCTCACCTGGCCCAGCAGGGACAACATCACCCTTAAGGCGGATCCCGCCGCTACGGCTCCCGTTACAGTGGACGCGCTGGGAAGCGGGAAAATATTCAAGGTTCCCTCTGCTGTCCAGCTTTCAATAGAAGCCGTGACAATAAAGAATGCGAATACTTCAACTCCCGGCGGCGGCATATCGCTTGAACCCGGCTCGACGTTAAGGATGAAAAAAGTAAAATTGATCGGGAATAACGCTTCCTTCGGCGGCGCGGTATTCTCCCCCGGCTCCAGCGTTTATGCCGAGAACTGCGTCTTTGGCAGCAACTGGGCCTCCTCCCAGGGCAGCGCGGCATACGGAGGGAACTGGACGGCTGTTAACTGCACTTTCTATAACGGCGGGACCGCCATATACGGAGGAAGCTGGAAGGGTAGAAATACTATATTCTGGGGAAGCGACAATCAATTTGAGAGTACTGCTGGAACGCTTGAATACTGTGATGTCCAGAACAAGGACTGGTCCGGCTTCACCACAAAAGAATGCATCTTTGGCGATCCGTCTTTTGCCTCTACTTATCCCGGCGACCCGAAATACCTTAATTTGTCTCTCAGCTCTTCCTGCATAGATACAGGCACATCGGAAGGGGCGCCGTCAACCGATATAGACGGATTCCCAAGGCCATTTCTCAATGGCTACGATATGGGCGCTTATGAGTTTAGCAGAATAAGAGTAATTAACAGCAGGGCAAATAAAGGCTATCCCACAATTAAAGCCGCGCTTAGCGATATAACCTCCCTGGAACCGGGCGACCTTATCACCGCTGAAGCGGGGATGTTTTACGAGTACAACATCATCTGGCCAAGTGTGGCTGGTGTCACGCTTCGCGGCTCGGGAACCGGGGTTACAACGATCGACGCGCTGGCCAAGGGAACGATTTTAAGTGTTACCAATCCGGTCTCACTTTCTATCGAGGCGCTGGCCATAAGTAACGGTAACGGTTCAGCTTTTGGTTACGCGTGGGGCGGAGGGATCTGGCTAAATACATCCAATATCAATTTAAAACTTAAAGACGTTAACTTTTCAGGAAATTCTGCGTACAGGGGGGGCGCTGTTCGTTCATTAAATTCAACCGACACCATCACGGCAGAGAACTGCGTTTTCAGCGGGAACAGCTCGATTAATTATGGCGGCGTTGCAGACCAGGGCACATGGAACGTCTCCAATTGCATCTTTAATAACAACAGTTCAGCTAACGGCGGCGTGGGAAGTATAGTAACATGGACAGCTACAAATTGTGTCTTCAGCGGGAACAACGCTGGAAACGGCGGCGTTGCGTACCAGGGCGCCTGGAAAGTGTCCAATTGCATCTTTAATAACAATACTTCAAATCTCGGTGGTGTGGCATATTTGGCAACATTGACAGCCACAAATTGTGTCTTCAGCGGGAACAACGCGGGAAACGGCGGCGTGGCTGATTCCGGCACATGGGAGGTTTTCAATTCAACTTTCGTCAATAATACCGGTTACCCCAGCATAGGTGACTCTGTTACCTGGAATGCGGTCAATTCGATCATATGGGGCGGCGGCGATGGCGATACTAAATTTGATACATCCTCTTCCGGAACGTTGAAATACTGCTATACACAGGGAGACACGGGAATTCTTGTGAAAACGAATCCCATTTTAAATCCATATGGCCCGAGATTCGTGTCCGTGTCGGCCTCAGATTTTCATCTAAATATGAGCTCGCCCTGCATCGATGCCGGGACAAAAGAAGGGGCCCCTGCCAGGGACATTGAAGGATCAACAAGGACGGATCCTCCCGATTTGGGCGCGTACGAATACACTGGCGGGTTAAAAGTACACAACCAGACGCTAAAAAAGGATTACGCGCTGATAGGATCGGCCTTAAAAGAAGCCCGTGCGTGGGACCTCATAACACTTGAGGCATATGCGTATTCTGAATGCGGTATTTCCTGGTCCACAAGGGAAGGAATAACGCTGCGCGGCGCCGGCTCCAATGAATCGATAATTTACGGGGAATATCTGGGCGTCATTTTTGATGTCCCCTCCCCTGTTTCTCTTTCAATAGAAGCCCTCACAATAACGGGCGGCTCGGCATTATCCGGAAACGGCGGAGCCATATCTCTTGAGTCCGCCTCCACGCTCTGGCTGAAAAATGTTAACTTTAACGGGAACAGCGCTCCAAACGGAGCGGGCGGCGCTGTATTTGCGGGCACTGCAACAGTAATAGCTTCTGACAGCGCTTTCAGCAACAATAGCGCTTACAATGGTGGCGCGGCTTACGGGGGGAACTGGAATGTATATAACTGTGCTTTTAGCGGTAACAGAGCCTATGATGGCGGTGTGGCTTACCAAGGCAACTGGATCGTGAATAACTGTACTTTCAGCGGTAACATCGCCGATTACTATTACAACGGCGCCGTTGCAAGCTATGGGAACTGGAGCGCAACAAACTGCGTCTTTAGCGGCAACTCCGGTTCCGTCATGTCTAATAGCACCCTGACAGCCGTCAATTGCACGTTCAATAACAGCGGCTACGCGGTTTATAATGGCACGGTGCTTGGTATCAACTCCATCTTCTGGGGAACCAGTCAAACAATTTGTCAGACCAATGGAACTCTCAAATACTGCGATTACCAGGGAAGCTGGGGAGGGACCCTCACAACCCCAGAATGCATTTCCAGACCCCCGATGTTGAAAGCAGACCTTCGCTTAAATCCATCATCTCCATGTATCGGCACAGGCACAGGCGAGGGCGCTCCCGCGAAAGACAAGGACGGCAATACCAGGAAATCCCCTCCGGACATTGGAGCTTATGAGTTCTACGGTATTCCAAAGGTCCACAATGAGACCCGCGGATTGCTTTACTATACGATCTTTGCGGCTTTAAACGACGCGAATCCGGGAGATAGGATCACCCTTGAAGCGTGCGCGTATTATGAATACAGCATTCTATGGCCCGCAACGGAGGGCATCACGCTGCGCGGAGCAGGCGCCGATCTCTCGATAATTTCGGCGGAATCGCAGGGAAGGGTCTTTAAAGTGAATGGGCCGGTCCAGTTAACTATAGAGTCACTCACAATATCGGGAGGATCAACCACCCCGGAGGCATCGCCAAGAAATGGCGGGGGAATTAATCTGCCGGCTGGAGCGAGATTGTCTCTGAATAATGTCAATTTTACGGGAAACGCCGCGGCAGTCACTGGTGGATCTGGCGGCGCTGTGTATGCCAGCAGTGCTAATGTATGGGTAAAAGCGAAAAACTGCGTCTTCAAAAATAATGCGGCTTATTCTGGCGGAGTTTTATACTTCGGCACATGGGAAGCGGCGAACTGCACTTTTGAAGGGAACAGCGCATCGGCAAATGGCGGTGTAGCTTATCTACAAGCTAATAATTCATTCACCGCGACTGATTGCGCTTTCAGTGCGAACACCTCGGGCAACTACGGCGGTGTTTTATATGGTGGTAGAGCGTTATTAGTGAGAAGCAGATTTATCAATAATCATTCAGGGACCGGCGGCGTTTTTTATTTTACCAGTGTGACTACTCCTATTACGGCTATAAACTGCCTGTTCTCCGGGAACAGCGCAAATACAAATGGGGGGGTGGCGTACTGGGGGAAATGGAGAGCGATCAACTGCACATTTGGCGGAAATAGCGCAGGCACGGCAGGACAGGTGGCAAATGGCGGGAAATGGTACGCGACAAACTGTATCTTCTGGGGAGGGATCGATTCGTTCGCAAATATTACGATGAGTACGATGGAATACTGCGATGTCCAGGCTGGCGACTGGGCGGGATTCACCATAAAGGAATGCATTTCTTCCGACCCGCTCTTCACTACCGACCTCCGGCTTTTGCCCACCTCGGAGTGCGTTGACACGGGAACATCCGAAGGCGCGCAGGATGACATTTTTGGAAATCCAAGGCCGAAACCCAATTACGTTCCCCTGGCTAATTATGACAGGGGATGTTATGAGATACGGGGGAAGGGGAAAGCGCTGTTAGTATATGTGTCAGTAAGCCGCGGCAATGATGACGGTTACGGCACCATCGACAGCCCTTACAAAACGATACAGGCCGGACTGGATGACTTAACGGCGGAAGGTCATGTGATAATTGAAGCGGGGACATACAGCGGCGCAGGGGATCAAGACATAACATGGCCTAAAAAGAATAACATTACAATTAGTGGCGCCGGCAACAATTTGACCATTATCAATGTCAGCGGCAGGCACTTTAATGTCCCGTTCCCCGTGAACCTGACGATCAAATCCTTGACATTGAATAACGGCAATGCTTCGGGGGGATCCGGAGGGAGCATATTGCTGGCCGGAGGGTCTTCCTTAATATTGAGCTACGTCAAATTCAACAATAACACCGCTCAGGACGGCGGCGCCGTATATTCCGAAGGCTCCTCCGTGGAAGCCGTCAACTGCGTGTTCACGGGGAACAGCGCCGCCAATAACGGCGGGGCAGCCAGCGGCGGGTCCTGGAAAACGGTCTACTGCACCTTCTACAATAACAGCGCGGCGCACGGCGGAACCGCTTTCGGCGGAGACTGGCAATCCTTGAATTCCATATTCTGGGGAACCGATGACCAGTTCGACAGCACGACCGGCACTCTGGAATATTGCGATGTACAGGCAGCCGATTGGATCGGCCTTGTGACAGCGGAATGCATAACCGGCGAGCCCAGGTTCGTCGATCCCGCCAATAATGACCTGCATCTTATGACCATTTCTCCATGCCTGGATACGGGCATAAACAGGGCCGGAGTGCCAACTGACGACATAGACGGAATGGCGCGTCCGCAGATCCGGGGCGTAGATAGAGGCGCTTACGAGACCAGGCCAAATCCTCCTAAAATAGTGGTCAGCAGCATAAAAGTGAACGGCGTAGCTATCGGGAATGTCAACTTTCTTGCGAAGAAACCGGTCGTTGAGGCAAATATCCTGGACGAATACCTTGCTGTTGGCGAGACCACAGTTGAGGTGAGGTTCGGCACCAGGTCATACATTGCCAAGGTTCAGGCGAATCCCGCAAACGATTCGGTCCATATCGTGTGCCAGCCGGACGCCGACCTTGCGGAAGGTGATTATGAAATAACCATAATAGCGACAAACGTTTACAATATAAGCGACACATATATCAGGCATCCCTTCAAGGTATCGGAAGCTCTCGCGATTGTTGGAGCGCCAAAGAATAATCCAAATCCTTTCAGGCCAAAGCACGGGGAAGGAACAAATATCCTGTATTCTTTAACAAGAGATTCCGACATATCATTGAAGATATTTGATATTACGGGCATCCTGGTCTGGCAGAGGTCTTACAACTCCGGATCAAATGGAGGAACGATAAATAATGATATTTACTGGGACGGTAAGGCAGACAATGGACAATATGTGCCCAATGGAGCTTATATTTACCTCCTTACGACAAAAGATAAGATAATTGCAAAAGGTCATATGGCAGTGGTCGACTGATAATCCTTCGATTTCCTTTCATTTTTGCTTATATACCAATAAATATTTAAAGTAGATATTCACATTCCCCGCGCAAGTTTTTCCTTATATACCCCGATATATATAGTGTAAAGCCATCTGCAAAGCCTTGAAACGCCAAAAAACCGTTTCAGGGCACTAAAAGAACATTGCTGGATGGCGTGTTCTTTTTAGTTTTAGAGGCCTGCCTACCGGCAGGCAGGGGGAGCAAGTGAAGGATCAAGACTCAAAGATCAAGACTCAAAACCTGGTACTTATCATAGTGCTGGCACTATCTATGTGTACCGGTGTTTTTGCAGAGATAAAAACTTCCGTTGATATCACAGATGTGGGCATGGGAGCCCGCCCCATTGCGCTTGGCGGCGCGTATACCGCGCTTGCGGATGATGCCTCGGCTATCTTTACCAACCCCGCCGGACTCGGCCTCCAAAAAGACTACTCCTTCGTAAGCATGAGCACCCAGCTCCTTACCTGCGTGGATTATAAACTGGCTGGCTTTGCATACCCCACGAAATACGGTACCTTCGGCATCGGGTACGTGGGCGTTTCTTCCCCCGCGGGAAACCACATATACACGTCCGGAGGCATAACTATAGAAGGCGGCCCGATTTACTACTCGAACAGCATGATACTGCTTTCTTACGGCTGCGGCCTGAACAGGCAGCTTAGCCTTGGAACGAACTTAAAGATACTGGCGCAAGGTTTTTCCGGCGATATAGATGGCGCCCCGTCAGCAAGCGGTACCGAGCTGGACCTTGGGGCTATGTACAAGCTGAATAACAGCTTAACTTTCGGGGCAACGCTTCAGAACATATACGGCATGCTCACGGACGGATCCATCAACTGGTCAACCGGCGAAAAAGAAAAGCTCCCCACCCTCCTGAAACTTGGCTGTTCCTACCGGGCCCTTGATAATGTTCTCCTTAACCTTGATTCCACCTCAGCACTTGGCACGGAAAGGAACCTCGTTTTTAATGGCGGCGCGGAATGGCAGGTGGTCGACGCTCTTGCTCTCAGGGCGGGTTTTGACCAGAAAAATGAATCCGTAAGCGACGGCACTGCCGGCGTTTCCACAAGGCTTGCCCTTGGCGTTGGCCTGACATGGACCACCTTCAGGTTTGACTATGCCTTCAGATATGACCCGGAATTTAACGATCTTTCAACCCATTATTTTTCGTTCAGTATATTCGCGAATCCTCCGGAAAAACAGTACGATAGGGTCATTGAGCCTATTAAGTCCGTTAAAATCCAGGCAGGAAAAGCAGATATTGAAGCCTCAAAGCCCATGGAGATAGACACTCCTTTGGCCAAGATAGAAAAGGTGGCGATCGAAAAATCAGTTCTGGCCGCGAGGTCCGCTGATATCAAAGTCCCTGCGGCAAAGATCGAAAAAGCGGCCGCAAAAACAATTCCGGCAGCAAAACCGGTTGATAATAAAACTGCTGCCTCCAAACCCGCGGGAATAAAAGTCCCTGACCTTAAGATAGAAAAGGCAGTTGCGCAGGCGCTTCCATCCGTCAAGTCCGCCGCCATAAATGCGCCGTCGGCAAAGATCGAAAAAGTGGACGCAAAGTATGAAAAGGCGGCAACTGTGGCTGATGTCATCAATTCTTCGGCAAAAATAGAGAGAGTGGACGCAAAGTATGAGAAAAGCGGCATAACCGACGGGAACGCCCTGTCCGATTACGAGAAGCTCATCGAGAAGGAATATAAATCGCCGTACGATAAACTTGTTGACAAGAACAGGCAGGCAAAAGCCGCACAGAAGGCATTAGAGTAAAAAGGGGCGCGCTATTGCAGATGGCCGCGTCCCTTTTTGCTCTATAATATGAGCATCGCATCGCCAAAGCTGAAGAACCTGTATCTTTCTTTGATTGCTTCGCTGTAAGCTTTTTTTATCAGTTCAACGCCGGCAAAGGCGCTAACAAGCATGATCAGGGTGGATATTGGAAGATGGAAATTAGTTATCATCGCATCAACAACTTTAAAGGTGTAACCGGGATAAATGAAAATTTCCGTTTCTCCCGCTCCTGCCTTATCAAATGACTCCAAAAGCCGCACCGAAGTTGTTCCAACCGCAATGACCCTTCCCTTATTAGCCTTGATGGTCTTGATGGCCCTGATGGCCTTTTCGCTTATCTCATATGATTCGCTGTGCATCCTATGTTCCTCAATGTTCTGCTCCCTTACCGGCGCGAATGTCCCGTATCCTGTATGGAGCGTGACATAAGTTTTTCGTGATCCGATCCTATCCAAAAGCTCTTTGGTAAAGTGAAGCCCTGCCGTTGGCGCGGCCGTCGCCCCGGGGACTTCAGCATAAACTGTCTGGTATCTATTTGGGAGGTTTTGAGTTTTGAGCTTTGAGTTTTGAGCTTTTATGTATGGAGGTAAAGGTATTTTCCCGTGTTTCTTGACCGCCTTGTCAAATCCGTCGATACATGCAAAATTAAGCAATACTCTGCCGTCGTCAAGCTTGTTCTTTACTTCCGCGTAAAAGCCTTTGGCGAACTGGATAACCGTTCCGATGCTGAGCCTTTTTGCCGGCCTGGCGAGCGCTTCCCACGTGCTGTCGTCAATTCTCCTGTCCAGAAGCACCTCTATTCGGGCCCCGCCGCCATATTTAGCCCCATTCAGCCTTGCGGGGATTACCCTTGTATTGTTCAGCACAAGCAGGTCTTCCGGCCGCAGGTACTGCGTGATCTGGCTGAATTGCTTATGCTCAATACTGCCGGTTTTCCGGTCAAGGACAAGAAGCCGGGAATCGCTTCTTTTATCGGAAGGGTGCTGGGCAATAAGCTCCTGCGGCAGGTAATAGTCAAAATCAGAAAGCTTCATCGGCGCCCGATTATATTGAACAGCACCGTCAGAACGATGGAAAGAAGTATCATTGTGGCAACGGGGAAATAAAACGTGAAATTCTCGTTCCTTATTACGATGTCACCCGGCAGCCTGCCAAACCACGGTATCCTGCCAAAGACCACAAAAAGCGATCCGATGACTATCAGGATGATCCCGAAGAATATCAATGATTTTCCGATGCTTTCTATTGCTAACATATATAATTTTGCTATGTAGGGCAAGGCTTTTAGCCTTGCGAATTTAGATGCAACCCTAAAAGGGTTGCCCTACAATATCCTCAATATTTCATTTTAAATATTCAGTGTTTCCCTGTAAAGCTGATTTTTCGGGACGTTCAGGCGTTTCGCAAGGATTTTAACCACCCTGCTTTTTGAAACACCTTCCCCGATCAAGTCCCCCATCAACTTCTTCACCTCTTCCCCTCTTAACCTCTTAACTTCTATCTCCCCTCGCTCCTCTAGCTCTTCTTTCCCCTCAATTACTATAACAAATTCCCCTCTCGGCTTTACTTTTACGAATTTATCTATCATTTCCGATACGCTTCCCCTTATCTGTTCCTCAAACTTTTTCGTGAGCTCTCTTGCTATACAAATGTATCTATCACCAAGATTGTCATACAAATTCGTTAATGTCTTAAGTAACCTATGAGGGGCTTCGTATAAGATGACCGTTCTTCCCTCTTTTGCCAAAGCTTGCAGTCTCTTTTTTCTATCTGCTGTTCCGGTCGGCAGAAAACCCTCAAAAACGAACCTTCCCGTGCCGATACCCGATACCGATAACGCTGAAATAGCGGCAGAAGGCCCCGGAACAACCTCTATCTTTATGCCTGCCTGCGCAGCGACCTGTATCAATTCCTGCCCCGGATCGGAGATCCCCGGCATGCCCGAATCAGAGACCAGCGCAATGTTTTTGCCGAGCTTTAACTGCCCTGTCAGGTATTTTGTCTTGGATTTAATATTGAACTTATGATACGAGGTTGTCGGCTTTTTTATTGAATATCTATCAAGAAGTATTTTCGTGCGGCGCGTATCCTCGCAGGCGATAAGATCGACGCTCTTTAACGCGTCGATAGCGCGAAGAGTAATGTCCTTAAGGTTCCCGATGGGGGTCCCGACAATATAGAGACAACTGTTCATTTATTGTTCTCCGAAGCTTTAGCGAAGGAGAATTATTCTTTTTTGGATGAAGCGGATTCCAGGGTGACTTTCCCCTTGTAGACCGCCCCTTCGTCAACTATAAGCTTTTCGCTGATCACGTCCCCGAATACCTTGCCTGTCTTCGTGATCTCCAGCCCGCCATTAGCTGAAATATTGCCATTGATATCACCGGAAACGGTTACCCTGGCACCCGATATAGTGCCGGTAACGCGGCTGCCTTCTCCAATGAGAACATCGCCCTGCGCCTGGATCTTGCCCTCAAATTCCCCGCCGATCCTGACAGAGCCCCTGGAAATGATCTCCCCTTTTACCTGCGTATCCTCCCCGATTATCGAGTTTATCCCGACGTAATCGGACGCCTTCTTTTTCCCGCCTAAAATTCCCATAATATTCCTCCTGCCTAATATGTCATATACATATTATCCCCACATTTAAATGTGGGGATTTAAGTAATCCTTCTTATTGCCAGACCCTGTTAGCGGTAAATATATCCAGGTTGATATATCGCATGGGGCTAACAGCGTAGCCGTTCTTCCTGATCTCGTAATGAAGATGAGGTCCGGTCGCAAAACCCGTGGCTCCCACCTGGGAAATTATCTGCCCCTTCATAACCTTCTGGCCGGTGGAAACAAGAAGCTTTGAGTTGTGCCCGTAAAGGGTCTGGAGGCCGTAACCGTGATCGATTATTATGGTCTTTCCAAATCCGCCCTTCCATCCAGAGTATACCACCACTCCGCTTGCCGCGACCCTCACGGGGTTTCCATACCAGGCGGTTATATCGATCCCGGTGTGCATTCCCCTCCACGGCAGGTACCTGTAGCCGAATCCCGATACTATCCTTCCGTATATCGGCCAGATGGACGGGGTGACCGCGAACCTGCTTTTTAGGTAGGATACGGTCTGATAGAGCGCTTTCAGGCTTTCGCGGCTCTGCTTCACGTTCTCGTTCAGGTAAGACAGTTCGTTCGTGATCTTGTCTATCTTGTAATTGGTTATGTTATCAAGCAATGATATTTGGGAGCTTTGCTTGCTGGCCGCGAGCATTTGATTTAAGGTCTTGTTGTCCTTTAGCCGCAGCCCCAGAAGCCTTCTCAGCTCCGTATCCCTGTCAACAAGCTCCTTCAGCGCCTTTTTAAGCTGGCCTACTTCACCTGAAAAATAATCTATCTTCCCTTTTTGTTCCTCGTTCACCTGGAGCATGATCCTGTAATGTATCAGTTTCCTTGCCAGCATTGAGGAATAAACCACCGAGGAGCCGACAAGGACGATCGAGGCAAAAAAGACAAAGAGTATCGAGTAAACCAGCCACTCACGCAGCTTAAAGTTCACAACTCCCTTGGCGGAGCTGTGCGGCACGATAATAAAAGTTATATCCCTCGCCATTTTGCCGGTATTTTAGCAAGAAATAGGCAAAAGTCAAGGAAAAAATCGGGGCGGCCCTCCCGGGTTCTAAATCGAAGTGCAACACCTAAAGCGATAGAATAAATAGCATAGAGAGGTGTTGCAATGAAGGGATATAAGCATTTAACCCTGGAGGAAAGGGTTATGTTGTTCAAAGGCCTCAGGG
>Ga0315291_10000540_pt1 | contig 50164 bp, 35 predicted proteins | sample YL17G12_20_MG_FD_203070 | JGI IMG/M metagenome (GOLD analysis project Ga0315291, IMG submission 203070) | Sediment microbial communities from Yellowstone Lake, YNP, Wyoming, USA - YL17G12_20 | ecosystem: Environmental > Aquatic > Freshwater > Lake > Sediment | place: USA: Wyoming | collected...
CGTTACAGCTACAACATCACCAGGAATGATCGATTGGGTGAGGACCACGTCGGTCACGACATTCGCGAGCGGCTCCGCCAGGGCGGCCACGTCAAAGTCCAAGGACTCCGGCATGCGATGCAGAAGACGCGGCTCGGGCCATCGCATCAGCAACGCGAATGCCCCATCGATACCCCAGCCTGGCGATCGCTTCTGTGCACAGATCTGAGGATTCCCCGTCCGACACAAATAGCACGAACCGCAGGCCAACGTGTGCGGTTCGCCGACTACTCGATCGCCTATCTTCCAGCCGACTACCTTGCCGCCCACGGCAGCAATTTCTCCGCTGAACTCGTGACCCAGGATGACCGGAGGCCAATAGGGAAATTCGTCATGGTAAATATGAAGATCGGTCCCACACACGCCGCACGCCTTGACCGCGATGAGCACATCTGACTCGTCGATTGTCGGCAAAGGCACGTCCAGCACCTCGACGAACCCTTTCCCTTTTTGTGTTTTTACCAGTGCTTTCATGCCATTCCCCATCAGCTGTGCCGCGCGGCGTCGTCGAAACCACACCAGTGATCAAGAAATCGAATCAGTGTTATTGCAGTGCGACAAATATCTTCAACGGCGACCTGTTCTTCGTTTGAGTGTGCATACTTGAGGCTCCCGGCCCCCAGAACCACCGTCGGGATGTTGAGCTTGGTGCTATACTGCCAGGCGTCACACGCTGCCGTCATGGCGGAGATCTCACCGGGATAACTTGCCTCTGCTGCAGCTTTCGCGAGTTCCTGCACAAGGGGGTGATCGACGGGGAGCGTGTTTCCTTCGTTGTTCAGCATGTTGAAGTTGATGGTGCAGTGCTCACGCAGATACTCATGGCGTGAATTCCTGATGGCGTCAACCATCCCGTTCTGGACAGCACGGACGGTCGAATTGGGGAGGAATCCAAAGACACCTTTCACGATCGCTGATGCTGGAGCAATCGCGGGCCAGTCGCCGGCGTTGAGAACCCCGAAGGTGATCGGCATGGGATTGTCGTACACATCAAAGAGCGAATAAGTGCCGCGTGACGCAGCCAGAAGTCGATCATGGTACTCCTCAAGAACACCCATGGCTTTGACTGCTTCTTTAAGGGCACTTACAACATCGCTCGCACTTCCGCTGTGGCCCGCACGACCTGTTATGATCAGTTCGAACCACACCGCGCCGCGCACGGCCGCAAACACCTTCCCCTCAGAAGGCTCCATGACGATCGCTGCGTCCGCGTGAACTGGATGCCGGGTCATAAACAACGTCCCGTTTCCCCCGTTTTCTTCTTCGATTACAATGTCACAAGTGATGGCCCCACGCGGGCGGAGACCAAGGCCAGCAAGTGTCCGAAGCAGGAGGTAGATGACGGCAATTTGACCTTTGTCGTCGCATGCTCCACGGCCGTAGATTATGCCGTTTCTGACTTCCGGAACGAATGCATTGATCTGGTTGCTTGACGGAGGCACAACGTCAGCGTGGGCATTCAGGATGAGACTTCGGGCAGATGGATCCGATCCAAGGACGGACAGACGTAGGTTTTGTGTATCTTCATATGTGAGTCCAGGGATAGGCCAGCTGTATCCAGGATCTCCAACAAATGAGTCAGGAATTTGCAGGAGCTCTGCCCGAGAGCAGAAGCTGTGAAGACGATCATAGATCAACCGAATGACAGGCCCCTCCTTTCCTCGCACAGAAGGGATCCGAATGATGTCACAAAGGAACGCAATGGTGTCATCGACGTGCGCCCGTACCGCGCGTTCGAGCGCTGTGCCATCAAGTGGCATGGGACTCTCTCGAAACAGAATTTACGGGGAATCGAGGGGGGCGTCCATCAAGATACCGGTACACATCTTCCAAGATCTTTTCACGGATGCTCCAGCCGGCGTCTTCAGAATACCAGGCAAGGTGTGGGGTGAGGATCACGTTAGGAATACCCTGGAGGACAAAATCGACTTCCGGAGGTTCCTTTTCGAACACGTCAATTCCAGCCCCGGCAATCCAGCCTTCCTTGCATGCCTTTGCAAGAGCATCTGCATTCACGATTGCCCCCCTTGCCGTGTTGACGAGAATAGCCGTCGGCTTCATCATGCGCAGTTCCCGCTCGCCGATCATGTACCGACTCTCGGGCGTGAGAGACGCATGGATTGTGACCATATCCGCCTGGGGGAGGAGCTCCTCCAGAGGAATACAGCGAATGTCCAGTTCAGCCTGCCGCCGCTCACTCAGATATGGGTCATGAACCATCACATCGATGCCGAAGCCCCGCAGCATCTTCACTACCAGACTGCCGACCCTGCCGCACCCAATAAGTCCGGCTTTGGAGTTCGAAAAACGAGCGATCGGGACAACCTTGGTGAAATCCCATTGCCTCTCCAGAACTGAGTCGTGCAGAGACTCAAGCTGTCTCGTGAACTTCCGCCGGCAGAGCAGCAGAAGCATCATTGCCTGTTCCGCCACCTCTTCTCTGCAGTAATCGGGGACGTGGCAGACCTGGATGCCCATTTCCGTGGCGGCTGCAAGATCGATGTTGTCATACCCGACGCCATGGCGAATAATCAGTTTGCAGGAATGAAGGTTCTGCAGAATCTCCTTGGTCATCCTTGTCATGTTAACGATCACGACGTTTGCATCACCAATCCTTGAAATGATCTCGTGGACCGGCGCGAACTTCAGCTGGTAAGCGTCCATCGTAACAGGCAAAGCGGCCAACTGGCGACGTTCCCAGTCGAGATCCGGTTCGATGTAGTCTGTAACGACGATCTTGGTCTGCTGCATCTGCTTCCTCACGCTGAGCACGCCCCAAGGCCTCACTCTTCATGAGACCATTGTTGCGCCGTTACGACTGAACCTTGGCCAACTCATCTTTGTGTTCGCGGATCTTGTGAAACGCACGAACAACATCATCAAGATCCTCTCTCGATCCCAGGAGGACATTCTGCGGAAGCCAGATTGCTTCCTTGCAGGCTCTTTCCGTATTGGGGCAATCTACGCCAGAATAATCACGCTCGGCGTACGCGCGATGCCGCAGCGTGAACTCTCTTGCCTCCGCCAGAAACCCTTCACGGTAAAGCGGTACATAACCCCTGCTGGCCGGAATCCCTTCTGCATTCAAAGCCTTGAGAAGAGTCGACCGCTCAAGTCCCGACCACTGCTCTTTGTCGTACCTGATGACAAACAGATGGTAGGCGTGGCTTGTCACGCGGGTGTCAACTTTCAAAGTCGAGATGCCCAAGAGCCCATTCAGCTTTGAGGTGAGGTACCGAGCACTCCGTTTGCGCGTTCGGTGCTGTTTCCTTGCTTTCGTGAGTTGCGCCAACAACAGCGCGGCCTGGAACTGTGTCATGCGATAATTGCCACCGAGTCGAGGATGATGATACCATTCCCCCTTCGGAGAGCGACCACAGTTGTGGTACGACCAGCATCTCTCGGCGAGTGGTTCATCCTTCGTGATGATCATCCCCCCTTCCCCCGATGTTATGTTCTTGCTGCTTTGGAAGCTGAATGTTCCAACGTGCCCGATACTCCCCACCGGTTGCCCGCCCCACTCGGCAAAATGTGCCTGCGCGGCATCCTCAATGAGGAAGAGGCTCCGCTCAGACGCAATACTCGTCAGAGTGTCCATATCGGCAGGATGACCTGCGAAGTGGACGGGAATGATGGCCTTCGTTCGCGGACCCAGCGCCCCCCGGACGCTCTGGGGGTCGATACAGTATGTCTCAGGGTCGATATCCACAAACACCGGAATGGCGTTGACGTTGAGAACTGCAGTTGCTGTTGCAGCAAATGTGTACGACGGGACAATCACTTCATCTCCATCGCCGATTCTTCCTGCTTTCAGCGCAATTTCCAAGGCAACCGTGCCATTCATCACTGCGACACCATAGGCCACACCATGCAACCGGGCGAACCGTTTCTCTAATCTCGCAATCTCCGTTCCTCCAATTCCCCAGGCTCTTGACGACAGCACTGCGAGTAATGCCCTCCGATCCTCTTTCCCGGGAGATGGCCAGGCAGGAAACGGAGGCCTGCGAACGGGCTTACCACCAAGTAGAGCGAGTTTTGACATATGTTGTTTCCCGCGTTTGCTTGTGGTCATACTAGGAGAAAACCCGCTGAAGCTTCTTTAGATTTCATCTTATTTTGTCGGCGAGATTTCTCCCATGGTCCGATTGCTATCGACGGATCCAACTGTTGGTTTCTCTTCCATGAGCACACGTTTGATGAGCCATGCCCCAAAGACCACTACGACCACCAACGCGCAAATCACCCTGAACCAGTCGAGTACGAAGACGGCATTAGTAGCAATGACCAGGCCCAGGCAGGCCACTGTACCAATCAGGCAGTCGAATAATTCGCGCCGCAACGACCGTTCGCCCGGTCGGTCGGGACCCAACTCACGTTTGAATTTGCCCCATAACCCGGGCGGCCGGCACTTTGCATAGAACCGTCGAAGCGTTTCGTCCGATTCCACCGGCGTCAGCAATGTCACGCCGAGCAAAATCACAAAACTTGCTAGAAAAAGTATTCCCACACCCTCCCACAAGGGTCGATTCTGGTAGTCCAACACGAACCACACATAAATCGACGCAGGCAACCCCAGCACAGTTGCCGCAAGTTCGCCCCATACGTTGAATCGCCACCAGAAGAATCTCAGCCACGACAACGGAAGCAGGAAGATTACCATCGCCGAGTTGATGAACAGGAACCAGTGTATCATTCCCTTTACGTAGAGAACCGCTACCGTACCGGCAAAGATAAACAGGAGCAGCGTAGTGATGCGGCTCACCGTCACCTCGCCGCGCAGCGTGATTTTGTGTACCATCGATTTGTAGAAATCATTGACGATGAAACTGCTGCCCCAGTTGACCAGCGACGAGAGCGTGTTCATGTAGGCTACTGCTTCGACTGTGATGAGAACCCCGATGAACCCTACCGGCAAAACGGTTGCCTTGATCAGTTCGGCATAGCAGTGCACCGCGTCGTCCAGTTGGTGGAATCCTCCGGGCGCCGGTCCGATGCTCTTGAGCAGTTCCGGCGCCCAGAACATTGACATGGCAATGATGCCCAGACCTATAAGCGGTATCGTTCTAAACGAGAGTGAGAGGAATGCATTGAAGAGTTGGCCGCCGATGGCGTGAGCCTCGTTTTTTGCTCCCATGAACCTCTGGGCAGTCATTCCTTCACCGGCCGTTGGCGAACCGGCAAAGAACAACCCCTGCAACACGAGCACCAATACCGTCAACAGTGGAATCTCCGCTGTAGGAGGGAGTTGTGTCAAACCTTCGGGACGTATGTGGTTGATGCGCTCAAGGATATGCGCCCAGCCCCCGTGTTGTGCCACGGCAATGAGAAAGAAAGCCATCCCGCCAATCATCATAAATCCGAAGTGGACGACTTCATTGACAACGACGCCCAGCAGTCCGCCGAACATCGTATACAACACGGTGGTGCCGCCGAATATGAGCAGTATTTGCCATTCGGTCAGGCTGACAAGCGGCGCGATCGTCTGGGCAAAGAAGCCGGTTATGTAGCCGATGATCAGCACGGCAAAACCGAAACAGCAGACAAATGCGTAGATTCGACGCGCAAGAACTGCCGGCCATCCGCCATATCGCAGCGAGATGAGTTCCGCCGTCGTAATAATTTGCATGCGGTGCCACATCTTGGCCCAGATAATTGCCACGAGCGGCATCCATACGATCCACGCGGCCCACCAAAGCCAGTTGCCGGCCAGTCCAAATACCAGCACCAGCATGACGAAGCCCGCGCTGCCGGACGAATAGGTGGCGGTATTGGAAGCCCCAATGGCCCACCAGGCGAGCCCTCTATCGGCCGTAAAGTATCCCTCAGCACCGTGTCGCGATGACTTGCGAACAAAATACAATCCGATCGCCAGGGATAACAGGCACATCGCCGCCAGCACGATCCAATCAAGCGTGCCCATTCAAATCTCCTCTATAATTTTTCTTTTTTTTGACCCAAGCCGTGATTCGGACGAACAACTCGCCACCAACGCTCACAGCTTTAGCATACAACAGCACCAGCATTAGGTGGTTCGTCTCTTCCGGCTCACGGCAAACACAAGAGCCAACAAGAGGAAAACTGCAACCCCGCCGAGATACCAGAACTTTCGGTGGGCCGAAGCCAGCTCCTCACGTTGCGCTCTCACCTGTACGATACTCATTTCAGTGACCGACGAAACCGTATACGGCTCGACGCTTGGCTGCTTGAAGAGCTCCTCAAGAACGGGCCAGAGCTTTCTCGAGGTCAAACCTCCGGCATCGAAGATTACAATGCCGTTTCCACCTCCTTTGCGGACCGCCTCAATTGCCCGGCGTAGCTTCTCTTTCGGATAGTAGTCTTCAGGAGGGTTCGCGTTCAGTGAGGCGATAGCGTCTTGGAGCAGGACAAGTTGCTCACTGGTGAGACTGGGGAGCGCCAGAAGGTCCGCTGTCAGCTTCTTCTCCACTTCCGGTGCGACTTGACGTAGGTGGTCTTTCACCAAAGAATACCTCGATTGGATCCGCTGCGCATAACGGTCGCGCCCCATTCCATGCAAGTCCCTGAGGGAATCCGCCGCATGAAGAGCATCGGAGAGGAAGAGGCGCTCTTCATTGTAGATGTAGTGGACATCCAAACCGACGGAAAGGTGTGAACGATCCTTCGCCCAGCGATATTCATATCTGGTGTACTCTTCGAGCATCTTGAGGAACGTGTCGTAATCGACGGCCGGGAAGTGGCTACGGTACACCATGGGCATCATGACGTCAATCCATGGAGAGAAATCCGTCCACCGCTGGCCGATGAAGCGGCCGCTCATGATGGGGTTTTTGAATACAGCGGCAGAAAATTCAATGTTCGGTTTGATGGCGGAAGCGCGCTCCCAGACTTCTCGTGCGAAGCGATTGATCGCGTCTTGCCGAAATGTATAGAAGAAATAGTCCAGGTCGCTCGGCCCGCCCTTCAGGAAACTCCCAGTCAGGAAGAACTCCGCCTTCTTTTTCCGATCCCACTGATCCCAGTCCTTCGGCCTCACCGTCACATCCGTCGACCAGTTGGCTATCGGTTTGGGGAGGACAGGGATCGATGGAAAGACTGAGTCGGGATACGCTTCATAAAAGTGGTGCGCGTACTTCAACATCTCATCAAGACAGTAATCGCAAAAGCAATAGCTGTCCGGCGCTACATCTCCAGGGTATCGGACGTAGTCGTGATGGATCCCATCCACATCGTAATCTGACACAATCTCTTCTATCATCGGGATCAGCCACTGGTCAGTGTAACCCGGCCGCCTTGCTGGACACATCCAGTTTTGGTCGTACGGCGCACGCCCACCGAGGAACTCAGCATCTGAGGTTATCTTCCCTTCGGGGTTTCTCATAGCCCATTCAGGATGTTTCTGCATGATAGGACCGTCCGCACTCTGTGTGAAGTCGCACAGCCATGCATGCACCCGAATGCCCTGTTTGTGAGCTTCACGAATGACGGCAGCGAGTGGATCGAAATCTTTGAACCCCGGGGCGATCGACTCGGGAAACTTCTTGCTGTGATACCACACCTGCTTGTCTGTATACTCGACCAGCAGGACGATGACATTGATGTTCGCCCGCTTGCAGTGCTCGACAAAGACTTTCGTGGAAGAGTCGTTGAAAGCAACTGAACCCGGGGGCGTCCATACAGCCCGACCTTCAACAATGGTGCCCCCTGGGCCGGATTGGCAGATTGCTGCTTGATGGCTCAGGAAGGCACTGAAAAGCACGAGACGGAACAGCTGGTTTCTTTTCATACTAACCTCCGAATAATGAATCTAGGCAATCAGTGCGCACTGCAGTGAATTCAGAGTAGCTGTACATGTAGGCGGGTTTTGCCACGGACCACGCAAAGGAGGACCGCAGTGTGAGGATCTTCAAAGGAGTTTTCGATCTGGCAGCGGTCTTTGTAAATGGCCGCAAGAGTGGTGCTGCCAAAGGTCAAGCGATTGGTCAATTGTCGTAGGTCACAGCTCCGAGAGTGCTTTGTCCAAAATGGCAATCGCCAGATCACATTCCTGCTGGTTGATGGTGAGAGGCGGAGCAACCCGGATCACATTTCCGTAGATGCCTACCTTCCCCATCATCAAACCATACTGGGCAGCGCCAAGGATGATTTTCCGGCAGAGTGCCACCGACGGGGTCTTTGTCGTTTTGTTTTCGACGATCTCGAGGCCAAGTGCTAGACCCATGCCTCGTGCATCGCCTATGCACTCATATTTTGCTTTGAGCTCGTTCAGTCGCTTGAGCAGGTACGCACCCGTCTCGTGCGCCTTCTCAGGCAAGTGCTCTTTCTCCATGATGTCAATGACCGCGAGAGCAGCAGCAGACGAGAGAGGATTTCCCCCGGTGGTACTCGACATTTCGCCGGGTTCCATGCAGCTGAAGATTTCGCTTTCACCGGCAAGCGCTGAGGCCGGCATGCCGCTCCCAATTCCTTTGCCAATGCAGATCATATTGACTTTTACGTCTTCCCATTCGATGGCGAACATTTTCCCTGTCCGGCCAAACGACGACTGCACCTCGTCAACGATCAGCAGCAGACTGCGATCCTGTGCCCAGCGCGCCAACTCCTTCAGCCATCCTTTGGGAGGGTTGATGAAACCGGCTCCGCCTTGGTAGGGCTCTGTAATAACGGCCCCGAGATCCCCCGACGAAGCCGACTCGACAATACGATCGAGAATCTTGACGCAATAGAAATCACATTCTGGGTATGTCTTGTCATACGCGCAGCGAAAACAGTACGCGTACGGGGCAACGATTCCGCCAGGGAGTGCGGGGCCGAACTTCCGTCGCGTGTTCATGCTGCCTGCTACGCTCATCGCTCCGTAGGTTCGGCCATGAAACGCTCCGGAAAAGGCCAGGATTTCGTGCTTTCCAGAATAGCGTTTTGCGATGCGAATCGCTGCCTCGGTGGCTTCGGCGCCCGTGGTAAGCAGAAAGATCTTGTCCAAGTTGGCAGGAAGGATCTCTGCGAGTCGTGCCGAGAGTTGAATTCGCTCCGGCGTGGGAAACGAATAGCAGTTCATCAGCCTGCCGGCTTGCCTGCGAATCGCCTCCACGTGGCGGGGATGCGAGTGGCCCACATTCGCGACGAGGACACCAGACGTGAAGTCGAGATACCGGTTGCCGTCGACATCGTAGACCCAGACATCCTCAGCATGATCCCAGACGAGAGGGACCTGATCCGCCATGCAGGGGGGTTCATGCTGCTTGGAAAGCGCGAGGAGTTCTGCCGATTTCGGTCCCGGTACTTGATGCTTTTCGAGGTGCATTAAGTATGGAGGGGAAATAGATTTCACAATGTGAAACGAGCTTTCAAAAAGAAGATACTCCTGCATTTTGGAATTGTCAAGCAGAATCTGCAGAATTCACACATTTTTTGCCCGTGGTTCGATCTCACATAGTGGAACTCCAAAAGATTTTCTTGACATTCTCTCCGCAGTTGGCTACACTTTCATGATGTCGTTTCACCATATGAAACATGCGTATCCTGCCGGATGCTCCCATGGGAAAGCCCATCAAGGTAGTCGCGAAGACGTTCAAGGTGATCGAGCTGCTGAAGTCAGAGAATGGGCTCTCTCTCATGGATCTCGCTGTGCAAGCCTCACTTCCGAAGCCGACGGCGTACCGTATCCTGGATACCCTTGCGGGGCTGGGGTATATCGAGCAAGACCCCACAACACACAGGTTCAGCCTCGGGTCAAGGTTTCTGACATTCATAAGAAATTCCCGACCGGGGACAGACATCATCTCTCTCGCTGAGCCGTATATGGAAAGACTCGGCAAGGTGTACGGGGAGACAGTCAATCTTGCCAGGTTGATCGACGAGCAGATCATCTATATCCGGATCCTGGAATCAGGTCACTCTTTTCGCATCAGCAACAATATCGGTGACCGGGCATCGGTGCATTCAACCGCAATCGGAAAGGCGATTGCGGCGTTTCTTCCGAAGGAGGAGCTGAGCGGAGTGCTGCGGAGAAACGTCTATACGCCGTTCACGCGCAAGACCATCACCGACGAAGCCAGCCTGCGCAAGCATCTCGCCCTCGTCAGAAAGCAGGGCTATGCAGTCGATGACGAAGAAGGGCACGACGGTGTCCTGTGCGTCGGCGCTCCCATATTCAACAAAGAGCACCTGCCCTTTGCAGCCTTGAGCATCTCTATGCCGAAGGTGCGGGCCAAGGAGAAGGTTCTAAGAACCATGGTGTGCGAAATACCCAAGCTCGCCATCCAACTTTCACTTGACCTCGGTGTTGCTGATATCCGCAAGTGTTTTGGGAACTAATCTACCGCCCATGCATACCAGACAATCCACCTGAAGACTCCCTGAGCGGAACATGGAAACAGCAAAAGGCCTTCAGCCTTTCGACTACGTTGTCATTGCAGGCTATTTTGTCATACTCCTGGGGACCGCGCTCTACTTTTCGCGCCGGATGAGACTGTCAGCGGATTTCTTCACGGCGGGCGGAAATATGCCATGGTGGCTGGCCGGCATCTCCTTCTTCATGGCAAGTCACAGTGCCCTCAGCTTCGTCATGTACGGAGAGCTTGGGTACAAGTACGGGATTACCGCGGTCGTTCTGTATCAGACATCGATCGTAAGCCTGACTCTTGCAGGGCTCTATGTGGCCAAGCGCTGGCGCCGATCGAGAACACTCACGCCAGTGCAGTTCCTGGAGAAACGCTACAGCCTCGGTATCCGGCAGGCACTGGCGTGGACAGGGTTTCCGATCCGCATTATTGATGATGCCCTGAAGATCTTTTCCACCGCAATCTTCCTGTATGTCGGGATGAATCTGTCAATCCTCAACCTCCCGACAGCCATCGGGATAGCAGGAGGGATCATGATCATCTACGCTGTCCTGGGTGGACAATTGGGCGTGATGGTGACCGATTTCTTGCAGTTTGTCATCAAGATGGTGATCGTGCTGTTCATCTTCGTGTTGACGTTCGCCAGACTCTCCGGTACGGGCTTTACCCTGGATCAATTCCCTGCAGGTTTCTTGAGTCCCTTGTCAGGGACCTATCGTGAGCTGAACTACCTTTCCTTTATCATCTTGATGATTGTCTCGTTGAACAGCGGCTGGGCCATGGTGCAAAAGTACAACTGTGTCAGCACAGAGAAGGACGCGCAGAAGGTAGCGTGGTTGGTTGCCGGCTTGAATTTCGTTGCGCCGATCATCTTCTTCGTGCCCACAATGCTCGCACGCGTACTCCTCCCCAATCTGCAGGACACGAAGTATGCCTATGCCGAGCTCGCCTTCACCGTTCTGCCGACCGGAATGATGGGAATGCTCGTCGCCGGCATGTTCGCCTCTACCCTCTCCACAATGGGTTCAGAGTTCAACGTTCTGGCTGGAATCCTGACAAACGACCTCTATAAAAGACTCTTCAGGCCGCAGGCGACAGAGAAGGACCTTGTCAAGGTGGGCCGGGCGGCAACATTGCTGATCGGCGGTCTCATTATTGCCGTCGCCATCCTGCTCAATGTCCTGAAGGGCTTCAACCTCTTTGACATCATGTTCAAGGCGTTTGGGGCCCTGCTCCCGGCCACTGCGCTGCCGATCCTCGCGGGGTTCTTTTGGAGACGGATCACGGCCCGGGGGGCCCTCACGGGGCTCATTGCCGGTGCTGTCTCTGGCATTGTGCTCGTCATCATCAATATGTCGCTGGTCAGCTCGTACGGGGCTGAAATGCAGGTCAGACCTGAATTGCAGTATTGGCTCAAGCAGGGGTGGGATGCCTCTGCGCTTTTCCTGAATATCCTGATCACGCTTGCCGCGATGTTCCTCGGCTCCCCACGGAAGTCTCAGACAGAGCAGGAAAAGACACGCGTGGAGGCATACTTCAAGGATCTCGCCACGCCCGTCGTTGCCTCCTCAGCACATCCTTCAACAGTCGCCACCGGCGCCGATATCAAGGTTATGGGGGCCATGACGCTGCTCTTCGGAGGCCTGATGAGCCTTACAGCTCTTCTCATCCTGGTTTCATCCGGGGAGACATCCAGCCTCATGGTCAATCTTCTGACCGGGGGCGGATTCCTTCTGTTCGGCTCCCTGGTGTACCTGAAGGGGAGGAGAAGCGTTCTGCAACAGAACTCAAAGGATACATAGCGGAGACCGTTTCCGTGGATCTCTTTTTCTTTGACTGCAATTGCATGATCGGCAAACGGGCAGATCGCAGGGAGGGCGAACCCTGGTCGCTGGAGGAGTTGCTCGCAGATATGAATACCTGCGGCATCTCTGAGGCTCTCGTCACCCACGCTCTGAGCCGGGACTACGACCCCGCCGCCGGGAATCAAGAGATCTCTAGGCTGGTCGCAGGCACCAGGGTTCTTCATGGTTGCTGGGCTATCCTCCCACCGTCAAGCGGCGAGATTCCGGCGCCGAACGCGTTTCTTCGTGAAATGCTGGCAAAGGATGTCGTGGCCGCAATTGCTTATCCCCACACTCATAACTTCTCGCTCTCAGGGTGGTCTGTCGGACCACTGCTTTCCGCCTTGGAGAATTACCGCATCCCCCTCGTGGTTCCTTTCGGACAATCTGACTGGGAGGAAATCGAGCGATTGTGCGGCGAACACACCTCTCTGCCGGTGATCGTCACCGGTCTGAACTATCGGCAGCTCCGGTTTCTCCTCCCGCTATGGGAGAAATACCATAACCTGTTTGTGGATCTCTCCTGGTTCTCAATCCACGACGGACTGGCTTACCTTGCGGAACGGGGTGTATTGCGGCAAGTACTGTTCGGGACCAACTACCCCCTCTACGAACCGGGAGCAGCGGTAACAATGGTGACGTACGCCAATCTGCAAGACGAAGAACGAAGGATGGTAGCCGGGGGCACGTTGCGCGAGCTAATCCGCGGGATACGGAGGGATCGGCCATGAGCAAGCCAGGAGAGCTGCAGCAGGCTGGGCTGGTGGGGTCGGCCCTTGCAGGTGAGGTTGTCATCGACGCCCACATGCATATCGACAAATTCTATAATTTCCTCATCCCACGGTCTGAAGCAAGCTACCTGATCGCAAGCGCCGGACGGATCGGCATCCAGAAAATGTACGGTTCGAGCATTGTAGCGCTCCGAGGAGACGCCGAATTGGGAAACAAGAATGCCCTTGCATTCCATGCCAAGTATCCCCTTATGTTCTTTCCGTATATCGTGTTCAAACCCAACTATCCCGAGGATGCAGACCGTACCATCACGCTCGCTGAAACCGAGAAGATTCGACAGTTCAAGATTCATGACGACGGGAACGATCTTCCATACGACGACAAACGCTACTTCCCCCTGTACGAGTATGCGAACGGGACTGGAGCTGTGATACTTGTACACACATTTGGGAAAAAGCATGTAGTGCCGATTATGAAGGTTGCAAATGAGTTTCCACGGATCAAAATTCTGCTGGGGCATTCAGGGATATTCGAGGAAGAGATCTACTCGGAGGCTGTCAGGAAACACGAAAACATCTGGCTGGAGACTTGTAGCTCGTTTGCTTGGTATGGCCTGATTGAACGTTTGGTTGCGATGGGTGGAGCCGAACGGGTACTCTTTGGCACCGATATGCCGTTCATGTCACCTGATCAACAGCTCGGGCGCGTCCTCTTCGCGAGGATCACAGATGAAAACAAACGTAAGGTCCTGGGTTTGAATGCGCAAAGGCTGCTTGCGTAAGGAAGCCTTGCGAACCGGGAGTCACATATGAAAAGCAGATCCGCCAGAATTCTTTCTCCCCTTCTCATGCTTGCCATCATGTTCCCGTGCAAGGGTGGGAACGCAGCTCAGGAAAAGGTCACGCTCACGTTTGTGTGCCGTGCCGAAAACGATCTCTATCGGGCCGTCAAGGCAGCGGGTATACAGACACAAAGATACGATTCTCCGGAAGCTGCGCTGGATGCCGCGCCGGCGCATGGGGGCATGCTCATTCTGGCTGACGGATATCCGGAGAGGATCACTGAGATCTCGCCTGCTGTGCTTGAGAGGATAGAGGCGGAAAAGATCCGCTTGTACGTGGAATACCCGTCAGCCTTGCCGGGCCTGAAATTCGGCAGGCCTGTCGGCAGCCGCTTCGAACGACTGGTCGTGTCGTCAGATTTTGCCTCCCCGCTCCTTCCCCTGCATATACTGACGGCCAACGACTTGCACTGGTTGCCGGTGACGGCACCTGCGTCGCACATTGTGGCAGCTCGCGTCGCGGGGGTCGATTCAGCGGTATTCGGTTTGCCGAAGGAGACGGTACCCATTCTGTTCGAGAGTCCTCCGGGAAAGATACTCGTTTCCACAACCGGGCTGAGCCATTTCGTCGCGGGGCGGTATGCGCCGCAGGACGCGTGCAAGCTGTTGTGGCACGCTGTCATCCGATGGCTGGCATCGGGCAGGCATCTGCCGGAACTCAATTGGACGCCGACGGTTAGGCCGTCATACGCCCGCAACGAAACGCTCCCGCCGGACGTGGAGGAACAGGCTTTGCGTCGAGGTGTGGAGTGGTTCATTCATTCGAAGCTTCTTATCACGCCGGCGCACGCCAGGGGGAAGGATGGGACGGTTGTCCGTGCGGACAGCCTGATAACGACTGCTGCCGATTCGACTGTAGCTGACGGAGCACTTGGAATAATGGAAGCGCCTGTTTCCATAATCCATGTGGATGGACGTCAGACAATCAGCACCGCTCAACGGGGCGATTGCACCTGCGAATCAGCCATGGCTCTGGCTTTTGGCGGAAAGATCTTTGGCGATAGAGTGAAAACGTCGATCGCGAGGAATCTTCTCGACTTCTGGTTTTTCACCTCCGAGGCCTGCAAGAAAGAACGGGGCGATCCAAACCATGGAGCATACGGGCTGATCGCCTGGGGTGTGGGCACACCGGCGTCGTACATAGCCAACTACGGAGATGACAATGCCAGGGTGCTGCTGGGAACCATGGCAGCGTCAGCATTGATGGGGGAGGACCGGTGGGACGAAAAGATGATGATGTGTCTGCTGGGTAATCTACGCACTACCGGCCGGCTTGGTTTTCGCGGCGACCGCATCGACATCCCGGAATTAACCGAGAAGGGGTGGAAACCGTTCTTCGAGAGGAGCATCGTCAACTACGCACCACACTTCGAGGCATATCTCTGGGCCTGCTACCTGTGGGCATACCGGCAGACGGGTTTCGATCTCTTCCGCAAACGCGCCGAGCAGGGCCTGCGGATGACGATGCAGGTGTACACCGACGGCTGGCGTTGGGCGAACGGCCTCGCGCAAGAGAAGGCCCGCATTCTGTTGCCGCTGGCATGGCTGGTCCGCGTGGAGGATTCGGAGGAGCATCGCAGGTGGCTTAGGCAGGCTCTGGATGGTCTGCTGGCCCTTCAGCAGCCATGCGGCGCGATTCAGGAGGAACTTGGCGTGCAGGGGAAAGGGATGTTTCCTCCCCCAGAGACGAATGAGGCGTATGGTATCAACGAGGCGCCGCTGATCCAGAAGAACGGTGATCCGATAGCCGACCTGCTCTATACACGACGAATTTTGCATTCCTCGGGTTGCATGAAGCTGCGGCAGCCACGGGCGATCCGCAGGTTCGCGGCGCAGAAGATAACCTTGCGCGATTCTTATGCCGCATTCAGGTCCGCTCTGAGGCACAGCCGACACTGGACGGAGGCTGGTTCAGGGCTTTCGACACGAAGCGATGGGAAGCCTGGGGGAGTAATGCCGACGCGGGGTGGGGAGCTTGGGCAATCGAGTCAGGATGGACGCAGGGCTGGATCACCGCCGTCCTCGCAATGCGGCAGACGAATACCTCGTTGTGGGATCTTTCTGCACAAAGCGCCATCGGCCGCCACTTTGAGCGATATCGAAAGGTGATGCTACCTGAGTAGGCCACCCGTCGTGATGTCGAGCAGCCCGGCGAACGCTCACCGCACGCCAATGATCGGGGAGTGACTCTGCGCTGCCTGCTGCATGACAGTGACAGCAGCAACCATCCCGTTCCCGCAGCCATCTCAATACAACAAGGCGCCCCATCGCGCCGGCGAAATCTCCTCATCGCAACGGGAGCTCTCGGCGTGTTGATCCTGGGCCTATACCGAGCGTCAGCCCTTTGATGCCGAATTCGTAGAGCGTGCTGACGTCCAGATTAAGTCCACTGGCACTTCTGCTCCAGATGTTTTCTCGGAGGTATTTCATGTTGAAGCCGATGGAGAAGCGATCTGTTAGAAAAAGGGGCGGATGTCACTGAATTTGTCGTTGGGTTCCCTCAAATATGAGAAGCTTAGAAAACTAATCAATGATTGAGGCTTACATCATGAATACACCAAAGAATTTCTCAACTCGTCTGAGAACAGCAGCTTTAATGATTTTGCTCACCATCCTGATGATTAATGGCTGTGCTCGAATCACTGTGGAGGAAGATCGCGTGACACCTGAAGAACTCGTACAAGGTTTCGTGCATCCTCCTGATTCGATAAAACCCTGGGTATATTGGTACTGGATAAGCGACAATATTTCCAAGGAGGGAATTACCAGGGATCTTGAAGCTATGGCCCGTGTTGGCATCGGTGAAGCTTTGATCGGCAACATTGGACTTGACGAAATAGCCTATGGCAAGATATCGGTGTTAAGCGAGGAATGGTGGCAGCTTATCGAGCATGCGATTCGTGAAGGTAAACGTGTGGGTGTGAATTTCGGCTTGTTCAATTGCCCGGGCTGGAGTCAGTCGGGAGGGCCATGGGTCAAATCCACCGAAGCCATGCGCTACCTGGTCAGCAGTGAAGTGATAGTTGAGGGGGGCCGGAAAGTCTCGCAAAAACTTGAACTTCCAAAAGAAATGTTTCAGGATGTGAAAGTCCTTGCATATCCCGTTCCTGAAGCTGATTTGCTATCAATTGCCAGGCTGAATCCCAGAATTACTACCGTTCCTGCTGTAAGCAACTCCAAACTGATGGTCGATGGTGATCTGAAAACTGTTTGCATCTTCAGCAATGCAGGTGATGGTAAGGAAATGGTTATTGACCTCGAGACAAGTGAAGCATTTACTGCCAGAAGTCTTGTTCTTTACCCGGCCGAGAAACCGTTTGTCGCAGATATCGATCTGCAGGTAATGGAGAATGGTAAATTCCGCACTGTGAAAAGTTTTCTGTTCGATCGCGGTAACCCGAGTGTAAGTGTTGGCCCCATTCCATTTGGTGAAGTGGCCATTGCCATCCCTGAAATCACGGCAGAAAAATTCCGGCTGATCATGAGCAATATTATGGAACGCTCAGGTAAGAAGGCTTCAGATGCCGGTATAGCAGAAATAGCCCTTTCAGCTGCACCGAGGCTTGAGCGGTACATTGAGAAACAGCTGGGTAAGATGCACCAGACCCCCTTTCCGCTGTGGAATGAATACCAGTGGCCATTGCAGGAGGAAGCTGGCACGAAGGCCATGAAAATTGACCCTGCAAGTGTTGTCGACCTTTCAGCACACCTTGCCGCAGATGGTACGCTTAGCTGGGAGGCGCCTGCAGGCAATTGGGTAATAATGCGCATAGGCGTCACACCAACAGGTACCCAGAATAGTCCGTCGGCACCCCAAGGGCGAGGTTGGGAGGTCGACAAAATGAACCGTGATCACCTAAGAAGACATTTTGATGCCTTCATTGGGGAACTATTAAGGCGTATGCCTGCGGAAGACCGCACGGCATTGAAGCATGTTGTGCTGGACAGCTATGAACAGGGCTCAGAAAACTGGACAGAAGGCTTTGCTGATGATTTCAATAAGAGATATGGATACGACCCAATACCTTGGCTCCCGGTTCTTTCTGGACGAATTGTTGGCTCAGCAGATCAATCCAATCGTTTTCTATGGGATATGCGTCGAATGATAGCCGATCGCGTCGCTTATGATTATGTCGGGGGTCTCCGGGACCTGAGCCAAGAAAACGGACTTCGTGTATGGCTTGAAAATTATGGCCATTGGGGTTTCCCATCGGAATTCCTCATGTACGGCGGACAGAGTAATGATATCGCCGGTGAATTCTGGAGTGAAGGAGAACTGGGCAATATCGAATGCCGTGCCTCCTCTTCTGCAGCTCACATATATGGGAAGCGCCGCGTATCAGCTGAATCATATACGTCGGCAGGCCTGCCATTTAGACGGTACCCAGCCATGCTCAAGAGACGCGGAGACTGGAGTTTTACGGAGGGAATCAATCATGTTGTCCTGCATGTCTACATTCAACAACCTTATGAAGAAAGAGATCCGGGCATGAACGCCTGGTTTGGTATAGAGTTCAACAGAAAGAACACCTGGTTTGAGCAATCCAAAAAGTGGATCGATTACCAGCGGCGGTGTATGTTCATGCTTCAAAGAGGGCAGGCCGTAAATGACGTTTGCTATTTCATCGGAGAAGATGCCCCTAAGATGACAGGCATTCGGAATCCTGAACTTCCGAGCGGTTATTCTTTCGACTACATAAATGCCGAAGTGATTGTAAACCGGCTTTCGGTAGAAGATGGAAAACTTGTACTGCCGGACGGCATAAGTTACAGGATTTTGGTCTTGCCGCCTTTGAAAACGATGCGGCCCGAACTTCTGCGCAAAATCAAGCAGCTGGTGGCCGAAGGCGCTACCGTACTTGGTGCGGCACCCGATCGTTCACCAAGTATGCAGAACTACCCTGCTGCTGATAGTGAGGTGAAGTCTATGTCATCCGAATTATGGGGAGAGGTCGATGGCAAATCAGTGAAATCACGCAACTATGGCAATGGACACATAATGAATGGCCTGGATATGCAGTCTGCTTTGCATCAGATTGGCGTATTGCCCGACGTCTCATTCCCCGAAAACTCTCCCCTGCTTTGGGTCCATCGCAGGTTAATGGATACGGAGATTTATTTCATTACCAACCAAAGCCGGGAGACATTGAATGTTGAAACAGGGTTCAGGGTAAGCGGCAAGCAGCCAGAGCTTTGGGATGCAGTAAACGGAACAATCCGCGATCTTCCGGCTTTCGTTCAGAAAGGTGAAATAACGGTCGTCCCTCTAAGACTGGACGGGTATGGTAGCGCGTTTATTGTATTCAAAGAAACCGGAAGAACGATATCAGATATGCTGAGAATCAACTTCCCCGAACCGAAGACAGTACTGAAAATTGATTCCCCGTGGCAAGTCAGCTTCGACCCAGCAATGCGAGGACCCAAAAGGATTGTAACCATGACCCGGCTGGAAGATTGGTCGAAAAATCCTGATGAAAGTATTAGATTCTATTCAGGAACCGCAACATACAGAAACACGTTCATCCTTCCTGAAATACCCAATGGGGAACTGCTGTATGTGAATCTGGGATTGGTCGGTGGAATGGCCGATATAAAGGTGAACGGCCAACCAGCGGGAGGGGTGTGGACGGCTCCCTGGCATGTTGATGTAACCGGTCTCGTGAGGATTGGAGAGAACACACTCGAAATTGAGGTGGTAAATACCTGGGCTAACCGGTTGATTGGAGACAGCAGGCTGCCCGAAAAAGACCGCAAGACTTGGACAGCATTCCACAATTCAAAGCCAGCGGATCCCCTGGAGCCATCCGGTTTGCTGGGACCTGTGATGATTACGTCGGTGCGATACTGATAGAGTTCATGTTAGCATTCAGGAGTTGTATCTTCGGAATATAAGAACACCTATTTTTGATGCTTGCCGGTTTCTCTTCCTTCCCAGCCACTCTTTCCTTTATCAATGTAGATCTCTGTGACGGTCTTGGACACGCGATCGTCCACTTCTTCTACCAGCTGAACTCGCAACGGATGCATCAACGTTTTTTGCCAATACAGTATTTGGTCAAAAGGTTTTGTGGGGTCATCAATCTTGTACACGAGGTACGCCCACTTTTCTGCAAAGAAATTTCCTTTCGGGACAGGGATCATCTGTTGCATGTTGGATGCCAAAAAGCTAAGCGAAAGTGCTCTGGCCCAATAGATCCAAGGACCTGCAGTGACATAGAAATACGGGTTCAATAATCTTGGATTGTTTTCTAATCCTGCATTTGAATAATTCAACTGAATGCCCGCAAAGCCCAGGCCATTCTCTCTATTGAAAAAAGTGATCCAGGGAATGTCTGCTTCCATCTTAAGATCGGTGAGATCAGTCATGTTTTCTACATCGTATTGCACGATCGAATCCCGGATCACATCAAACCAAGCAGCATGGGTCATCAGTTCTCGCTTAAAGACCATTTCGGCATTGCGCAAGGCAATACTTTGCATGGTTTCGTTGATGCGCAAACTAGTTTCACTGATAAAATACGGGCGGTTTGGATAAAATGCATATCGAACAGATGCGTCTACTTGTGGTATGTCGCGTAAGCTTCCCCACACAGCTGTTTTCGCTACAACCGGCCCGGTCATCGATTCAACGTGTGCAGGTGGTTTCCAATCAGAGGTATGTGTCCAGGGAAGAGGTGGTGTATATATTTCTGGGTTCCAGTGAATGGCGCCATTGGTTTCTTTTCGATGAAACAACGGATACTGCGGCAACGATCTTAAGGTTATCTGATCTAAGTGACCGGACTGTGGATGCAAAACAATTTCCATTGCATTGTTGTCAATTCTTAGTCCAGGGGCCTCGCCGTATACATGTAAATCGGTCGTGTATGATTTAGCAAGAGCATTTTCGTTGTTATAGTAAATCAAGAAGACCTTGCTTGTTTTGGCGGACACATCTGCGAGAAACGCAACCCTGGCAGTAACCGTGGGTAGCCAGAGAGGAATGTCATGGCTGGGTTTTCCTGTTTTGTCTGGTGCGAGATCGTCTTCTTTCAAATATTCTTGTATATCAAAAACTTGAACGGGCACTTCTTTGTGTTGAAATGTACTCGGATCAACTGCAACCGCGCGGATTTCTCTTTTCAAATCTTTTGCTTCATCGGGATAAAAAGGAAGCAATACCTCTACCGTCTCTGCTGTTCGATCAATACCTGCTGTTTCGCTTACAACAACAGATTTATAGTTTTTCCAGTCTTTGTCAAAGAGCAGGTCGCGTCCCGGCGCCGTAATGGTTCGAGACGTGGTAAGAACCTCATCATCTTTGCTACTCCGTATTGTCTTCTTTAGCCGAACGGTAATTTTCACTTCATACGTTTGACCCGGCATCCAATTCACCCACCCCACCACCACGGGTGTTGCATAGATCGTGTTGTCCTGCGACAGGGCAAAACCGGACGGTGGGCGATGCACCATGGGTGGTCGTTGCGGGTCCTCTGCTTCGTTGCCCCGGTACAAGTCTAGAAACCGAAGCGTATTGCCGTTCACCGTCATTTCGGCTTCTATGAAAGAAGGATGGGGTAGCGCCACGGAGGCCTTGATATGATAAAATGGAATTGCTGGAACAGGCTTTCCTAATTCGAGGCGAATGATTCTTATTTCGCCTGCATGCACGCTCAAAACCGTGCAAAAAAAGCAAAGATACCGTAGCCAATTTCCTTTTTTGTACATAGGACTACTTTCGAATGGTGATCAAGTTTCTCTCGCGCAACGCTTGCACAGCATTTTCCCACGGTCCGCCTGCACCCCATATATAATAAGAAAAATACATAGTGCTTTTTTGTATGATGGGTGTCCACGGTTGGAATTCTGCATAATAATAGTGCGCGTCAGCATTGCGTGGATGGTTCATCCACATATGTAAGAACAACGGTTGATCCACTGGATAAGCGCCCACAAATGCAATGTCCTCTTCGGTATCATATCCTGCGTTCCACCCTTCCTTTAGGTGTATCACCCTGCCGTAATAATCATTCATCCGCATCCGGTATTGTTCCAATCCCGTGATAGTCGGTGCAAAGAACACATCCTCCGGTCCGTGTTTTTTGCCCAATTCTAAAATGGGCTGTGGACCCAGTACATTTGCTTCCGGGTTTTTGAACGTCAACGCAAAACGGATTTCAAGCAAGGGTGTATTCCCATACAGCGTGAATGTCTTTTCGATTTCATTTCCGAAGTAGTCTGCCACCATCTTTACTTGTACGTAGTCGCCTTCTTTTCTTGTAATACTTGCCTTGTAGACTTTATGTGTTTCCATACTTCCTTGACCGAGGAAATCTTCAAAGCCTCCATACGGATAGTAGGCCCGTTTTCTAAAAGGGCGTCTATCGTCGTCTGCTTTCTCTGGCCATAACTTGAATAACACGTTGTCATTTCTACTCTTCACGAAGTATTCAATGACACGCGCACCGATTGCCAACAATGTTATTCTTACTTGATCATTTTCCAAAACATACTCATCAACACCGTCGTTATTCAGATCCACTGAGGTAATGGTAGCCCTGCCTTCGGCTCTTTCGACACCCAATTGACTGGTATATTCGACACCAAGGCTGGAGGTCTTTACCTGGTAATGGCCGCGTTCCAATGGAAGTGTGAAGACCAATTTCTTGAATGTGCCGGTAGGCGTTGTACACGTTGCCGTAGTGGCATAACAAGGCTTCGCCAAATGCTGATTGTCGTACACTTCAACGTTTACGGGAAAGGACTCCTTGTGAGAGAAGTTATGAATGGTAACGGGATACTCTACGCTGGGTGAATGACCAAACAACAATCGATGAACAGATATCGCCGGAGGAAGATCAAGTATTGCGATCGTGGATTTTTGATGGGCATCCCAATGAAAGTGAACCGTCACCGGATTCGTTTTGCCCATTGCACCAGCAGCGGGCTGAAGGCCGATAGCATATGTTTTGGCTTGGTTGGCAGTCAATTGAATGAGACGGGGTAGAGTACCATGTGTGCGTAATTCATCCGGTACATGAACGGTAAGTTTTCCAGTGACTGAATGATCGGAAAAGTTCGCAACTGCTACGTTCAGTGTATAGCCTTCGACAACTGCCTCAATACTTACCTGGTCACCAAAGTAGTTTTCGAGATACACCCTGTCCAAATACAGCAAGCTTGCCGCGGTTCTGAAGTTTTCCGGGCCCATCATTTTGGCCTGGTCGAGCACAGCTACCTCTTGTCTCTTCAAAACAGCTTCCCACATTGTCTCCCTGGTGAACACTTTTTGCTTTTCAACAAACAACAACATGCTGTTGATCAGGCCCGTTTCCGTCGAACCTGTAGTAGAAATAAAGGGGATATTTTCGTTATCAATTTGTTCCTTGTTTCCCTCTGTCGCGATATAGCCATCGTACTTATACCTCGCGGAATCTGCTTCCGGATCAAATACGGGACGAAATGCATAGCCACCCTTTCTGTGTGCATAATCAATCCAGGATTTTTTGTTAGGCATATCTTGTACCTGCAGGCTATCATAATTCCTACAACCAAAGATGGGCGAGAACCCAACATCTGTCACGATGGGTACATCTGTTTTGTTGATCCATTCGTCGAGTTCGTCTTTCATCAAGAAGTCCATGTATCCGCTGAATGTAAAAAAGGTATTGCCTTCGTTTAATCCCTTTCCAATTATTTGTAGAGGATGGCCTTGCACACAGGTGACACTTTTCAACAAGGTTTCTGCACCAAACCAACCTTTGTGTAAACGGTAGTCGTGCATGATTTTTACCGTCTGCTCAACCAACTGAACCGTCCTCTTAGCTGCATCGACATCGTTTGAGACAACAAATGCAACCTTGTGATCACCGACTTGTGCAAGAAAAGCTTTGATGTCTGTAAAATCGGCTGCGCCTAATTGGTGGCTCTTAAGAGGTTCACGCCAATGGGTGTTGTGGATATAGTGCTTTGCAGCTTCATCGGCAGGTGTAAGCATTACCAGTAAGTTGTTGTGCGCGGATCTTTGCCGAAGTTCTGCGACGGAAAGATGTGATGCGATTTGAAAATCATGCTGCAGCAGATAGTCCATAAACCCTTCTTCCATATCCAATCCACTCAAGTGAAGGTCTTCTGCAACATTCACCTTGCTTTGCGCGATTGTCTTTTCTACATCCAGTTGGGCAAGCTTGAACAAACTGCCATACCGATACGCATTCTTGTAGTCATCGTGCCAATAGTTGGTATAGCCATTGAATTGCGTAGCTGATCGGACAATGTGCTTTGTATTCGTTTGTGCAAAACCAATGGCTGCTGCTAAAGGGAAAAGGAGTAGTAAGGTGTTTGTTTTCATTGGACTTGATCTACTGAGTAGTGTGCACTTTATTGAAATTCAATTGTCCTGTAGGCCTGAAACTCATGGAAACTGATTTGAACGGGCGACCAAGACCACTTGATCATTCTCCCAGTATCATAATCCAACCTGCAGAAATTGGCTTTCCAGCACATGCCCGGTGTCGGTGGAACATTCTCGAGGGGGAGCAAGAGTGTATAAGGGAAAAACAATTCAGCTGACCAAGATTGAATGGTGGCGCCAGGAAGGGCTTCACCCCCTTCGACATACACTTGCTTCAACACTTTGCGATTGCCCTCATAATGCCAGGGGCGCCATCCCACGTACTTCCCATTGAGGTTGGGTATCATCAAAACCAGTTCTTTGCCCAAGGCGTTTATTTCATATTCAAAATACAAAGGGGTGGTCGGTTTTGGATGAAAGAACACTTCAAATACATCTCCCTTGAAGAGATCTTCAAAGTCTTCCGCAAACTGAGTGGTAATCTTCTTATCTTTACCCTGAAACAAGACGTAGATGCCGGTTGGGGAGTACAGGATTTTGAACTGCGAAGCATACCCTGTTACGCCTGCATCTACCTGGTGCAAAGAATCCCAGCTTGTTCTTGCCCAATTTGCATGGTCTCCTTTTCCGTTCAGGGGGAAATCGGGGGTTGCATATACCTTCAATGTATCTCCTATATCCATGCCTGCAAAATTCTTCTGCTGAAAAAGGACAACAAAAAAGACTAGAATCAGGCAAGTCTTCATCAAAAATAGTACGAAATGGGTTGTTAGGAAATTGCTTTTCGGACTGTTGGCGTGAAGTTAGCGAAATCCCTCTTGGGAGTCAAAACAACGAACTGGCAGAGCTGGCCATTCGGGCCGCCGCCTCATCCGGGGGCCTGCCCGGATTTCCGGATGAGGCATGGAGATGATTCCCATTCTGCCACCGCACTTCGAGCAGAGCGACGGATCTCCTTTATACACTTTCAGTATCAGCGCCGCCCAGCGCGCCCCTGGCTTCCTCCGGCAGCGGGTGGCCTCAACCCCGACGGTGACTTCCTCCTTCCACCCCAGCGCGGTCGGCTCATAAGACACCGCGGCAGCCGCCTACGTCCAGTGGCCCCTTGAGCGGTTCCTGTACCCCCCGTAGTAGCGGATCAACTGCTCCCTTTGTCGGGAATGTGTTGTGTGATCTCAGCGCGAGAAGGAACAGGAGGATGATGAAACATGCCCTCTTTTCATGATGATATATCACTCCCGGTAGCTGGATTTGAAAGCAGCCCCATCACTTGGACGACATCCGCCGGTAGGTGAAGGTCTGATCCTTCTTGAAAAAATTCAGGAGGGAATCCAGGCTCGTGCTGGCGGGGACGCTGACGCGTTTCTCCGTTTTCGTCACGGGGTCGTATTCGATAGCCGTGAGGCCTTTGATCTTGTCCGGGTCGTTGAGGCTGCGGTGGAGTTCGGCCATGTGGATGGGGCCGTAGCCCGAGAGCTCCATCCCCGTCATCAGGAAGGTCAGGTCGATCCAAATCCATCTGTTAAGGGCCTCGTCGAAGACCTCCGTGGTGGCGTGACCCTCGGCCATCAGCAGGTCGAAGGCTTCGCCCTTGGACCAGTAGCGGATCATTTTGATCATTCGGGCGGGGATATCGAAGCAGGCGCAGGAGTGGACGAAGATGTCCGCCAGGTTGCCGCACCAGACAAAGTCTTTCCCGGACATGGCGCGCCGGTACTGCTCGAACGGAGAGGCTTTCATCTTGTCCGAAGGCACACCCCGGTGGGGGTGGAGGTCGTCCAGAAGGGCCCTAGCCAGCCTCCGAGCCTTCTCTAGGGACGTGCCTCCACCCTCGATTCTCTTGCCAAAGGTGGCCCTGGCGAATTCTAGGTCTTCGGCGGTTGGCCGGCTGCCGACCCAGTCACTGACCCGGCTGGAAACGATGGGAATATCGGTCTTCTTGACGATGACGTATCCCGGCGCCGTCTGGCCGGCCTTGGCGTACAGCTCGCGGGGATAATAGTTCACATCGATGTGATAGTCCTTGGAGACGATCCCCGAACGGTTGACGGACCGGATGACAGTCGTCATGTATTGAACGTCGGGAGAATGCTTGTCCTCGAAGGCGAGGAGAAGGGACCCGTTCTCCATCGCTTGGAAAGGCCCCCTGTTCGTCGAATACAAGAAATGGGAAAAATCCTTAGTGTCCGAGACGAACCCCAGCCGGAGACCGACACCCGACGGGTGGCGCTCCATCGACCGGATGGCCACGTCTTCGAAGTTGGGGTAGAGCTCGGGTTCGTTAGAACGGAGCTCGACTGTTTCCGAGCCGGAAGGGGGGGCGCTCTCCTGGGCCGAGATCAAGGCCGGCCGGGACAACGCAAGGAATGTCAGCAGCGGCAGGAACGCCACACGCGCGACGCCAATATCGCCCATCATAGGCCCTCCTCGCATATCGTTTCTTATATATTTTTGCATCATCTCCTTCCATTCGGCAAAGGGCGGCCTTCCAGCCGAGCCAATCGGAGGACGAGCGCACGTTTGAGTCGCGCCTCGAGCCGTTGCGTAGATCTGGACCTCCTCGGTCCAAACTCGGGAACCACGGTGCCCTCAAGGCTATTGTAGAAGGTTGGCTTGGAGCCATGCGACGTCGTCTGCAAGGGTCTGTGCGCAGTCCCTGAACTGGTGCGGAAACGCACTGCGGAACCTTTTCAGGAGCGATTCCACACGAGCTAGGTAGTCCTTCTGGAGAGATTTACCTCCAGGCTGCTTCGCCAGACTCACAGCCCGCTCGCGCACCGGGTTGAAACTCGTCCCCTTATCATACAGGAGCATTCCCGGGTATGCTTCCACGACATCCTTGAGAACGCTTCGCTGCTGCTTCGTACGGGCAAGATGAACGATAGACTGCCCGATGGAACGCGCCGGATCGTAGGCGTGGGGATTATATGCATAGTCGGCACATGTGAGCATCGGGATCCTGTTGATCTCGTTCTGGGGGCAGTGCGAGTTGCTCATATAGCCTTCGATCACTTCGCATAGATCCGCATCCCGCCCGCTCACCGGTCCCAGGTGCATTGTCGGGCTGTTATCGTTGACTGGGTAGTTGTCCCACAGGATCATACGGTGAGCGACGATCTTCCGGTAACTTTCCGCCGCTCTGCGTGTGATACGGGGTGTCACCACCTGATCACCGGTCCAGAAAACGTAGACATCTTTATCCAGTTCCGCTGCCAGTGTTTTCAGGTATTTTTCCGCATCGGGACCCGTCCCGTCGCCCCAATAGAACGTGGGGCAGAAGATCATCTCGGCCTTGGGGTCCGCCGTCCGCAAGCGCCGGAAGATTTCGTTCACCAGCGTCGCCTGTTTCTTCGCATCTATGCCCTGGCTGATGTCATCGAGACTGATGTTGAACCACTTCACGCCGAGGCCCTGCATCCACCGGTAGTGCTGCCACAGGCTATCAACATCCGCCGGCGTGTCGGGGTCGGCAAAGCGTACTGAGCTCAGGTTCGGGTTCATGCTGAAGCAGAACTGAATTCCGTGTCTCGCACAGCTCCGGACCACCTCTTCGTAGGCTTTCTTCTTGGAGTCCGGCAGAGGTTCCCACCAGCGGTTGCACTCCGCTTCGCCCCACCCGTGGTTCTCGATGTCACACATCGACGCATAGCAATTCATCAGAAAATTCATCTTGTATTCAGCAAGGACGGGTATTTCGGCAAGATACTGCTCCGGCTTCCACATCCATCCTTTGATTCCGCGCAGTGTGAATCCTGGCTCCTTCTGCCCATGCGGGAGCGGTTCTGGCAGTGCTCTTAGCTTTTCCGGCAGTTTCACAACGAAGGAAGGAAAGGCCGCTGGCGTCGATACCTGGCCTGTCACCGGAGAGACAATGAAGAGAGCAAATGTCAAAAGATATGTTCTGCGTGTTGTGGTCATGCTGCTTTCCATCGTGTCACCTGTCCGAGCGGAGGAGCCGCACCGGACCGATCAGCCCCGACTGCAGCAGCGGCGTGTTTTTCGTGAAGTGCCGCCATGACGTAAAGGTGTAGCGCCTCACCGGGGGACGCGGCAGGCCCTTCAGGAGCCACTCCGGCCAGCGAATGAGGTTCCCATCCTCACCGTACTCGGCGTCCGGCTGCTCGTCACCAATGAGCCTGTTCGGCCAGAGGTTAGCCACCTCGATCTCCAGACTGTTTCCTCTCGATGCTATCACGTCGCCCACGTCAACCCGCCATGGGGAACACCACACGACTCCCAGGTGGTGCCCGTTCAGGCGCACCCTCGCGATGTTCCTGACAAGGCCTAGGTCGAGCCAGAGACCCGACCCGGCGTCTGAAATCTTCGGCTGTACGCCTTGGACCGCCGGCAGATCGAACATCGTTCGGTATGCGGCGGTCCCCGAGTAGTACTTGATGCCGCCTACGTCCGAGAGGGTCCAGTCTGTCAGGTTCCGGAATGTGACCTTCCCCGGCCCTCCCCACGCGGTATCGAATGTCACTTCCCAAGCCCCCCTCAATTCTCCCGCGTCCAGCATCTCCGGAAAGTTCCTTCCTCCCCGCGTTCCCCCGTCCGTGGCCTTCTGGAACACCACAAAAAACGATTGGTAAGGCTCGAAGCGTATGCCGAGAGACGTTCGTCCGTCCCTTGCCCTGAACTCCGGCAGGTCGCGCATGTCACCACGCACCGCGTCCCAGAGTTCCGGCAGTCTGCCGTCCACGCGGAAGCTGCAGATCGCAGTCAGAACGCGCCCCTCGGGGTTGGCCACGAAGTAGATGTCAGTCCCGCCGTCCCGCCGGTGAGTCCAGCGAAGGGGGACGTCGGACGCGAAGTCCGGCGCAACCCCCATCCGCTCCAGCTCGCCAACGACGACTGCGAAATCGCCGTACTGGTCAGGCGCGGTGGCGGTCCCCGTTTCTTCGCTTGATGGCGGGATCGCGGCACGCCTCCACACCACGCGCCCCTTCCCAAGGGTGTGATCCGTAATGGTCAGGCCATCGCAATCGCCCCACACATCGGCAGCGATCGATCGCACCTCGGTGTCGCAGGACGGGTAACCGGATAGCGACGGCGAAAAACGGGGCCGCGGACCGATTACCGTCGCCCCTCTTTCGACGAGCTCTCTCACCTTGCGGAGGAGGGTCGGTGTCATGGTCTCGGACTCCGGCAGGACCAGCACCCGATAGCTCATCCCGTCCGGGAGGACAAGTTTGCCGTCCTTCACGGACATTCGCGTCACAAGGACCTCAGGGGCGCAGCCATCGAAGTTGTATCCCACGCGGTCCGGGGGATCGCCGCGCACGGCGGACGGCGGCGGCCGAAACACATGCGGTGCACCCTCCGCGACGAGGAAACACACATCCGCTACGGAGAGGCCCTGGCGGAGAACCCACTGGCAGCGGGAGAGATAGGAGTGGTACGCAGGCACCATCTCCCACCATGTCTGCGTCCGTTCCCAGTGGACCCCGTACGGCCCCATTGTCATCCCCGGGCGGAGGTGAGGCCACGGCTGATGCTGGTAACGATGAAACACGAACCGGTTTACCCCTGCGGTGAACGCCCAGTCACCCAATCCCTTCATTGTTGCCGGGTGCGCCTGCCACGCTTCCTCCTTGCTCGATGTGAATGCCTCGGCCGCGACGATGGTCCGCCCGTTTGTGTGCGCGACGGAGGTCGCCTCGAGAACGGAAAACGCCGTGTTGAACCCGTAGAGCCAAAACTCGCACATCGGTACGTCAGCGACGGCGCCAAGACTCAAGTCAGCGCACGGGGTCATGTCGTACGGTTCGATCGAGAGCGACAGACCGTTGCGTCGGGCAAGGGTCTTGAGATGCATCGCGTGGTTCTCTATGACCATCTCCTGCGCAGTCTGGCGCACGTCCCAGAGGAAGCGCTCGGTGACGTCAATGCTCTCGACGATGCGGCCCGTGAATGCAGGCAAGTAGCGGAGGAGATCGTACCCACGCCGCCTCTGGAATTCACCACGAAAGGCGTCCGTCCAGTTCTGAGCCCCCATCTCCCAGCTGTCGATGTGGATGGTTGTCCAGCCTGAGTTGGGATGAGCTGGGCGCGGGCCGAGATCACGGAGCAGCCTCCCCATGAACGCTTCGAAGTGCGTGTTGAGCGCCGATGTATCGAGCTTGTCGCATTCGAGCCCGAGGCCGGGCACCGGCGCGGGACGCGTGTTCGCACCAGTCGAAGTGCGCCCGAAACGAAGAATGGTCCAATTACCCGCAGGGACATCCCACCGGAGGGATCCTCTCTCTGTAAGGCGACGGCTGAGATCGACCACCGATGTCGGAGCGATGGCCGCCCCGGACGGGAGCGTAGGGGGGCCGCTGACCGATGGGAAGAACGGCCTTACGCCCGGCTGTGACGAGTAGGGAGCACGCACGTACAGCGCCTTCTCGTCAATGTCCGCGATCCGATACTCCCCCACAGGCGTCGGGAACGCCACAACAGCTACGTCACGGTAGAACTCGTTCTTCGCGCGCTCCAGGTCTGGAGGGAGCAATCCGTCGCCGAAGAAGGCGCGCCGACGGTGCGGCCGCGCAAGCACGGTGTCCAGGCGCCAGGGGCCTGCGACCTCGGTGGCACTTGCGACGATGTGCTGCATCGACTGCTCCGGGGTCACCCACGGTCCGCCACTGCCGGTCCAGCCGGGACCGGTAATCAGCGTAATCTCGAGGCCACACCGCTCCGCCTCCCTGACGGCGTGCCGGAACAGACGCCGCCATTCTGGGCTCATGAATTCTACGGGTCCCCGGGGAATGCCGACGTTCACTTCCATGATGATCGCGCCGCCAATCCCCGCCCCCCTCATCGCTTCGAGGTCTGCCGTAAGTCCTTCCTGCGTCAGATTCCCGTCCATCCAGACCCAGTACACCCAGGGACGCGCGACATCCGGCGGGGAGAGGAATCCGTGGCGAAGGACATCATCCTGAGCCGCGGCTGGCGCCGCCAGTGCCATGCAAAGAACCACGGTGAGTGCCTGCCTCATTGTTGCTCCCGACAAACGTTCACGAAGATAGCCTGACTGCGATAGCTAACCATGCACAAAGTCCGTGCACTGCGAGCAAAGATTGATGCATCCTGCGAATGCAGAGCCCGGGGGAGATTTCAACGGTATCCCTTTTTGCACGGCTGGCCACGGTGCTCATTGGAGTGCGACGACGTCATCTCACAAGGATAACCACACTCCCACACCCCGTTCAATCGCGCGTTTGTAGACGATAGGCGCAGTTGCCATGTCCTCTAGCGCGAGACCGAGGTTGCATGTCATCGTTCGCGCACTGGCGCTTTCGCGTCCAGGTTTCTTGCCTGCAACCAACTCACCCAGACTCGCATAGATTGGCGGGATCTCCTTAAAGTAGCCGAGCGAGCGGTAGTATTCCAACTGCGGCACGTCGTCTGTGCAGAACATGCTCGTCTCCTTCATTGCGGGTCCATCCCAGTACGAGTCGAAATCGACGAGCGACGCGAACGCACCTTCCTTCAGCCAGCCGGCTTTGATTGTTGCGTGGGGCTTGTGCAGAATCGGCCCCGCGGTCACAACCATATCCGGTCCGTCTACTGCGTCACGTGGCTGCTTTGCCTTGACGACCGGCAGACCATATTGCAGCTGCACATCATCAGCAAAACGATCGACCTGTTCAGGCAGCACGTCGTAGGCAACGATGCGCTTGATCTTAAACAACACGTTCAGCGCTTCAAGGTTGCTGCGCCCTTGCACGCCACACCCGAGTATGCCGACCGATTCGGACTCCGGCCGCGCAAGGTACCTTGCTGCCACTGCGGTCGCCGCACCGGTGCGCATCGCCGTGATCCAGGTACAGTCCATTACGGCAAGCGGAATACCGGTCATTTCGTCGTTGAGGATCAACAAGCCGGAAATATACGGCAAGCCGCGCTTGTTGTTGTCGGGATAGCCGCTGACCCACTTCATCCCGACGGAATGGAGCGCGGGGATGTACGCAGGCATCGCGTGAATGAATGCGTCGGGCTGTGTGTGCACACCGGGTTTGGGCGGTATTTCCACGCGTCCGTTGCCGTGTTCAAGGAATGCGATAGTGAGTGCGTCGATGATTTCCTTCATCGTCACGCCAAGCGAAACGACGTCGGACTGTGAAAGGTACAGGATTCGTTGTTCTGCCATAACGAACTCCCTTGAATGGGAGAATCCAGACCGCATCTGCCACTGCGATTCTACATCAGCTCACGGTTCACCTTCTGACCAGCTTGAACATCAAATGCCGTGTCGCTCTAGCCGGATGCGCTTCTCGAAAACCATGGTCAACCCCTACACCGGGTCATTGCCATCGAAAGATGAGAGAACAAGAATGCTCTCGTGAGATGCAGGAGGGAACAACACCAGCGAAAAGCATCATCCGGACCAGGCAATACCCCACACGGTTGCCCGAGAAGCCGGTGTGCGGCAAAGTCGCGACAGGACAAAAAAGGATCGGACCCATCGCGACGAAGGCCAGCGCCCGTGTCACGGATGGGTCCGACATGTAACTCGTGGAACGTTACTTCAGCAACATCATCATCTTCGCCTGCCTGCTAGCACCCTGCTGCAAAACATAGAAATAGGCGCCACTGGCATGGTTTCTCATGTTCACATCAACAGTGTAGCTTCCCCTTGCCTGTTCGACGCCATCCAGAACGGTTTGCACGAGCTGGCCGGTGACACTGTAGATTTTGAGGCTCACCTTGCCCGATTGACCAAGAGCATAGCTGATCTGCGTGGATGGGTTGAACGGATTGGGATAGTTCTGTGACAATTCGAATTGAGTCGGTAGCCCAGCCGGCTCATCCCTCTTCACTTCGGTCAGAAGCCACTGGGCTTTCTTGGCTGGGAACCAGTTCAGGTCACCAACCGGGAACCCATCATGACCTGCGGTCTGCAACGCCGTATTCGAATAGGCCAGATTTTCTGGCAATGGCCAGGCAACATTGAACAAATCGCCGCCCGAAGGATTGAAGAAGTGCTGATTTGGTGCCGTAGCATCGCCACGGTTACGCCGGCAATACGCCAGAATGTTCGTGACGACGGTATTCGTCATAGTGGCATTGAATCCAGGATCCACATTCTGGTTGTTCGCATCAAAAAGATTTGGATAGCCAGTGTTGTTAGCGAACATGCCAAGTGTTCTCGTGTTCATCCATACCGGCGGAGTGAGCGTATCTTTCATTACGGTGTGCCATTGATCAGTATACGCCTGCGGCCAGAAATAGACGTTGTTTGTGACAACGACTTTTCTTCCCGCTTCCGTGATCCCATATTTAGTCAACAGGGTCGGAGCAAGCGAATCGATACTGACTGTGGATGATGGTGCGCCGCTCCAGTCAAACCAGCCGCCTGAGATCTCGGCCTTCGACTGACCCATCGCCAGTGTTCCCCAGAATATGTTGCTCCTGATAAACGTGTTCGTCAGATACGGTGCATAGAGCGGGTTGACATGATTAGTAAACATGGTGTTGTGTTCGACACGGCTATAGGTGGTGATCTCTCTGTTAGGAACGAACAGATACGAGCCGCAGTTGAAGTGTGTGTTGTTCACCATGACGACGGTGTCACCCGGGGTAGCACCGCTCTCGAAGGCCCATCCCCCGAACCACGAACCACCGCCGTTCATTCCGTTCCTGAACACGCAATCGTTTATATAGATCTTGTTGAAGATCGCGCCTTTAAAAAGGGCGCCTTGCCCCCATCCATCAAAGATGCAGCCCTGGAGGATGATTCTTGTGCTGTCACCCGAAATCACCATGCACTGGCTGTAATCATTCTGGGGATTTGAGGTATCAGGGCGAATGCGTGTGATATAGAGGTTCTTCACCGTGGCATTCTTGTAGAACCGGAACAGTGGTGCCGGCGCCGTACTGCCATCCTGCAAAATAGCGGGGGCAATAACCGGGGGTTTCGTCGCTGCCGGTTGGTCGTTGGCCATAATAATCACATTGCGTCGGAGTTCCATGGTGCCGCTGTAATAATATACCTGACCGCGCGCAAGCCTGTATACACGGTTCAGATTCTTCGGCTGGCCATTTGCAAGGGTGTCCCCAAGGATTGTTTTGTTGATGGCTCCAACGGGGTCCACGCCTATTATGTTGGGCACATCCAGCGTATCCTGCTGAGCAAAAGATCTCACTGGAAAGGCAACGATGAGAATAACCACACTCATCACCAGGAGTACTATGAAAGTGGGCTTCATGATAATCCTCCTTGTTGTTGAACTCGAAGGCCAGATCGGTCAATGGAAAACATCCTTACGTTCGACTGGCTTCGTTGAATTCGTCTCCGCACTCACGGCCCCATCGATTGAGCGGAACCGAAGGATCGTTGAATCATTGCATGTTTCCTCTCTCCTTATCGGTCTTTTTGGATCACCACCTCCTTTCACTAGAGATGTGTGAAGCATGAATTGCGTGGAACCTGAAGCGGTCACCACTTCTCGTGACCTCTTCTGAGTCAGGCATGCGTGTCTCAGTACCTCCAGCGCAGGCCGAGGTCCGCCGTCAACCCGTAATCCTGCTCGGAGGCCGGGAATTGCGAACCCTGGACCAATACCTGGTCGTGTCTGGCATTGATGTTATTGAGGTTGAAGAACACCTGCAGCCCAAACCATGGGAGCTGCTGTTGTACGGAAAGATCCCATCGGATGTACTTCGACGTGTTCTGGTTCAGATCTTGCCAGAAGTTCGGGGTGCTGAATATGTCGGACGTATAAAGCATGGACACTCGAGCGGAAAAGCCCTCATAGTCGTAGCCAACTGAGAGGTTGGCGATGTCTCTGGGCTGATTAACCAGCCGGGCGGCATAGAAAGTGTCAACAATTGTCTTGGTGAATTTCGGAAAATACGTGGTGTAAACATTCGTCTGAGGATACTTCGGAGGATACTTCGCCCCTGAAAACACACGCGTATAGTTCACATTCAACACCAATCCTTTGAATGGTTCGGGCAAGTACCAGAAATGAGTTTGCAGGTCGAACTCGAGTCCCCAGAGATCCACCCGGTTTGGGTTATTGAGGTAGGTGCTAATGAAAAGATTCGTCTGACCCGGCCCAATGCCTTCATACTTGCTCGGATCGAGGATCACGCGATTGGCGGCATAGAAAATCAAATCGTCAATCCGCTTCAGAAACGCACCGGCCGTAAACAACCCGACGCTGGTACTATAGAACGACGCGTACAAGTCGAAGTTCTGTGATCGCGCCGGTTTCAAGTCGACGTTGCGCCAGTCAACAGCGCTTAAGCCGATGTCTATCTTCGGGATTATGGAAGTGAAATCCGGGTATGTGAGTGTCTGGGTATACGCAAAGCGCACGTCGCACCAATCCAGCGGCTTGAACCGGAGATGCACCATCGGGAGCCAGAAGTCGTGCGTCCGATCCATCGTGGTATCGCGGTGAGGATAGTAATACCTGACTCCGGTGACAGCGGAAGTGCCACGAGGGGCTGTGTATGACGTTTTCAGCCGCTCGTATCGAACGCCCGGGATAAGCTTGATGAGCGGACCGATATTCACATCGGCCATCACATAGCCTGCTGTCCCATCTTCGGTTCCGGAGTAGTCGTTTGCGTTAGAGGAGAACTCGTTGTGGTGGTAAGCCTCAAGAGTCCCATGAGCTCTGGCAACATCCAGCACCTTCCACATGAGACCAATGTCTATCGGAGTTCCAAACTTGTACTCGCCACCGAAGAATGTGGAGTACTCGTAGTTTGGATCGGCAAAAAGAGTAATCGGCATATTGGCCGAACCGGTGATCCCGGGGATCCTCTCCTTCATCCAGGGGAAGGTGTTGAGGATCCATTGGCGGGTATCCTGAGCGCTCCCGAGGTGAAATGCGCCATCGCTGCCATCATAGTCATAGGAGCGAGACTTGTGACGGTACTTCCCACCGAATTTCACGGTGTTTGTAATCTGATCCGAGAGGTTGGCATCAAACTGAAGATTGAGTGCAGCCGTGTAGTCTCTGTCTTGCGAGGTTTGGCTGAATTCACCCATCCCTTGAAGAACGGTCAGATCCAGATTGTTTTTGGCGAACGGTGGAATCGCCGAGGGGGGGAGCTTTGGATCAGCATTGTTCAAGCTCGCCGGCTCATAGAAGGTGACTGTCAGGTTTGTGGGGAGCTTGTTCTCCGAGTATGAATGGGAGAACTTGGCGTCCACTTTCAAGAAGCCAAGTGAGTGTTCGAAGGTTAGAATGTTCGTGAGGATATTCAATTTCGTGCGCGTATCGACGATGGTATAGTTTTTATCGCCGCCCACATTGAACGCTTCGGTGCGCACCTGTTGCTTCGTGTCACCTGCGTTGAAAAAATTGGTAAAGTTGATCTTCCCTTCAGGAAGCACGTAGTCCAGCACGAGGGTTCCACCAACGCGTTTCCTGTCCCTGCTGTTCTCACTAATATTCACGCTACTAATGAGGGGTTGATTGAACTGGCCAAGTACCGGGCTATTCACATAGTAGCTTGCTCCCAGCGCATCGTCACTCCGATTCCTCCGCTCAATGTTGGCTTGCACAAGAACGCCAAGTCGCTGATCCAGAAAGCGCGCATCCACGGTGCCGACAAACTTGTAGTCGTTATATGTAGCCCTCAGCTTGTTGTATCCCCCGTTGGCCTGAACATCAAACCCGAATCCTTCCTTGCCATGCCCTGCTTCTTTCACTAGGAAATTCACAGACCCGCCGAGGGCGTCTGCATCCTGATCGGGCGTGATGGCCTTCATGACCTGGATTCCCTCGAGCATGTTTGGCGATATCATACTCAAATCAACACTTCGATCATTTGGATCCGTCGATGTCATCCGCACTCCATCGACCATGACCGCATTATATTTCGGGGAAAGGCCGCGGATGACAACTTTGTTACCTTCACCACCGTCTCGGAGAATAGACACACCCGGCAGTCTCCCGACCGACTCAGCAGCATTGACGTCGGGCAGTTCCTGGATACGGGCGGCAGAAACCACGTTCATGATGGATGGAGCGGTCAGCTGCTGGTTAATGGCTCCAGCCTGACCCAACGCTTGCGCGGTGACCACGAAAGGTTCACCTTCGATGCTCACTGCTACCAGATTGAAATCTCTAACGATGTCTACACCTTCCTGCACCTGTAGGGAAACCTCCCCCGCTCTGTAGCCGATGTAACTCGCGCGAAGGGTATGGGCTCCGGTCGACACGTTACGGATCACGTATTTCCCCTTGATATCAGTCGACGCACCCATACCTGTCCCTACAATAACGACGTTTGCGCCTGGCAGCGCGTCGCCGGTTTGGGCATCCTTCACCACTCCACGTATCGTCACATTCCTCTGTGCGTAAACGTTCGGGCTCAGGATTAATGGGATCAGCACCACCATCAGTGCCGCAAGATGTATCAATTTCAACATGGTGTTCTCCTTCCTTGTGCGGTTTTTGCTGCAACACCTCGATTGATCTCTCGCACGACTCGGGAGTTCATGGTAGGACGCTCTTCTGAAGCTCTTCGATTACAGACTGCAAGGACACTCGACCCTGCGGAGGTCTCCCGGGGTTCAAAGCGAGACTTGGTTCACCCCTGCCTCGTTAGAGCCAATCTAACGGAGCGAAGAAATGACTGAAGCAATGGGTTTGGCTTCACAACCAACCTGAAGGTAAGACACATCGTTGAGTTTGTCAAGAGGCAAGATGAGAAAGCGTGTCACGGTTGCTCAGACACCTGGTTTTAGGCAGTTTTTCAGCCAATTCAGATGCAGGTTTCGCACCCTTGCTGAGGCCAGCCTCGATTTGCCATTAAGGTGCTTCCTGCTCCCCCGACAGTCGGTATGCGGCTTCTGGCGAAGGAAGGCAACCAGAAGGTACGTATGGTGAATCGCCGTCAAGCGATACCGGAACGCCTCGATCGTCTCGTGCCGTCGCTGTAACTGCTTGTTCACATTCTCCACCAAGTTGCTGGTCCTGGGAAGACCTGGCACTCGATGGTGCATCACCAGATGATCCCATCGACGGGTCAAAAACCTGACCGCCTTACGATGTTGCCTCGCCGGGAAGCTTTGATTCTCGCGCAGCAAATTGTAGCGTTCGCGTGCCTCGCCCTCCGTTCGCGCTCCCAAGATCTTTCGACACGTCTCATACAACACACTGATCACATCCTCCTCCCCAGAGCTCACGCCCGCCCGCTTCTGCTCCGCAACCGACACCCCGTCCCCCGAATCGTCTTTCCCGACATCGTGGTGACGTCGATGACCAACTTCCTCTTCAACTTCTGAACGACTCTCTCTGCTTCGGCGTACATCCCTTTCAACGTATCCGATCAAGATGCTTATCGCCGCCAAGGCGTGTTTTATGCAGTATTGATGGGGCATTTCTGCACATACCACCTCAACAGCTCAAGTCAGCGCCGGATCCAAATCTGTCACCAGACCTTTGATCTCTACCGGCAGCGTTTGCACGTCCCTCAAAAAACTCGCCGCTTCAGTGCTACTGAGCTCCCGCTGTCCAAGTATGTGACGAACGCGACGAGAACCCCGATGAAGACAAGGGCCACCCCCTCGATGATCCACTCCATTGTGATGATTCGTCTGTTGTCCGGGGAGATCTCACCAAATCCGTGCACGACGTCCGCCGTGGGGAATAGGTGTGCGACGCCCCAACCGAATACCAGAAACGAGCCGAGGTATGAAAGCACTGCACCATTCATGATCTGTTCCTTCTCCAATGGCCTCGCCGGCATCCACCGGACAATTACCTTGTTCTGCTTTCGAAGATCGGAATTGGGCTGAAACCAATCTGCTTCTGCAACCAGGCGGCGCGATCAAGAAGAGCTTTGATGTCATTGAGTTCATGGCCGGTATCATACCACATGACCGACTTCGGCTCACTGGCAGCGGCAAAGTACCGCTCCATCGCTGCGACGCCAAATGCACGCTCCAAGCGGGCAAACTGAAAGAAGAGAGGGGTCGGCGTAGCGTAGGGAACATATCGTATCGCAGCAACAGCGCTCGTGACGCCGAGGTAGTGCGCCAGTGCTTCCTTCGGTACGCTTGCCCGCCAGCTGACATATGTCGGGTCATCGCTTTCGACGAAGATCGCCGAATCACTCGGTACTCCTGCCATCAGGACGAAAGCCTTGAGTCGCTTCTCGATCGCGGAAAGGATCGCCCCCCATTGCGCCCCATAGCTGTGACCGACGTACGCGATCTTGTTTGGGTCAACATCGGGGCGAGCATCAAGGAGGTCGAGGCCGCGACGGAGGTCGACAACTGCCTGCACGAATACCGACAAATCTTTCTCCGGCTCGTCCATCCCGCGTCCCTGATTCACGCGCCATGGTGCGGGCCGTACCCACGGATAGTCGATGATCAAAGAAACACATCCGCTGCCCGCGTACAATTTCGCCTCCGGAAGAAACTCTGTTCGGTTTCCAAGTCCCCAATGACCAAAGAGGATGGCGGGGAAGCGACCTCTGGTTGCAGGGACCACAAGGTAAGCAGTCACCCTTCCGCCGCGTGGACTGGCGTAGGAGATATCGTGGACGACCAACGTGCTGTTTGAATCGATGATCGAATCCTTGATATCAAGCGGTGCGGCTCTCTCATATCGGAAGAGCGTGTCAGCTTGTGGCGGAAGTTGCGCGTATGCAGGAAGAGATAGCATAAGCGCACAGAGAATGAGTTGTCCTTTCATTCGGCGATTATCCTTCATGATTCAATGTCTCCGAACATCTCTGAATCTCTTGACTAGGCAGCCTTCTTTTCCGACGGACGGATCAGGAGTGACGCAACGATGCCGACGGCGAGGATGAGCAATACTGTACCAAGCAGGTAGAACTTCGTGTCCCGGTGGCAGCACTTTTCGCCTAGGCCTCTGGGTGAGGGAACCACTCTTTCTTCGGTTGCACACTTCTCGTGTTCAACGCGAGGGCTTGTTGATTCTGGCTTGTTCGAGAACGCGCAAGACCGTGCTAAAAACACGCTCGTAGCCGATGGCATCCATGCATTCGAACGTCTTGATCGGGCATTCATCCCCACCGTGAATCGAGCATGGCCTGCATTTGAGACCTCGTGTCTCGACCACAGCGTCGAAGGGTCCGACAGGGGCGAAGCCGAACTCCGGCACCGTGGCCCCGAAGATCGCAACGACCGGCGTCCCAACTGCGGCCCCAAGGTGCATCGGAGCGCTGTCATTTGAGACCAGCACCAAGCACCGCCGGATGAGCTCAGCGGACTGCAGCAGAGTAAGTGTGCCCGCGGTGTTGTACACCTTGGACGAGCCGCTCAACCTCTGAATTTCATCGCACAGCTTCTCCTCCTCCCTTCCACCGATCAAGACCACCTCAAATCCCTCATCATCGAGTTTCACTGCCAGCGAGGCGAAACGCTCTTTGAACCAGCGCTTCGTGTTCCAGATTGTCCCGGGGGCCATGGCTATAAGATTCTCCGGGTGCCCCACTTCCAGCTCGATAAGCAACTTGTTGACCCTTTTCTGGTCCTCAGCCGCCGGATAGACGCGTGGCAGTTCCTTCGGGAATTGTTTGATGCCGACACCGAACAGCAGCGAGAGATTCCGCTCAATCTCGTGGATATCTTTTCGATACTTCACCGTTGATGTCAGGAATAAACGTGCAGCGCTCTTGTCGAATCCGATCCTGCGCGGAATACGAAGGAGCCATGCAAGCGAGGCGCTCCTGAGCGAACGATGCGGGAGGAAGGCAACATCGTACCGGCGGTGACGCAGGCGCTTGACCATTTTGAACAGTCCCCGGATCCCGCGGTCACGTCCGCGCTTGTCATAGGCAATCGCTTCACGGATGCCCGGATGATTGGCGAACAACCCTTCCGTGCGGGGCGTGACAACAACGTCGATCTGGCACCCCGGGGAGAGGCGTTTGACAAATTGAATCAGCGGGAGCGACAGGAGAGCATCGCCAATAAACGCCGTTTGCACAACGAGGATGTTCTCAACGTTCTTCATTCGGACTGAGGAAGCTTCGATTGTTCGCCGGCGACGTGTTTCCACCGTTTATGCATCCACATCCAATGGTCCGGATATCTCCGAATGTACTCCTCGGTGATCTTCACGTGACGACGGGTAAGCTCGACGATGTTCTCCGCTGTGTATTCCTTCAGGTCGTCCGACGGGATCGGATGAACCAGGGCATGGTAACTGCCATCGGGTTGACGGACAACAAAGATCCCGACGAGCGGCGCACCTACTTTCAAACTGAATACTGCCGGTCCTTGATGGGTTGGAACCAGTCGTCCAAAAAACTCAATCGGCACGTTTTCTCGTGGCGCAGCCTGGTCTGCAACAATGCCGATGGCCTTTCCTTCCCGCAAGCCTTTCAGCACATCCCTCAGTGCTGTTTCCATCGGGATCACCTTGTTCCCAAACCGTGTCCTGCTTTCGTTGATTTTCTTATCCACGAGCGGGTTGGCCTGCGTTTTCACGATGATGTGAACTGGAAAACCGAAGTTGAGAGTAATGCCTTGCGCCAGCCACTCCCAGTTCCCGAAGTGAGCCGACAGAAGCAATACGCCTTTCCCACGTGCGTATGCCTCCTTCATGAGGTCCGGCTTGTCAAAGTGGACGAGGCTTCGAAGCCGGTCGCTGCTCATCCGTGGCAGCCATAAGAGTTCAAAGAGTGCTAAGCCTACATTTCGAAAAGATGCGCGCGCGATGCGCTCAAGCTCGCCGGGCGATTTGTCAGGAAATGCTCTGCGCAGGTTGTCAAGCGTGATCTCCCGACGGTACGACCAGAGCGAGTACGTGATGCTACCCAGAAATGCCCCGAAACGCCGAGCGGCACCGAGCGGCAGCGCAATGACCAGCGCGGCGAAGATCTGGAAGATCATGTATTCGAGAATGTGCCGGAGTTTTTTCATCTGAGCAGTCAGCGTCAGCTTTCAGCCGTCAGCGTGCAATTTATCCCGCCCATCCCGCTTGGAAGACAGCGGTTCCGCCTTTCCCGCCACAATGATTACTACATAAATGGCGGGATCCCGTACAGCGGGACCAGAATCCCGCTTATGCCGTTGTACGGCATGCCGCATTCTTCATGTGGCGGCACATGCGGAATCTTCCGTCCCGAACTTCTTCGTTCGGGGCGAGAATGCTCGTTCCGCGACAAAGTCGGAACGGCACAAAGAGCGGGAGACACAAAAAACGTGAGAGCGGCGGGACGCGCAAAACGCGCAATCTCCAATCTATTTCACTCTCCCATTACCTTGACAATAACACGTTTCCTGCGCTGCCCGTCGAACTCGGCATAGTAGACCTGCTGCCACGGTCCGAAATCCAATTTGGCTTCGGTCACCGGCACGATGACTTCGTGATGCATCAGCAGGCTCTTCAGATGCGAATCGCCGTTCGTTTCGCCCGTTCGGTGGTGGCGATAGTTGAGATCGAAAGGAGCGAGTTTCTCCAGCCAGTCATCGATATCCTGGATCAAGCCGGACTCGGCGTCATTGACGTACACCGCCGCCGTGATATGCATTGCCGACACGAGGACGATGCCCTCCTTGATACCGCTTCGTTCCAGAATCTTTTCGACATCCGGCGTGATGTTGACGTATTCACGATGCTTCTTGGTGTTGAACCAGAGGTATTCGGTGTGGAATTTCATGGTGTTCCTGTCTTGTCGAATGGAAGAAGAACAACAAAGTCGAGCGCCTTCAGTCGTAGCGAGATTTTGCCCCGGGCGGACTTGACGATCGCTCCCGTGAAAAACTCCTTGAGCCTGCCCTCTTCTGCTGCGGGCAGGGAGACTTCCACCGATTTCGGTGACTGGTCGAAATTGATGACAATGGCAACGTAATCCTGTTCATAGCGTCTCGCGAACGAGTAGACTTTCACGCTGTCGGTGTTCTGCAATTTGACATATTGACCGCGGCGAAGCCCCGCGTGCTGTGCGCGCAACATGCCTAGCTTCCTGTAGAACTCGCGGAAGTCCGGGTTCTTCTTCCAGTCGATCCCGACCTTTTCGAACAGATCGAGTCTCTTGTCATTCCCCACTTCTTCTGCGTTGTAGATCAGCGGCACGCCGGGAAAGGTGAAGGCGAGCAATGCGGTGGCTTTCGCTCCCTGTCGTGTATACTTCACAACCGACGGGGCATCGTATGCGTTCTTGTCGTGGTTCGTATTGAATCGCAAGCGGAGCGAGCTCTTCGGGAACCGGTATGATTCGCTCTGCAAGATGTCGTCGAACACCGACACCGGTGTCGAGCCCTTGATGATCTTGCCGAGCACGTCATAAACGCTCCACGAGTAGGTCAGATCGAAGGCCTCCACGTGATGCTCAGGCAGGGTTCCTTCGGAGAGCATGATGACCGGCTTGATCTTATCGAGTTCCTTGCGCGCTCTGTCCCAGAAGTCAGTAGGCACGAGCTCGGCGACGTCGCAGCGGAAGCCATCGATGCCGACGTCCTGCACCCAGTACTTCATCATCTCGATCATGTACTTGCGCAGCTCGTGGTGATCATAGTTCAAATCTGCCACATCAGTCCAGTCCGGGTTCGGCGAGACTATTGCGCCCTCGCTATCCGTCGTGAACCAGTCGGGATGCTCCATGACCAGCTTGCTATCCCACGAAGTGTGATTTGCGACGAGATCGATGATGATCTTCATTCCAAGCGCATGCGTCGCCTCTACCAGGGATTTGAAATCTTCGAGCGTCCCGAATTCGGGATTGATCGCGTAGTAATCTTGAACGGAGTATGGACTCCCGAGCCGACCTTTTCGATTCAAGTCGCCCACGGGATGTATCGGCATCAGCCAGACCACCGTGACCCCGAGATCCTTCAGTTCCGGAAGTCTCCGCTCGAGAGCCTTAAACGAACCCTCCTTTGAGAATGATCGCAGGTAGACCTCATAGATGACGGCATCCCGAACCCAATCCGCGCTCGGTCGGGCCTTCAGGTCGGCGTACTTGCTCCTCAGCAGCTCTTGTACGCGATCGAGTGGAAGCAGCGTGACGGGTTTGTAGATCCCTCCGGGTCCGCCGTGATCGTTGACGCGAACCACAAGTTCGTTCTTGCCTTGATGCAGGTTGGAGCCGACATCCAAGTAGAATGGCTCGCCGTAGCCGATGTGTGCCCCGATCTTGATGCCTTTGACCCAGACATCCGCGTCATCGTCCACGCCGCCGAAGAAGAGAGCGAGCCTCTGGGAGGTATCTGGAACATCGAGCGTTGTCGCAAACCAACCCACGCCGTCGTACGTCGCGAGATTGTACCGCTCCCAATAATCGGGAACGTGGACCTCCGTCCAACCTGTGCGATCGTACCCCTCTTGGAACCACTTCTCGGCGACTCCTTTGTCGAGCGAATCGATCTTGAACAGCCATGCACCATCGAGTGACATCGTGGAATCCTTTTTCACTGTACAACCCGTCAGACAACTGAGTGCAAGCGACACGACGAAAGAGAGCATCATTATGACGAGTCGTTTGGTCATCGTTCCTCGTTTGTGTTCGAAGTTGTGCTCAACATCCTGGTGGAAAACTTCTGGCTCCCATACGTCCCTATCCTTTCACGCTGCGGAGGGTGAGACTGGAAACCAGAGCAGATTGCGCGCAGACTGTCCGATCACGCACATCCACAAGGATACTTCATCCTCTTTGCACCGCACTTCAACCTTGCCCAGCACGGATCTGCCTGTGCCAAGCGATCTGCGGCCACAGCACGGCCTGTCATCCGCTCCCAGATGACGACCCGGCTTGGCCCGTCCCGGAGACTAGGAGTCTAACACCCGAAAACCCTGCAAAAAGAACCTCAAAAATGACCACACTTTCGATCTAAGGACTTTTTTGGTGCTGGCGATCTTACCCCAGTTCAAATCTTCCCAAATCTATCAAGTAGAACCTGCCGTGACCCTTTCTGGTGGCTAACCCAGGCTGTTCGATGAGCGCCTGCAAACTCCTCGCCGGGATACCAGCTCCCTTCGCCACCGCTGTTGGTGAACTTGTATTGGACCTCCGTACCCGGCGGAAGCTGAACCTCAAGCGTCCAGATACCATCCCCCCTCGTATCGCCGTGCGTGCCGTCATCATACATCCGCACCTTGTTTGGAACCCAGTTGCCGAGGAGCTCGTGGCTACCGACAATATATACAGCCTTTCGAACGTACATATCCCGACAGTCGACCTGGAACACAACCGTCACCAGATCCTCTTGGCTTTGTGCCATCGTTTGGACAATCGCCTCTGTACGTGCTGTTTCGCGAACGATCGGCCTGAACTGCCGGTCGGGCATTTTTCCTTTCGCAAGCCGGGCAAACTTGTAGATGTTCGTCAAGTGAGTGATGTATGCCCGATCAAAGGGCTTGATGCCTGCCGGGGCCGACTGATCGGTTCCGTACCACCAGAACCAGTCCGAGCCTTCTGCGGCATACATCGATTCCCATGCTTTGAACACGTACCACGCCCGGCTCCCCTTCCTGGGCGATCCGGCTCTGGGATCAGGTTGAGCCAGCCCCGATCGCTCTAAGTCCGTTCTCGCTGTCAACAGATACTCCCAAGCGCGGTTTTCATCATCTTCGCCGATCCATGTGTCATAGTTGGCGTTGATCCATGATCCTGGCCAGAGTCGGTCAAGCTTCGGCAGCGTATCGACCGGATGGGGAGGCACTCCTCGCATCGGATTGCCGTTAAGGTATTCCGTCACCGTTGTTGTTATGACTTGCTTCGTCTCGTAGAGCTTGGAAAGTTTGCGGTACAGCGCGCGCTGGAATTCTCTTCCGTCGGCATCATACCGGTACCACTCCCAGGCGTTTTCCCCGTCGAGAATAACCGTGAGGAGCCGATCAGGCTCATCGTCGCGCGGGACATATCCCAGAACACCTCGGATGAAATCATCTGCGGCGTCTTCCCCCCCGTAATTTTTGTAAACGAAGCCGATTTTGTCCGACAGCTCGGTGTCCCTGAAGACGATCACAACAGAATCGTTGATACCATCCCCCGCAAGAACATACGGATAATACTTCGGCATACCCGCCGGTTGAGATCGTGACAGGATCTTTTCGTCCGTCGCTATCCAGCGGATACCGTGCTTTGCGAACACACCCACAATCTCGTGTGCCACTGCGCCCTCTGCCGGCCACATACCGGTTGGACAAACGCCAAAATGTTCCTTGAAGAATTCGACGGCCCTCGCTACCTGTGCCTCAGCATCCTGTGGAAAATGGTATCTCGGCGGCATCGCGTCACTCGGCTGGCATCGTTTCGCGAGATCACTGTCATACACAAGCGGCAAGATTGGATGGTAGAACGGCGTGGTGATGAGTTCGACTTGTCCTTTGCCGGACTCGGGGCCGTACAGTATTTTCATTATCTTCTTGTGAATCGGCACAATTGCCGCCAGAGCTTTGTACGTTTCGGCAACAATCCTATTGCAGTCGTCTTCGGTGATCTCCTTTTTCAGCCTGTACGTCCCATCTGGCTCCTTTCGAACCAGATCTGTGAGGTCGACTGTGAGACCGGTTGCCAGTGTGGTCTTGCCTTCTAGAAATTCCAGGGAAAAACTCGCAAGGTAGAACCAGAACTTGATTTCCCGGAGCTCCTGTTCGGACATTGAAGCCGGCCCCGAGTTCTTGCACTTGTCTTTCAGAGCCCTGTATTCCGGAAAACGGGAGATGTTGACCTCGCTGACACCGAAAGCATTCCAGACATTCGTAAGCAGGAATTGAAGGTCAAGCACATCAAAGTCCCGAGTCTGTTTCAACGCCAGGTCGATCCAGGGATCGGTCTTTCCGCCGTACGTCGCAAAATACTTCCCGGCGTTGACACGATTGCGCTTCACATCGACACACGGCTCAAGACGCTTGACGTAATACTCATTGAGCTGAAGCAGGAGCGATGAAGTGAGATTTACTGTGAAATGGACGTTGGGAAAGCCTTCGAGCACGGAAACCATATCATAGTAGTCTTTGGTCCCATGCGTGCGCACCCATGGTCCTTGCAGTTGGTCCGATTCGGGGTCGAGGTAAAGGGGTTGGTGCTGATGCCAGATGATATTGAGATAGAGCGTTTTCCCGGTTCGTGGATATTCGTCAGACATAGTGCCTACGATTCGTTGTGATCACAAAGGTTAACGGTCTCCCCTCTTTAAATCACGCCTTCCCTTCGCGATTTCCGTTCAATATAAGGAGAGAAGAGGTAAAAAGGTATGTATTCGACCGCTCGGTACTGTCCCATTTTCCTGGGCTGTCACGGTCCCCCGCCAAAAGATGCGGGGCAGGCACACCGTGACAGCATCTGCGATTTCGTGGTTACGGTTACGAAATCCTGCCCGCCCATTTTTAGATTCGCGTCTGGCAGGCGGGGGTTCGTGACTGCACCCGTGAAATTCAAAAAAAGATCGCTAAGGGAGAAGATTGAAACGGATTGGAGCACACCCGATGGCGGACGGGCTGAGAACGCCTGTCTCTTGAGATCAAGATCCAGCGAAGGAGCGGTTCAAGACTGTGGAGTTCGAGAGGTCCGACTCACACTGCAGATCTCGTTGGCCCGCAATGGGCCCCAAGCGATATTCTTGCCCGCGAGAGCTCACATGCAGATTACCACCTCGAGAGAAAGTTTCATCCGATCCGAATCGGGGGGCAGATGAATGATTCGCCCAGTCAGGGAGGGGAAATCCCAACCTTTCCGAAAGAGAGTAGGGTTTTACACCAAGAGCGTGTCATTCCGTCTAGACGTTTGGCTGTCCTCGTTGACGATTTCGTCAATGAATGGCGCAGTTCCGCCACACGAGGTCCCGGTCACTTTGACAGCCTGGAGGCTCTTGTTGGCGAGAGATTCCTCAAAGTCTTGAAAGATTGAGATAAAGCGTCATTCCTCTTCCAAATTGCGCACACAGAGGCAGCAAAACGGTCCCGTGGTGATTCAGAACAGCCTGGAAGATTCAATCGCTCTCAGCGGCGTTTGGAAGCAACGGGTCCGTGCAAATTCATAGGAAATTCAATTGTTTTCTGAGCAATGCGGGAATTGTTCTGGAATTCTATCGTGAAGATTCTCGCCCGTCTTCATTGCACAAACTCTCTCCCTATTGTCTGCAAGAGTGTCTCTTTCGCATTCAATCACGTGGGTTTCATTTTTAAAGGAGAAATCAAGTGCAAATCCAGAAAAACAAAAGCGCCGATGGACATTTCACCGGCGCTTTCGAAATACGTTGGAAATATGGGCTATTTCTTTATGCCCAACACAGCCTCTTTCGCGGCTTTGGCGACGCGGAATTTCACTACTGTTTTCGCTGGAATCTGAATCTGCTCGCCGGTCGCCGGATTTCGGCCAATTCTGGCCTTTCTCGCCACGAGGACGAGCTTTCCGATGCCGGGCAGTGTGAATGAATTCTGCGCCTCTCGATATGAGAGATGGGCCATTTCCTCCAGGATCGCCACCGCTGTCTTCTTCTTCAGCTCAAACTTGCTTGCAAGATGAGCAGCGATCTGGCTTTTTGACATTGGCTTTCCCATAAAAAATCCTCTCTGAAATTGTTATAGAGATAAAAAGGTTAATTAAAGTACACTCGAAACCAAAACCCGTAGCCCATTGCGCTGCATATCTCCTCTCGAATTCCCTAGCAAATATAAGGTTTTTAATTCGAATGTCAACAGAAAAATCAAAAATGTTCAATATTTACGGGCACTCTCTCAGCCGCCACGTGGTCGTTACCGAGTAGTCTGCAACTCCTTGACGGGCAAGTAATTACAGCTTGACAATTTCGGCCAATAATGACAGTGCGAATACGATTTCACGAGCTGTTTCATTTGTTGAACATTTCGTCGACGCAACTTCCGTTTGCCCACACTATTTCGTTGGACAAAGAAAATCTCATGCCAAGTCGACAGTCAATCCAAAACGGACAAACTCGATCGTCGACTGAATGAAGACGACCGACAGAAAGGCAATGAGTGTCAATCGCTTATGAAGAAGCGATTGTCACTCTGCCCGTTCACTGACATCTTCGCGTCACAACAATCATTCATGCGAATGTCGCTCGGATCGGTGAAACGGAGAAATCAGAAATTGCCAGATTCGGCTTTTCAGAATTTCCATGTCATAGCGTCAACTGTGAATGTGAACATGCCAAGCTTGACGCAAGCGTTGACAAATGATCACGCGTCGTAACAATCTCTTAACACTTTTTTCGCTTGTGTTTTTAGTTTTTGTTAACTAGGTTTGCTGCGTTCACGTCAAGAGTTTCAGCGACGATCTGTCGCAGCACAATTCCCCTTGCATCTTGGAATTTCTTTCCAGCTCTGTCGATCCCTCTATGCGATCCCTTCTCGGTTTGGTTTCACCGACGAGTTGTTGCTTTTTCAGTTCCTCATTCCTTTCACATCACTCAATCTTTCTATGGAGGCAACTATGAAGCTAACCGTTACGAAATGGTTTACCCTGGGACTGCTCGCCCTGCTATGCATTGGAAGCTCCGTCGTCCTTGCTCAGGGCGTAACGACCGCCGCCATCAACGGCAAGGTCACGAGCACGACGGGCGAAGTACTTCCCGGAGCAAATATCATCGCGGTACACAATCCCACTGGCACGACGTATGGCACAAGCTCGCGCGAGGATGGCCGATACAATCTCCCAAACCTCCGAGTCGGTGGTCCGTACACTGTGACCGTTTCGTTTGTCGGATACAGGCAACAGAAACGCGAAGACGTGTTCCTTCAACTCAGTCAGAACCTGACGATCGATTTCTCGCTCGTCGAGCAGGCCGTTGAGGTCAGCGGCGTGACCGTCGTCAGCGAGCGGAACGCCGTTATGAGTTCCGGTCGCACCGGCGCAGCGATGAGCGTCAGCCGGGACCAGCTTGAGGCAATCCCGACAACCTCGCGCAACTTCGCCGACGCCCTCAAGATGTCTCCGCTGTTCTCTGGCTACAATGCGGGAGGTCGGAACAGCAAGTTCAACGATATCAAGATTGACGGCGCGGTGTTCAACGACCTTTTTGGCCTTTCCGGAACCGGTCAACCGGGTGGCGGAGTAGGTACATCCATCAGTCTGGATGCACTTCAGGAATTTCAGGTCGTTATCGCTCCCTTTGACGTCCGTCAAGGCGGTTTCACCGGCGGCGGCATCAATGCCATCA
>Ga0315291_10000541_pt1 | contig 50142 bp, 46 predicted proteins | sample YL17G12_20_MG_FD_203070 | JGI IMG/M metagenome (GOLD analysis project Ga0315291, IMG submission 203070) | Sediment microbial communities from Yellowstone Lake, YNP, Wyoming, USA - YL17G12_20 | ecosystem: Environmental > Aquatic > Freshwater > Lake > Sediment | place: USA: Wyoming | collected...
ATCGCCTCCTTTCTTTACATGCAAAAACAAATTCTAACTCTTTGACGATAAATACGTTATATCAATATTTACTTACTCATTTCTACACATCCTGCCGTAGATATCCGGGAAATTTTTGGGGCTGTGCTTCCATGAGAAGGGATTAAGTATATAAAGCGTTTTTACGTCTTCAACAAATTTTTGTTCATTTTTTTAAGATTGCAGATAGCGCAAGCAGTGCTCCTGTATTCTGAATCCTTACTTCTTTGTGCCTGCAATTTTTTATAATATCAAAAATCTGTCTTGACAATAAGATACATACTGGTTATATTAGCCGGCTCGTAATGTCCTAAACATTTTTTATGTCAATTTGGAGAAAGACACGTGAGAGACTTTAACAAGGGTGGTCCCAGAAGAGATTTTGGACCACGCCAGATGTACAAAGCCACCTGCGCAGAGTGCGGACAGGAGTGCGAAGTTCCCTTCCAGCCGAAGGAAGGCAAGCCGGTTTACTGTAAAGGATGCTACGCGAAAAAGAGAAATTCCTGATTCTCACAGTACCAGTACCACACTGTAATTCCTGATTTTTGGTGCAGTTTTTGCGCTGCAGTCTCAGATGCCAAATCCTGAATGTCAGATACTCTGTAAAGACAGAATTGAATTACAGGTTTACCCCCACACCTTTGTAGAAAGCTGCGGGTGAAGCTCCACGGCTTTACAGCCGTGGCATCTTCACATACTTCGGCGAAACCCGCCGAAGCATACCCTCCTTCGCCAAGGCTTCCAGCCTTCGTAGCCAAAGCTACTTCGGCGGAGTAGGCACGGAGGGTTACCCTTTTCGCATTCATCCACGGGTTTACACCCGTGGATGAATGCGAAGGCGGGTAAAGGTGTGGAGGTTTACTTTCTTGCTATATCCACCTCACAGTGCTATATTATTTGCTCCAGTTTTTAATTTTAGCGATTCAGGTTCTGAAATCTAATGGCTGTAAAAGGTAATAACAGCGTTCGTTTTTCTTCCCTTTTTGCGCCGGCTCATGTAATCTGCCAGACGGAGCTGACCGAACGCAATCCCCTTCTGATGGAAATGCTTCACCGCCTGGCAATGGCAAAAGGCATCGGAAACGTTGAGGAAGCCTACAATGCGCTGATTGAGAGGGAAAATGAGATTCCAACGGTAGTCGGCCCGGGTATCGCGATGCCTCACGTTCGCTTGTCCGCGATAAACCAGATTATTGTCGGCATCGCCACATCAAAAAAAGGTATCAAATACGCTGCCAACATCGACACCCCCGTAAAACTTATTATTCTGACATTATCGCCCAAAGCTGCTCCCGGCGCATACCTTCAGGCTATAAGTTCGCTGGCCCAGATTTGTCAGGACCCGGCTACCGCCGACACAGTGGCTCAGCTTTCAACAGCCGAAGAAGTGTGGCGATTTTTTGACCGCGGCGGCGTTGTGCTTTCCGAACATCTGCGGGCCTTTGATATTATGAGTCCGGTTACGGTCAAGCTGCAGGAGCACGACACGCTCGAACGTGCGATTGACTTATTTGTGCGCCATCAGGTCAGGGATGTGCCTGTCGTGGACAGGGATGGCGATTTCATAGGCGTAGTTACGACGCACGAGCTGCTGCGGGTCTGCCTGCCGGATTACATCCTCTGGGTCGAGGACCTTACGCCGATAATAAACTTCGAACCTTTTGCGGAGATTCTGCGAAAGGAAAGCAAAACCTGGCTGACGGAAATAATGACGATGGATTACGCCACCGTCGCGGAAAACGCACCCGCTGCCCATGTGGCAAAGGAGCTGGCACGCCGACGCGTCGACCACGCTTATGTCCTGCGGGACAAAAAACTCGTCGGCGTCGTATCATTGGCTATGTTTCTCAGCAAAATTCTGCGGGAGTAAGAAAACGTGATTTGGGCTGCTACAAAAGGCGAAATAAAACAAACTATTTTCAGAACACTGATTATGCTCGCCGTCAGTTTCGGCATCGGCCTGCTTACTCACATGCTCAAACTCAACAATCAGCAGGTAATTTCCTCCTCGATTTTCATTATGATAGTGACGGCAACTCTGCTCTTCTGGAAGTTCCGGCTGGCCATAGCGTTTATCGGCATAGGCGTCCTGATGGGCACCAGCACACTCGACCTCCCGACATTTATCAGGGAATGTAAAATTGATGTGATTTTGTTTCTCATCGGTATGATGGTAACGGTGGGCGTATTAAGGGAGCTTGGTCTTTTTACCTGGATAATCCAGAGCGTAATAAAAACGCCGCGGATGACAGGCCGAATGTTCATCATAATAGTTATGTTCTTAAGTGCAATTATGTCCTGCATCGTTGACGAAGTTACTTCCATTATTTTTATGGCAACACTTATCTTTCAGGTCTGCGATACCCTGAAAATCTCTCCGATGCCTTTTTTGATAATCTCGGTAATCGCCACCAACATCGGCTCAAGCGGAACAATGCTCGGCAATCCCGTCGGAATCGTCATCGGCCAGAATGTCTCCCCGCCAATGGGCTTTGTGGACTTTATCCAATGGTCCTTTCCCGTTATGCTGGTCACTCTCGCAATCTCAATGGTCGTGCTTCTGTGGTGGTACCGTAAAGAAATTAACCTACTGTCGGAAAGGCTTTCAGCCAGACGCCAAATGGGTCTGGGACTGGGCCCCCTGGTGAATGTTCCTTATAAAATGGGATTGGCGATTCTTGTGGGTATGATTTGTTTTATCGGCCTGCATCATAATATCGAAATAAAGCTCGGCCTTGCGCCAAATACGGTTCTTATTATTGCGCCTCTGGTAATTGCCGGCTTTTTAATGGTGCTTCGCCAAGACAGGGCTCGTCATTACATCGAGAACGATGTTGAATGGTGGACGCTTCTGTTTTTTATGATGCTTTTTGCCGTTGCCGGCTCTCTGGAGCATACTCATGTAACTGAGGAAATTGCCGGCCATTTTCAGAACGTCTTCGGCAGCAGGCCTTCGCTTCTTATGCCGGTAATCCTTGCAGTCTCCGCAGCCGGCTCAGCGGTGGTGGATAACGTTGTTTTGGTTGCGGCTTTTGTTCCTGTGGTGGACAAGCTCGGCCAGACGCCTCTAATCTGGGCATTGCTGCATGGCGCCTGCCTCGGCGGAAACATAACAATGATTGGCTCTACTGCCAACATTGTCGCTTTGGGTATGGCTGAGAAACGTTATCGCACTTCCATTAAATTCTTTGATTGGCTCAAAGTCGGTCTTGTTGTGGGTATAATTTCCTGTCTTATAGCCTGGGCTTCTATAGCGGTTTTATCAAGTCGTATGCCGACAAAACAGCAGCGTCTTAATGACGCACTATCGCACATAAAGACCCGGAATTTATCCAGCCCAGCCAATAATTCAGGAACACCTGATATTTCCGAACCCAACAAACCGTAATAAGGAACCCCTTTCGGCAATCGTTCTTTCCTTCTATGTTCTGAGTTCTGTGTTCTTTTTTTCCTACCCTGAGCGACTCGTCCTGAGCTTGTCAAAGGGAGTCGAAGGGTTTGTTTCCCCCGGCGGTTTTTTGTTTGAAATTTCAAATCTCCAATTCTCCTCTCCTGCCCTCCTGCTCAACTGCTCTATCGCCATAAAGGCGATACCGGCGAGTTCCATTAGTCTTTGAAAAGCTCCACAACTCAAAACTCAACACTAAGAACTCAAAACTACCTTTATGTTTTCGTGTCTTCGTGGCTGCGCAACAAAAAGGCCCGCCTCAGGCGGGCCTTTCGGGTTTAAAACTGTGTTGCCGGTCAGACGGGCGTTACATTCGTCGCACATGGACCTTTCTTGCCCTGACCAACCTCAAAATTGACCTTCTGGCCATCATTGAGTGATGTGTAGCCTGTGGTCTTTACCTCCGAATGATGGACAAATAAATCAGCACTGCCATCATCAGGTGTGATAAAACCATAGCCTTTGTCTGAACTAAACCATTTTACTGTACCTGTACTCACTTGAATTACTCCTAATAAAAAAACTAATATCTCTGCCTTGGTATATTGGGAAGTATTATCGAGAGATGAAATAATATATCCCTACACTTAAAATATTATTTTAATAGAGAACAATAATTAATGCAACAAACAAATATCGCCTTACCGCAAAAATATTCATAAACAGCAATTATGACGAAAAAACAGGCTTTTGGCTGTCAAAAACCCCAAAATAAATCCGCCGCAGGCAACTCATCTTACCAAATACCATATACCAAATACTAAATACCATTAACTAAAACCCGGCGCGTTCCATCTCGTCCGTTCGTAGCTTTCTTGTCCTCCGTAGTTCTTACGAAGGAGGAAGCGAAGACGGATAGTTTTTGAAAAAACTCTCTGCGTTCTCCATAGTTAAAAATCTTTAAATCCGCGCAGTGTCCGACGTAGCTTTAGCGAAGTCGGATTAAATCTTCTATCTTCAATCTTAAATCCTAATGCTCTCCCTCACCTTGCTTGATAATTATCAAGTATCTATTTTCAGCCTAAAACAATCGTTTTGGAGATTTGAATCCCCGTTTTCACGAGGACAAGTTTTGGTAATTAGGATTTGTTTCCACCGTAAGGTGTCCCCAAGGGAGGATTTAGATATTAGGATTTCGGATTTATCCGTCGCAGGCGGATTTACCTTCGCCATGCTGCTCTGCGGACCATTAGCGGCGGAACCTGTATCGGCTGGGAACTATTGGGACTCGATTGTGCCTCTCTGCTGCTCGGATACCACGTTATCTTATCGCACAATTTGGCCGTGCCCGAATCCCTTTTACGTAGCCCCCACTCTTTTATTTTTTTCAGAAAAAACATCAGATTGCCCTTATAAGCACAGTCTGACAGCTTTTTGCTACCTTTTTTGTTATCTTTACTGCCATCGTATCGTCCATCGTATCGTCTTATTTTGAGGCCCTCTTAACTGTAAACCCCCAAATAGCTGCCATACCACCCTGTTTGGAATATTCAAGACCTTATCAGTCTATATTTTCTATTTCTTTTTGTAGATTTCTGACGATAACCTGCTGTAAAGCTCCGAGTGAGGTAAGCTGTTTTGTATAATTCATAAGATTATCTTTAGTTTTGCTTTTAGCCGAGCCAGCAGCCTTTCGGCTTGATTTATCGCTTCTGTGGGCTTTACCCGCTCCCTGCGAATTATCCTGTTTCTGCCTGTTTGTCATTCTCATTACTCCTTTATCAATCTATTGACACAGAACTATGATATGTTATTATTCACAACTTGTGAAAAAGTGATTGTGATATTATTCGCATTTGTGAATTTGTCAAGTAAAATATTTCGCATTTGCGAAAATTTATAGTTCGGCAGGCTCACCATAGATGGAAATTTTTTCAGAAAAAGCATTAATTGGCAGGATAATTGAGCTTCGCAGGGCATTTGGCGGAGAGCGAGGGCAGAGCAAATTCGCCAAAGCTCTTGGCATAAGTCCTTCTACTTACAGCTATTATGAAAAAGACCGGGTTCCGCCGATACCCATACTTCTTAAAATCTGTCAGATTTGTAATGTTGGAATTTTTAGGCTTTTGACCGGTCAGGATGAGGGCAAACCAGCCGAAAATCAGCCGTTTGACAGCAGATTTAACGAGATTCTCGAAAAACTCAGAAGGCTTTCCGGTTCAAATCCGGTATCTTTGCAGGCGGTAACAGCCTTTTTGGAGCTTATGGAGCAGAAGAGCGCTATTGAAGGCAACCAGGCTTCCGGCAGGGATACCGGCACAAAACCCGGCTGGATACCTATTCTTGGCCGAACTGCTGCAGGTCCGATAGGGATGTGGAATGAAACGAATCTGACTGATTCAAAGGTTATGGAAACGAAGCTTGAGCAGCTTGTGGCGAGGCACGTAAACAGTCCTGTTGTAAAGACGCAGAACGGCTGGATTTCCGCCGACCTTCAGGCCAGGCCGGTGGTTGCTGCGATGGACAATCCCCAAATCAGTCTGATTCAGACGGCCCAGGCCGGTTCTGACGAAATCTATCAGTTTATAGATTGTCCCAGTATAGCCCAGTCATATCCGGATTGTTTCGCCCTGCAAATAGATGGGGATAGTATGGCTCCGCGAATTGACGATGGTGATATGGTAATAGTAAGTTCTTCAGTGCCTGCCTCGCAGGGTCAGCCAGCTATTATCAGCATGGCCGGTGCAATAGGTGTAACATGCAAGCTTATCAGAACCGAAGACGACCGGATCCACCTTGTTCCGATAAATGAAAGATATGAAACGAAAATTATAAAATCCGAAGACCTTTTATGGGCCCTTGCCGTGTTATGCCATGTAAGGCTGAAAAACGTGGATTTGTAAGCCGAACCGGTCGATATTATAAATATAATAAACAACTAAATTTATAATTTTTTGGAGTATTATTTATGTTATTACATTTCATTCGAGGCATTTTTATTATTGTCATATTTGCTGCCTTGTTTGTGAGTATTACATCTCAAGTAGCAGAGCCGTCGACCGCCGAGGCACTTACACGAAACGAAATATGGGTGGTATTCATCGGCGGTCTTACACTGGCAGTTCTGGTCTTATTTATCGACTGGCTGCTGCCAAAGAAGTCATTGAGCGCCCTTGCCGGCGTATTTTTTGGTCTTATTGTCGGCATCTTTTTCAGCTGGGCCCTGTCCCTTGTGCTGGACATGGTCAACGACGTGTTCAAACTCGGCCTTGTCGGCACCAACCTGAAACTCGCAAAATGGGTTATGGGTATTTGTATCTGTTATTTCGTAATCAGTTTTGTTATGCGCACCAAGGATAACGTGCGTTTTATTATTCCTTATGTGGAGTTTTCCCGTCAGAGCAAAGGCATAAGGCCGCTTGTGCTTGACACATCTGTTATAGTTGACGGCCGAATTGCCGACATCTGCCAGACCAAGCTTTTCGATGCACCACTTGTTGTGCCGAGATTTATTCTCAACGAGCTTCAACTCATTGCCGATTCACCCGACAAGCTCAAACGCGTGCGCGGCAGACGCGGCCTTGACGTCCTTCACAAACTGCAGGACAACAAAGTGATAGAGGTAAAGATAGACGATACCCCCCCGCCGGGCATCGATGAGCACGCTCAGGTTGACCAGAAGCTGATAGCGTTCACCAAGGACTGTGACGGCAAACTGATAACCAACGATTACAATCTCAGCAAGGTTGCTCAGGTTCGCCAGGTGGACGTAATTAACATAAACGATTTAGCCAATTCTCTAAAGACGGTTGTCCTGCCGGGCGAAGCAATGCAGGTTCGGATAGTCAAGCCGGGAGAAGAGGCAACACAGGGCATCGGGTATCTTGACGACGGCACAATGGTAGTGGTCGAGGAAGGCAGAAACAGAATCGGCGAAAAGGTCCAGATTACCGTTACAAGTGCGCTGCAGACATCGGCAGGCCGAATGATATTCGGCAGATTTGAAAGGGCCGTCCGCGATTCGGACAATACGGCACAAAGCGATGATACAACCGACTCTTTCAGGCACAAAAGACAATACAGTTAGTCGATAGCCACGAAGACACGAAGGCACAAAATAGTTTTGGTTTTTGAGTTGGCGGGCGCGGCGGACAAGAAATAAGGACTTATGACAAAAAGGGTAGCGAAAAATAAGGACTTATGAACGTTTTCCTTTACAATTTGCGCAAGTTTTTTTGATTTTAGCGCAAGTTTTTAAAATTACGCTAAAAACGGGGGTCGAAATTTCGGATTTTTAACGATTTTTTCAGATTTTTACAAAAAATGAATCACTTTTTTCGATTTTTTATCAGTTTTTATCAAATTCTGAAAAGACGACTTGCGCGTTTTTGCTTATTCAGACAAAGAGGAGAGAAATAGCCACCAAGCCACGAAGGCACAAAGAAAAATCCTAAATACTAAGCACTAAATTCTAAACAAATTCAAAATAAAAAATTCCAATATCCAAAACTACCTTCGGCGGACAAGCTGCGATCCCCGATCCCCGTTCCCCGATCAGGTCGAGGACAAGTTTCACGAGAACAGGCTACTCGAGGACAGGCTTGCACGTTTTGTGCGAAGCGAACAAACAAGAGTAGTAATCACTGATTACACTGATCCTCGCCTGCGCGAGGACAAGTTTCATTGATTTATTTTTTCACCACGAATTAGTACGAATTAATTGAGCCACAGAGGACATCCGCCGTCGCCAAGGCTTCCGTCTTCGCCAAGCTACGAACGGACAAGAGGCGGGACAGGCAGAGGCCACAGAAACTTTTGCTTTAAGGCGGTGTTTTGCAAACACTATAAAATTCAGACAAAACCCTTTTTGAAGCAATCCGCCAGCCCGCCAGAGGCGGGTAATGCCAATTTGAGTATGACTTTTCCGAGAGAAATTTCTCTGTCCCTGTTAAAACATGGGACTTTCAAGCTAAAAAATGGGATTTTTCACTAACCTCCCATGAACTCTATCGGCAAACTTCAAGTCTTTTTGGTAGCATTCCCTGTCTATCCCAAAAAAGTCCTATAATTTCCTTGACTTTTGTCGAAAAATGGGCATAATGACGTTTTCTATTCCGAGGACAGTTCTCGGGAGGAGGAAATGGACATTTTTGAAAAGTTATAATTTTGAAGGAGGACATATCATGAAAAGTCCATTATTAAACACCGCTCTTGTTGTCTCAGTTCTATTGTTCCTGCCGGTGGCGTTCGCCGGTGATATAGACAGTCTGCAGAGCGGCGAAGTAGTTGAGTATTTCGCTGTACAGGGACTGAGCAGCACCGATGTCGGCGGACTAATCTGCACCGATACGACTTGGACTCTCGCCGGCAGCCCTTATATCGTAAACAGCAGCAGTATAGTCATCGGCTGTAACGCCAAACTTACTATTGAACCGGGAGTGCAGGTAAGAATTGGTTCCACCCTTGGGATGGTGGTCGGTTATCCGGGCTTTGGAAACGGCACTCTTGTCGCCCGTGGAACCGAGGAATTGCCTATAATTTTTACGTCAACCAAAGACCCCTGCGACCCGTGCAACCCGCCTTTACCCGGCGACTGGAGCAGGATTCATTTTACTGATTTAGCCGTTGACGCCGTACTCGATGTAAACGAATACGTAAGCGGCAGTGTCCTTGAATATGTAACCGTTGAATATGCCGGCAGCGGCACCTGGCCGGCGGTTTATGCAGAGAAATCATCGCCGTTTTTGAATCACTGCCGGGTTCACCATAATTCGTATTACGGAATCCGGGTTAATGGCCAGAGCACACCTTATATTAACATTACCAACTGCGAGGTCTGGGAGAGTTCCAGCAGGGGAATTTTCATTGAAAACGGCATGGGCCATCGCCTTGTAAATAATAACGTTCATCATAACCACGGTGGCGGGATGTACTTCGGTTCAGCCAGCAACAACACAATCACGGGAAATACCGTCTCGAATAACACAGGGAGCGGGATATCCTTTGACAGTAGCGGCAGCAATACTATTAGTGAAAACACTGTCACAGATAACACAGGCAGCGGAATTTCCTTTAGTTCCAGCGGCAGTAATATCATTACCGAAAATACCATCACAAATAATACGGCTACAAGTTCGTGGTATGGCGGCGGCGGGATGTCTTTTGGCTGGTACAGCGGCGGTAATACCATTACTGGAAACACTATCGCAAATAATACGGCCGCCGGTGGTAGTTCTGGCGGAGGGGTATGTTTTAGAAACAGTGGCGGCAATACCATTAGAGAAAATACCATCACAAATAATACAGCAACTGGAAATGGTGGCGGGATATTCCTCTCCGGATATTACTATGGTAACGGCGGCAATGATACCGTTACAGGGAATACCATCACAAATAACACGGCCAGTGGGCCTGGCGGCGGAATATTTTTTGAATGGAGCGGCGGTAATACCATTACTGCAAACACTATCACAAATAACACGGCTGGTGGGTCTGGTGGCGGAATATGGTTTAATGACAGCGGTGGTAATACCATTAATGGAAATACCATCACAGATAATATGGCCGGAGGGGCTGGCGGCGGGATATTGTTTGGCAATAGCGGCAGCAATACTCTTGGAGGAAACGATATCAGCAGTAACACAAGCAGTTCGGAAGGCAGCGGAATCTATCTTTCTGCTTCCTCTAACACTACTTTTTCGGGTAACGCTATTGCCGATAACCAAATCATCGGTCTCGGCACAACAGGCGGCATATTTATAACCGGCGAGTCACAGTATGTTTCGCTGGCGGGCGACCCCTGCCATCTAATCTGTAATATCGTGCGAGATAACGACGGATACCAGATATACAATGATAACTCTTTCAGGGGTGACGGACTCAACGACATAGGTGCAGCTTATATGAACTGGGGCACCTGCGACGTAGAGGAAATTCAGGCGTTGATATTTGATTTCTTTGATAACAGCGCCAAGGCTTTTGTCCTGTTTTGGCCGTATATCTGTCCCGGCGATTTCGATATGGATTCGGACGTGGACCAGCTCGACCTGATAACATTGGTTAATAACTGGCTGCGGCAGGATTGCGCCCTTCCGGACTGGTGCGAAGGTGCTGACCTTAACGTCAGTACGAATGTCGATTTCTATGACTTTGCAGAATTTGCAGAAAACTGGCTTGAAGGAATCTAACGCAACTTTTTTATAGAGTAAAACTTAAGGCTGCGAATTTAAAATTCGCAGCCTTTTTGATAGAGCTTCACCAGTTGTCAGAAAATATTGTAAAGTCTTTAAAGTTTACCGTGCCGTCGTGCGCGAGGTCGGCATCCCTGCAATTGAAGTTCAGCCAGTCGCAGAAATTGAGCCATTCTTCGGCGAAAACCGCTAAATCATAAACGTCAACGAAACAATCGTGCGTTAAATCGGCAACAGGGTAAGGTCTCTTTTGGCTGCCGCAGGGATACTGGCAATCCTGTTTTAGCCAGTCATTCGCAAGGTAAACAAAATCGCTGAAATCCACCCTGCCGTTTTTATCGATATCTGCGCCATCACAAAAACCATTGCCGCTGTTACAATCCGTCCGCAGCCAGTTCAACGTAAATACCGATAAATCACCCGTATCAACGCCGCAACGACCGTCTAAATCAGTGAATTGACAGGCGGGCAGAGGATATTCGGGAGCGACATCAAAGCCAAGCAAAGCATTTTGTGTGTCGATTACAATATTATCGAACGGCGTCGAGCTTATATCAATGGTCGTCACATCCACCGAAGCACAAATAAAGTTGTCGCCAAAAACGCCGTCAAGAATGACAAAGTCGCCGGTGTCTTCGTCCAGGACGCCGATGTCGTGTACACAAACCCTGGGATTTATAAATACAAGATTAAAACCTGAAAGGGTCGGGACAGATAATTTATCCAATGTAAAGCCCGGCAATTCAACCATACCGCCGATGCCGCCTATCGGAATCCAAAAATCGACCGAAACTATCGGCTCTCCATTCTCATCGACGAGGCCAAGTGCTATTGCCTGAGCAACCGAAATAAGGCTTACCATTGCGCCGGTGTCGAAGAGCCAATTGCCTGTGGAACTAATTCCATCGCGTTCAACTGTGATATTATCAATCACCGGATTATACGCAAGAACGGGCAAAGGAGGAATGTTGAGCGGATTGGACGGACTAATATATTTTTCAAACCTTAGCGCAACCTGAAAATCGGTCTGGGGAATATTGGGGTCGTTTGGGTCTTTTATATCCGCGGTGAAGACCGGCCATTCCCACTCATCGTCTCCAAAAATATCAAAATCCCTTATCGGCCTGAGTACCACAGTTCTGCCGGCCATAACAGGAATGCCAAGCACATCTAACGGCTCTTCGGGAAATTCAACGTAATTCCTGCTGACCTGGAAGTGCCACGGCCCATAAAGATAATAAATATTCGGGTCGTAAGGGTCGACGGCATTGTAATCAGCGGTGCCGATATACAGGGGCTCGGACACATCAAAATATTCATCGCCGCCTATTCCGGTATCGACAAATTGCGCATTTCCGTCAATCGCAATCTGCATAATTTCCGCCGTCTCCCGCGAGAGCAATATTCCTGAAGCGCCGGTATCCAGAAAGGCGTAATTAAGCTCGAAGACTCCTTCGACTGGGATTGGCGGTTCGTTTGGCGAATGTTTCAGCAGGAACAAAATTCTCGGCAGGTCCAAAGATGCTTCGTAGGTCCCATCAATCTCAAAATCCTCACAGGCGGCCAGAACAATGGCCGGCAAAAACAGACTTATAGCGATACAGGCTATGAAATAGTATGACCGCTTTGCAATAATCACATTACCACCCTACTTCCAAAAGCATTATAGCAGATTTAATGCCTTTTTCCAAGATTAGGGCGGTTTAAGAGAAATATCAAATAACCGATTATTTTCGCTGGTATTTGCCCATCAAACTGCCCTCGGCAAGGATATGGCCCTTCATAGCATCGAGCAAATCCTGCTTTGCGGAAGCGGGCGGCAGGTTGAGCTTTTCGTCCAATGCATAGATTTTAAAATAGTACCGGTGCGTCCCACCCGGCGGACAAGGGCCGCTATAACCCTGCTTTCGAGAACTGTTAATGCCCTGTTTCGAGCCGTCCAGCAGTTCTTTGGCGGGCAGAATACTTTCAGGCAATCCATTTGCCTCGGTTGGGATGTTCCACATTACCCAGTGGACCCAAGTTCCTAAAGGAGCATCAGGGTCATCGCAAATTAATGCAAAACTTTTTGACTTCGGCGAGCTCAGTCGAGCCGTGCCTTGCGGCACCTGCTCCCACTTTAATGGGGGCGAAATGTTCTGGCCGTCACAAGTATACTTAGCCGGTATCATACCGCCCTCTTTAAAAGCTGAACTGGTAATTACAATTGCCACTTTCTCATCTCCTTCCTGTGCAATGCTATTTTGACCAACACCACACAACAGAAGCAGTAATACAAACAGAATGTAACATTTTTTATTCATAATTTATACCTCCAAATCTCTTTCCTAACAGTGGCAAACAATCTGTCTTGTCTGACAGTTGCGATTTTTTTGCCTTTCTTGTAGATAAAGCCTTTGCCTGCTGCGGCGCAGACTGCGATATCGGCGTCGGCGGCTTCGCCGGGGCCGTTAACAACACAACCCATTACAGCAACCCTTAAAGGTTCCTTAATTCCTTTAAGAAGTTTTTTAACCCGTTGAGCAAATACAATCAGGTCCCACTGACATCTGCCGCAGGTAGGACAGACAATCAATTGCGGCTCTCTACTCTTATAAAGGCCGAGAGATGCGAGAATTTGTTTTGCAATTTCAACTTCCTGGACAGGGTCGCCAGCGATGCTGATGCGAATCGTATCGCCGATGCCCTGCTGCAAAAGCGTGCCTAATGCAACTGAAGCAGGCACGATTGCATCTTCAGCAAGGCCGGTGTGGGTCAGGCCTAAATGTATCGGATAATCAAATTTTTCAGCAATGGCCTGATTGGATTCGATTGTCCTTGCAACATCTGAACTTTTAACGCTAAGAACGATATTATTAAATCGGCGTTTTTCAAAAATCTGGACGTAATCCTGCATTTTTTTAATCATCAGGTTAGTTCTGTGCCGCTTCGGCGTATCGCGCAGGAGGTTTCTGATACTTGCCTCGTTTATGCCGATACGGACAGCAACTTTGTGCGATTTTGCACAATCAATTATCCGGTTGATATCGTTTTTGTTTTTTATATTGCCGGGATTGAGGCGGATTTTTGCAGCACCTGCCTCGATTGCCTCAATCGCCCTTTCGGCAGAGAAATGGATGTCTGCTATCAGAGGGATTTTTACCTTCTGGAGGATTTTTGCAAAGGCAAGGGTATCATTTCTCGTCGGCACGGCAAGTCTTACAAGCTTTGCACCTGCCTCAGAGAGAGAATTTATCTGCTTTACGCAGCGGGCCACGTCTGTCGTGGGCAGTTTGACCATTGACTGAATTACGAGCGGGTATTTTGAGCCGATTTTGACGCTGCCTGCCGTTACCGTAACTGTTTTTCGTCTTTTTATCATAGCTTTAAATTCTATCTTGTTTTATTATATCGGGCAAATTAAAATACCGTCCGCGTGAAGAATCTCTATATACATTTTAAAAGGCTTTTAAAAATGCTGATATCGATTATTTCACTGCTATTGATTGCGTATCTCGGGCTGGGAATGGTTCTGTATTTTATGCAGCCGACACTGACTTTTGGTCCGACCAGCGAGGTGCCTTACAATCCCGGCGATATCGGGCTGGATTATGAAAAGGTTCAGCTCAGAACGCCTGACCACCTGGTACTCAGCGGCTGGTACATTCCCGCAAGGAATGCAGATTTTACACTGCTTTTCTGTCACGGCAACGGCGGAAATATCGCCTATACGCTCGACTCGATAAATATCTTCAACGAGCTGGGTTTTAACTGTCTTGCCTTTGATTATCGCGGCTACGGCAACAGCCAGGGCAAGCCTACTGAGGAAGGCACGTATATTGATGCGCAGGCCGCTTACGACTGGCTGATAAAGGAAAAGAAGCTTAAGCCTGCGGACATAATAATTTTCGGCCGCTCGCTGGGCGGAAGCATCGCAGCTCATCTTGCCAGCAACGTTGAGGCAAAGGGTCTGGTTATCGAAAGCTGCTTTACCTCGTATGCTGATATCGGGCAAAAATTCTATCCGTATATGATGGTAAGGCCATTTGCACGATATGGCTTTAAGACAATCGATTATATAAAAGAAGTAAACTGTCCCATCCTTTTTATTCACAGCCGAAACGATGAGGTTGTGCCTTTTGAATTCGGCCTGCGTCTGTATGCCGCCGCAAATGAGCCGAAGGAATTTATAGAAATTTTCGGCAGTCACAATGACGGCTTTCTGTATTCGGGGCTGATTTACCGCGAAGGCCTGAGCAACTGGATGAAATTTCTTAAAAATTATCAGCAGCAGACAGCCGCCAAGATAAAAATTATCTCCTGATTTTAACGTCAAATCAGTCTGCAGAAATGAAACAAAAGGCAAAAATATTTGTTCTTCTGTTTATAATCGCACTGGTCGTCTATTTAATATTCCTCGCTGCAAGAGAGAGTCGGCCGCCGACCATCAATCAAAACTATCAGCAAAAATCCTACAGCAGAATTGTGTCTCTTGCTCCGAGCACTACGGAGATACTTTTTGCTCTTGGTCTCGGCAACAAGGTGATAGGCGTATCGCAGTTCTGTAACTGGCCGCCTCAGGCAAAGGATATACCTCGTATGGGCGGACTGATGAATCCGAACTATGAAGCGATTGTCGCAGCAAAGCCCGACCTTGTTATTGTCTTCGACGAGATGCTCAAGCCGGATGACAAATTCGCAGCATTGGGGATAGAAACTCTTGCAGTAAAACATAACACCATCCATGATATTCTTGATTCAATCCTTCTGATAGGCCAAACCTGCGGTGTGCAGGATGAGGCCGGCAAACTCATCGACGATTTAAACAGGAGAATGGAATATATCGCCCGGCAGTCGCAAAAGCGGGCCGGGCCCCGCGTTCTGATTTGTGTCGGGCATACTATTTCAGATTCAGCGGACAAGCCGCCTGGGAATATTTATATAGCCGGCAGCGACGGATTTTACAGCGTAATGAATTCTCTTGCCGGCGGCCAGAACGCATATACCGGCTCAATACCTTTTCCTGCGGTCGGCAGCGAATCTGTAATTTCGATGAATCCTGAAATTATTATTGATATAGTATTGGATGAGCAAAACCGGATTGACAGCCAAACGATAATAAAACAATGGAAAAATTTCAGCCGGATTGACGCTGTCAAAAACGACAGAATATACGTATTCAGCGAAGATTACATAGCAATACCGGGCCCGCGGTTTATGCTTACGCTCGAAAAAATCGCTCGCGTAATAAATCCCGAAATACGGCTTGAGGAAGATGAACGAAAAGGCAATTGAAATTGAGGATTTAAGTTTTGCGATTTTAAGCAAACGGATACTGCAGGACGTTTCCTTTTCAGTATCAGCGGGGCAGAAGTTTTTTATTGTCGGCCCGAACGGCGCAGGCAAAACAACACTCCTTCGCTGCCTGAGCAGGATTATTACTGACTATCACGGCTCAATAAAGGTAAAGGATAAAAATTTAAAAACCTATTCGCAAAAAAAACTTGCCAAAATACTGACCTACGTCCCGCAGGCCCTGCCTGCCGACATACCATTTACGGTTCATCAGTTCGTTTTAATGGCACGTTATCCGCACTTGAGTCCCTTTTCAGTTATAAGCCCGCAGGACCAGGAAATTGTATCCGGCGCTATGGAAATGACGCAGACCGCCTGCTTTGCGGATAGAATCATCGCAACCTTAAGCGGCGGAGAAAGACAGCAGGTCAGCATCGCTGCGGCCTTTGCACAGCAGGCCGAAATCTTCCTGCTCGACGAGCCTGCCGCGTATCTCGATTACAAACATCAGAGGGACATACATAATCTCCTGGCGAAAATAAATAAAACTTACGACACAACAATCATCTGCGTAACTCATGATTTAAACTCAGCCGTACTGAATGCTGATACAATCATAGCACTTAAGGAAGGCAAAATTGTCTTCGAGGGAACTGCTGAGAAAATTATGAACGAAGAGATACTCGAACAAATATATTCAAAGAAATTCAACTTTGTACAGCATCCCCTGACAGGACAAAAAATTATTGTTCCGGACATAATAGAATGAAGAAGAGCATTGCACATATATTTATAATTCTTTTTGCTGTGCTGGTTTTGCTGCTTACGCCGTTTGCAGGTTCGATAAAAATACCGCTGTCGGCACTGAAGGATTTTGAACTTACCACAACCGGGGCACAGATTTTCTATTCTTTACGTCTGCCGAGAGTTTTTACGGCCTTTTTGGCCGGAGCCGCCCTTGCATGCTGCGGAGTTGCTCTGCAGGCGATGTTCAGAAACCCGCTTGCAACGCCTTTTACGCTCGGCATCTCAGGTGGTGCGGCTTTCGGTGCAGCGATATATGTTATCTTTGCAGCTTCTTTGCCGATTCCTTACGGCAGCGTATGGTTTTCATTTGCCGGCTCCCTTGCAGCAGTGCTTTTAGTTTATGGTCTTACGAGGATTAAAAAAGGCTTTTCAGTCGGCACAATGCTGCTGGCAGGTATTGCAGTCAATTTCTTCTTCTCAAGCCTGATACTGTTTCTGCAGTATATAAGCGATTTCACGCAGTCTTTTCGGATTATTCACTGGCTTATGGGAAGCGTCGATGTTACCGGCTATTCAACGCCGCTTACCATGCTTGTTTTAACAGTGGCCGGCATCGCAATCATTGCCGCTCAAAGCGCAAATCTTAATCTTATGAGTATCAGCGACGAGATTGCCATTGCAAGAGGCGTTGATGTAAAAAATACGAGAAAAATCGTATTCTTCGCAACGTCGATTATGGTTGCTGCTGTGGTAGCCTTTTGCGGTCCGATAGGTTTTGTTGGCCTGATGGCGCCGCATATATGCAGACTGCTGGTCGGCCCGGACCATAAGATTCTAACGCCTGCGTCCGTTTTATTTGGCGGAGCATTTTTGACGCTTTGCGATACGGTTGCCAGAACGCTGATAGCCCCTGCCGAGATGCCTGTCGGCGTAATAACCGCCCTGTTAGGCGGCCCGTTTTTCATCTGGCTCCTGCTGAAAAACACGGATAGCAAATCCGGCATGTGAAGCTCCACGGCTTTACAGCCGTGGCATCTTCACATACTTCGGCGAAACCCGCCGAAGCATACCCTCCTTCGCCAAGGCTTCCAGCCTTCGTAGCCGAAGCTACTTCGGCGGAGTAGGCACGGAGGGTTACCCTTTTCGCATTCATCCACGGGTTTACACCCGTGGCTTTCTGCGAAGGCGGGTAAACAATCAGTCAACAAATTCTTTGCAAATAACAGCTTAAATTGTTAAAATAACAAACCAGATATGGAACTTATAGATAATCTTAATATTGTGCAGTTCAAGTCGTTGATTACGCCTGAACAGCTCAAGGAAAAATCTCCACAGACAGACGATTCGGCACATCTGGTGGCTGAGTCGCGCAGGATTATTCAGGCAATCCTGATAAATAAAGATAAAAGGCGTATCGTTATTACAGGCCCCTGCTCTTTACACGACAAGGACACCTCATTCGATTATGCCCGCAGATTAAAAAAACTTCAGGACAAATTCAGGCAGAAGCTTTTGATTATAATGCGGACTTATTTTGAAAAGCCGCGAACCACTCTCGGCTGGAAAGGCATGATTTATGACCCATACCTGGACGGCTCATACGATATAGAAGAAGGTCTTACCCGTGCACGAGACATCCTGCTGGAAATCGGCAAAATAGGTCTGGCCTGCGCAACTGAATTTCTCGACCCGATTGTGCCGCAGTATCTTGCCGATTTGATTTCCTGGGCGGCAATCGGTGCAAGAACAACCGAATCGCAGATACACCGTCAGATGGCAAGCGGCCTGTCTATGCCGATAGGTTTTAAAAACTCGACCGACGGCAATCTGACCGCTGCTGTTGACGCTGTCAAGGCCGCTGCAAGCCCTCATTCATTTTTGGGCATCAGCCGTAACGGTCAGGTTATTATTGCCGAGACTCGCGGCAATAAATTCTGTCATCTGGTTATGAGAGGAGGAGCAGATTGTCCCAATTTCTCCGCAGAATATGTTGCCTGCGCAGGCGTCCTGCTTAAAAAGGCAGGAATTTCCAACGGTATTATCATCGACTGCAGCCATGCCAATTCAAACAAGGATTACCGTCTGCAGCGCAATGCACTTTTTGATGTTGCCGGGCAGGTAAAGAGCGGCACAAATCTTATTTCGGGTGTAATGCTCGAAAGTTTTATCGTCGCAGGCAGTCAAAAACCTGCAAAGCCTGAAAAGCTCACCTACGGCCAGTCTCTCACAGACGGCTGTATCGGCTGGGAGGAAACTGAGGAGCTTATTAGCGTCTTCGCTGATGCGGTAAAGATATAAAAGCATATAGTTTTAGTTTTTGTCTTTCAGTTTTCTTATAGCCTCAAGCTCAATGACGGCTTGCTTGTCCCTTGGACGATTCATTGCATCCTTAGCTCTTATTAAACTGTCGAGGCTCAAAACGCGAAGTTTTATGTTTTCAAGCCTGATAATCTTACTTACCTCTTTAACCTTTTGATAATCACCGATACCTTCGATAAAACTCATACAATCAAGCTGACCCATATCCGTATCCAGATACAGGTTTTTCAATTGTCCGCAGCTTTCTTTTGTAAGCTGGAATTTTATTCTTTCAGGCGTCATCCGATGTACGGGGTGTAAATCTACGACAGCCTTCTGAAGACGGAAAAGATTTTCAGTCAAAAAGTCGCAGCAGATATCAACATCCTGAGTTACATAAGTGCATCCGTAAACCACCCCCGCAAAACCGCCCACCAATACAAAATCTACACTCCCGCCGACAAGCCTTTCCAACAGATTGTAAAAATCCCTTTTCATATTCTTTTTGCTTTTCGAAGCATTTCCAATGTATTAAAAGCAAACTGGTGCCTTCTTACTCGCTCAGAAGGAGTCCTCTTGAGGTTCATCATCAGAGCGGAAATATCGATTCCGTAAACCCTTGCCGCCTCAATCGCACCTTTTTGCGATGTATTTTTGCTGCTCACTTTTTTCCCGCTTTTCGCTATTTTCATAATCTCATTATAACCATTTTTCTTTCGTTATAGCAAGAGTTTGTCTTTGGCGGACTTGCAACGATATTTTTTTAATCTACAATAGCGCCGTGCTGAAGTATCTTTCAGCCCTGTCGGGCAGGACGGTTGTGATATTGCCTTTGTATTTTTTAGCAAGTTGACGAGCTGCCCAGACATTCGCACCGGAGGAAATCCCCACAAGCAGTCCGTAAGTGCTGCTTAACTGTTTCGTTGTAGCAATTGCGTCTTCGTCTGTAACTTCGAGCACTTCATCTACGAGCGAAACATCCAGCACAGCCGGGATAAAGCCATCGCCGATACCCTGAATCTGATGCAGGCCCGGCTCGTGGCCCAGTAAAGCGCTGACATTTTTCGGCTCGACAGCTACGATTCTTGTATCCTTTTTGTGCTCCTTGAGAAATTTACCGACGCCTTGCAGTGTTCCGCCGCTGCCGACGCCGGCGACGAAGCAGGCGATATCACCGCTCATCTGCCGCCATAGTTCGACTGCGGTTTGTTCATAATGAACTCGCGGGTTATCGGGGTTTTCAAACTGCTGCGGCACAAAGATTCGCTTATCCTCGGCAGCCATTTGCTTGACCTTTTCGATGGCACCGCCAATTCCTTTGTCAGCTTCGGTTAGAATCAATTCTGCTCCAAGTGCCCGAATGAGCTTTTTTCTTTCTTCGCTCATACTTTCAGGCATTACTATTTTGACGTTATAACCTTTAAGTCTGCCGACAAGGGCAACGCCTATGCCGGTATTCCCGCTGGTAGGCTCAACGATGATGGAATCGGGTTTTAACCTGCCGTCGCGCTGGGCCCCTTCGAGCATTGCAAGAGCAACCCTGTCTTTTATGCTTCCGCCGGGGTTGAGGAACTCCGCTTTGGCGTAAACATTTTCCCCTCTTAGCCTTATAAGAGGCGTATTGCCGATTAAATCGAGAATATTATCTGTAAGCATAACTACTGCCTGAATTTTAAGGAAACAGAATATCCGTTTTTTTCAGACCGGTCAAATAAAAACGGCTGCCCTATATGAGCAGCCGTTATATAGTAATACTTATTTTATTGGCTCTGCTTTACGTTTTCAATAAACTCCTGCCAGTCCGTTTCGCTGGTAGAGTCCCTTATATCCTTATCGGTCTGCCATAACTGGTCAAGCCAGTTGATAATCTCATCAATATCAACCTTTTGCTCAACCTGTAATTCCGCTGACGATGACAAAAATTTCTGCTCAGCTTTCAGCGGCTCCACGGCCTCTACCGAAGCAGCTAACTCTCCCTCGCTACCAGTAAAACCTTCGGCAAAAACTGCAAAATCATAGAAGTTGACTTTTCCGTCTTGGTCCGTATCATACATCAAATCATAGTAAGTTGGACCGGTATAGTTACAATCGTGTACAAAATCAAGCCAGTGCAAAGCCAAAGAAGCCAAATCAACAATGTTGACATCTCCATTAACATCAAAATCTCCAAAAAAGTTGCTGTCAGGAGGCGCAACTCTCGGAAAATAATTCCCAGGCGGGCAGTAAACGGCAATCCTGTCTTCATATCTTCCGGCAAAATCCGGATTATCGACCCAGGCAACATTCTCCGAAATCCATATCTACGTTTTCTTGTCTCCGGAAACCTCTGCTAAATAATATAACAAGGGTGTTTTTGAAAAGACAATGTTGGAATCGTTCACAACTTCCAGAATAAAGGTGCTTGGAGAAACATAGCTGTTAACATCGACACAAATCTGCTCGCTGAAAGTTATGCTGGCTACATGAGCATTTGCAAGGGCAAGAAGAACATCATTAACTTCGTCAACAGGAATAACCCCCATTCTCTGTCCCGGCGGATACGCTTCCCACCATAACCCATTCTCATCTTCCCACACCTTTCCCCAGGCATCCCAATCAATAGTATAAGTAAAGGACGTTCCTTCTATGAGCTTGGGAGCGTTTTTCTCAGATAGAGATTTTGTTCCTTGAGCAAAAATTGGAAAAGTTTTTATTTTCGGAACGCCTCTCAGGTCGAATGTCTTTAAAGATGTTTTTGATGCCGAGAAGATCGGTAAACTGATTTTATTATGAGAAGTTGCGGAATCCTGAGAAGACGTCATTAAACCCCCGGGAAGATGCCCTTCTGCAGAAAAACTTGTTGAATAGCAGGACGGATTTGTTGAGAACATTCCCATATACTGTCCTTGGAAAAAGACACCATAAGCATATTGTGAAACAGGTCCGCCATATAATGGGGCTCTCCAAATTTTAATCTCAACTTCTGCAGCAGTGTCCACAACATTTGTAAGCCCCGGCTTGAAAAGCCATCCGGAATTATATGGCTGATACCCTCCATTACTATCAACCAAAAGAGGTTCTCCCAAACACAAATAAAAATAAGCAACACCGTCACTGTCGGTTCTGGTTTTATAGCCTCCGCCCGGAACTTCCGCAGCATCGCCATAAAAACCAAACCTCCCATATTGCTGGCCAATCGGAGCAATGTCGTTCCATATAATCCCCGGATTGTAACTCCCATAGCCATAGTAGTCATCTACATGGTCGAGATACATATAAATATCAACATAAGGGGAGTGATAATCCTCTCCAAACTGGTCTATTGGCTGTACCGCATAAATAAAAATCATCCCGCTTACCATCGCGTCATTCGCCTGGTTGTACGCGCCTCCATCTAAAGCAGGTCCGTTTAACGGAGTTACGCTCAAAGCAGAAATACGCGAATATAACTCCCCTGTTCCGCATCCATAAATGAACAGGAGAGATACTGACAAAAACAAGCATTTCAATATAAATGTTCTCATGAAGTTTCTCCTTTCTCAAGAACCTTTATTCTCATTCTCCCATCTTTTTCAATTTCCTTGTTAAAGAACGGGACATACAAAATTAGCTTCCCCCTTATTCTTTTTCCATGAAGGGAAGGGTCTTCAACGAAAACAATTGGTTCTGTTTGTGAAAAAACAAAGTAACCAACATTTGCATCAACGGAACTTACAATCTCGCCGCTCTGCACATTCATAACACAAATTCTTACAACAGGCATTTCAATTTTTTTTCTAAATTTATACCGATAGAAGGGAATATGAGAGATATTCTCCTCATTTACTTCCTGCGGCCAAACGAGGAGTTTTCCTGAATCAGAAACGGGTTTTACTTGGCCAGGACTGTCAGGATAGTAAACCACCCATTCTCCTTTTTTGCGGGGGAAAACAAGAAGCAATACAATCAATGCCCCAATCACCACCGCTATTACTGCTGTGACAATTATTTTTTTCTTTTTTTTCATACTTCACCTCTTTTTTGCAAAGATTAAAAAGCAAAGGATTGTTGGTATGCCTACAGGAAAATACAAACCGTAAGTGCTTCCCATATTCTTTTCCTCGATATTTTTGAGTGTCTTTAAAAATATAGGTCAGTGATGTTGCCACCATCATATTAAGAACATGGTTTATCTTTGTCAACTAAAAAATAATCGTAATTGGGGATAGTCAAGGAATCTCGTATCCCCGATAAACAATCCTTGCAGTAAGGCCGATTTAAGGTTATATTTACCGCACCTGTTTTTAAAAGGCTTGTAAATGTTAGATGAATCGAATGCAAGTTCTAAAAAGGCCACGACGGCAGAGTCGGTAGCCAATACGTTTGAATGGGTTATTACCGCACTTATACTTGCGCTTACATTCAGGGCCTTTGTCCTTGAGGCCTTTCAGATACCGACCGGCAGCATGGCCGATACGCTGATGGGCGACCATTTCCGAATCTGCTGCACGCAGTGCGGCTACAGTTACGAATACAATTTCAACCCGTTCCTGCAGAAAAGATACAAAGCCGTAACGGCTTCGGGCCTGTATCAGCTCATGCCTTCGCCGAGATGTCCGAGCTGCGGCTATTATGAAAACTCAAACACACTCGTTCCGAAATCCAACGGCGACAGAATCCTTGTCCTCAAATGTCTCTATCAGTTTGTCGAGCCTAAAAGATGGGACGTAATAGTTTTTAAAAATCCGATTGACCCGAAGGAAAACTATATAAAAAGGCTCATTGCAAAGCCCGGCGAAACGGTTGAAATTATTGACGGCGACATATACATCAACGGCACCCTGACCAGAAAGCCGCCGAAGGTGCAGCAGGAAATGTGGATGTGCATTTACAATAACGATTATCAGCCGATACACCCGATGGAAGGCAGGTTCAACGAGCACTCCTGGCGGCAGCCCTTTACAAACGACAAGGGTTCGCAATGGAAGTACGAACCCGCAAAGCCGACCGAATTCAATCTCGAAAGCAGCCCTGAAAAGATTCACATAATGTTTTATGACACCAGCAAAGGCAATAATTTTCGGGCCGTCTATGCCTATGGCGACCCGCGGTTTTACAATAATATCCCCTTTTGCAGCGACCTGATGATGAATTATTATGCAACATTCAAAGAGAATTCCGGCACAGTGGGAATAGGCCTTACAAAATACGAATTGCTTTACAAGGCTTATCTGAACTCTTCCGGCGAGATGATAATTGAAAAGGTTGATTCGCTCGGCCAGACAACCGAGCTTACACGCAAAAAAATATCACCGCCTGCAAAAGGCAGGGCTTTTTTTGTCCGGTTTGCGAATGTCGACCATCAACTTATCTTTGAGATTGACAGGCAAAAACTTGTCTATGACCTCGGCACAGGCAAGGACGATGCCGGCCAGCGATTTGGCGATATAGAGCCGAGGGCACTAATTTTCGGTTCAGGTAATCTGACGCTGTCTGGTGTTGCCTTATATCGCGACATACATTATCTCGACACTCGGCCAGATTCGCGTCAGCCTGTGGACCGCGCAGGCGAGAATAATCCCTTTACACTCGGAGAGGATGAATACTTTGTTATGGGCGACAACAGCCCTGACAGTGCCGATTCTCGTTTGTGGACGGTTGAAGGCATCGGCAATAACGGCGGCAGTTACCGGATGGGTATCGTTCCGCGCGATTATCTAATCGGCAAGGCCTTTTTTGTCTATTGGCCGAGCGGTTTTCGTATGGACAAATTCAGACTGGCGTTTATTCCAAATGTGGGTCGGATGAGATTCATTTATGGCGGGAAAGATTAAGCAGCCGGACTGCTGCTTGGCGTTTTTATCCGGCCGATACTGCTCCAAGATGACCGTTTATAACCTTGAGAAGATGTGTTCTGTCGATAGGTTTTGAGATGTAATCGTCGCAGCCGGCCCGCAGGCACTCTTTCTTATCCTCTTCGTCTATGTTCGCAGTCATAGCAATTATCGGGGTTTTTACTCCAAGACCGCGCAGCTTTTTCGTCGCATTGTAGCCGTTCATTTCCGGCATCTGCATATCCATGAGAATCAGTTCAAAATGCTGATTTTTAACTGCTTCAATCACTTCCAGACCGTTCTGTGCGATAGTAACGACAAATCCGAGCTTCTCAAGCAGCGGTTTTATCAGCACCTGATTGGTCGGGCTGTCTTCGGCGACAAGTACCCTGCCCGAAAATTCAGGTTGTGAATCGTTTTGATGGGTCTGATAACCGTCTTCGCTGGCATGATTGTCTGCAAAACCTTCATGTTTATACTGCTGTCCTTCAGTTGTGTTTGCGGGTATGACAAGCCTGAAAGTTGAACCTTTTCCTGCCTCGCTTTCGACAGTTATATTTCCTCCCATCAGGTCGGCAAGTTGTTTTGTTATCGCCAGCCCCAGTCCTGTACCGCCGTATTTTCGCGTCGTGCTTCCGTCAGCCTGAGTGAATGATTCGAAAAGGATGTCCAGCTTATCTGCCGGTATTCCAATGCCGGTGTCAGTAATCTCAAACTCTACAAATGGCTTGTCATCTTTTGCAGTCTGGCGAGCGGTGAGTTTCACGAATCCGTGTTCTGTGAATTTTATGGCATTGCTTACAAGGTTAATAATGCATTGTCGCAGCTTCGCCGGGTCTGTTACTATCATATCCGGAACATCCTCAGTGCAATCGATTTTGAACTCGAGCTGCTTCTGTTTTGCTGAAGGATTCATCAGTGATTCGATATTTGCAAGCAGTGCCCCGATATCACATTCAACGGTTTCAGCCCTCATTCGTCCTGCTTCAATCTTTGAAAAATCAAGAATATCGTTAATCAGTTCCAGCAGATGTCTGCTGCTGTCGAGAATCATTTTTACGTATTCTTTTTGCTGCTGGGTCAACGGCTCTTCTTCGAGTACTTCGCTGAAGCCGATGATGGCGTTCATCGGCGTTCTTATTTCATGGCTCATATTGGCCAGAAACTGGCTCTTTGCAGCGTCAGCCTTTTCAGCTTCGGCAGCCATCTCCTCCGCTGTGGCGGTTGCCTTGATGAGTCTGGCGTTTATCCGCTCAAGTTCCTGTTTTGCCTCAACAAGGCTGGTCTTGGCTCTTTTTCTTTCGATGGCATATCTTATTGTTCTGACAAGTGTGTATTCAAGTCCGTCGCCTTTTACCAGATAATCTTCGGCACCGCTGCGTATAGCCTCAAGACCCACATTCTCATCATCGAGTCCTGTAAGTACAACGATAGGGACATCCGGAGCGGTGTTAAAAATTTTCTGTACGGTTTCCGTTCCTCTGCTGTCGGGCAGATTAAGGTCGAGAAGAATAATATTAAAGTTGTCCTTGACAAGCTTTTCAAGAGCCTCTGTAATTGTCTGTGCAGATTCGACATTGAATCTTATAAGATTCGCCGCCCTTGCCAGAACAAGTTTAACAAGCCTTCTGTCGAGTTCGTCATCATCAACAATCAGAACATTTACTGACTTGTCTGTCTGGCTCATAGTTTATATGCCTGCAAATAGTAAACCAGTAATCCGTTAATGTCCGCATAACTTCCTGGAAATCGGTAATGTTTACCGGTTTTTTGATATACCCGGCGGCCTGCAGTTTAAAGCTTTCGAGTATATCTTTATCTGAATCGCTTGTAGTAAGAATAACAACCGGTATGGTCTTAAGGTCCGGGTCGGATTTTATCCGCCTTAAGAATTCCTTTCCTCCCATACCCGGCATATTCAAATCGAGCAGAATCAGGTCCGGCATTGGTGCAATTTCAGATGTCTTGTTTCTCATCAAATAGTTAATCGCCTCTTCGGCGCTGGTGGCAGCTATAGGCGTATTGGCTATCCGTTGTTCCCTGAGCGACATTCTTATAAGTTTCTGGTCGCCCAGGTCGTCCTCTACCAGCATTATTACTGCCGTTTTATAGATGTCCATCTTAAATTCCTAACATCAGTCATTATAAAACTTTGTAACATTTACCCTTTTAGCACGGCTGAAACTGAAAACCAGTAACGGGTCAATCTTTTCAGCACATCTCCGAACTCTTCCGGCACAGCGCTTTTCTCAATGTAACCCGCAGCGTGCGATGCATAGCATTCCCGTATGTCGGTTTCTGAATCGGAGGTTGTCACAACAACAACCGGAATAGAACACAGGTCTTCGTCGGCTTTGATTTTTTTGAGAAACGCCTTTCCCCCCATTCCCGGCATATTCAGGTCGAGCAGTATCAGACTCGGTCTTGAATACCGTACAGCATCTTCTGTGCTCATTTTGAGATAATCCATTGCGGCCTCGCCGCTGGAAGCAATCTTCAGATTAATCTCACAACCCTGGTCCATAAGAGCCGTTTTAATCAGTTTCTGGTCCCCCGGGTCATCCTCCACCAGGAGTACACATACTTGTTTTCCGTCGTTTTCCATATCAGCCCCCTTCTACCCAAACACTTGATTTAGGCTGTGAGTTTTAGTCCTTCCGTTGCCGACCCTGTTTCAGCCGGCACCGTAAATTATAATCTGGACCCTTTTCGGGACTCGGATACAAATGCCGTTTATTAGTTAAAATCGTAAAATTTCATCTCTGACTGAATATCTATTATAGATGTCTAATAAACTGGCCGGTGCTGCACAGCAAACCCCGTCTGACTTTTACGCGTTTTTATTATAGGACTTCTTTCAGGACCATATTATTCAAACATGACTTTCAACTTCTGTTGCAGCGATTATGAGTTTTTCTGCGGCCGGCATTGTGAACCAGAAGGTAGAACCTTTATCCGTCTGCGACTCAACGCTGATTTCCCCGCCGTGCAGTTCTACAATTTTCTTACAAACAGTAAGGCCTATGCCTGTGCCTTCATACTCATCTCTGCTGTGAAGGCGCCTGAACATCGTAAAAATAGACTGCAGATACTGCGGGGCAATACCGATGCCGTTATCCGTCACCTCAATTCTGACCATGCCGTCAGCAGCGGGCTTTGTGGTTATGGTTATGTGAGGCGCATTTCCCTTCTTCTGGTACTTGACCCCGTTGGCGATGAGGTTCTGCATAAGCTGTCGTATCTGGACAGGGTCAACTTCAACACAAGGCAGCGGCTGTGGTATTTCTATAGTTGCATGTTTTTCTTCGAGCAGCACGGAAAGTTCGAGCTGCTGCAGTTGTTTGACTATTTCATTGAGGTCGACGGCTTGATAGGGCTGGGCTTGTGCGCTGATTCTTGAATACGTAAGCAGCCCTTCAATCATCTTTGCCATCCGCTCGGCGCCGTCAATCATGAAGTGCAGATTTTCCGCATCGTCACTGGAGAGTTTATCTTTCAAGGACTGCCGCAGTATAGCGCCGAATGCCGTGATTTTTCGCAAAGGCTCGCGCATATCATGTGAGGCGATATATACAAAGTTCTTCATCTCCTGATTCGCCTCTTCAAGCTTCCCTACAACCTGTGCCAGTTGCTCATTGGCCTGTTCCAGATTGATTTTAGATTGCTTTAACGTCTTGTCTGCAATTGCCTGTTGAATAACAAAAGAAACAGAACTGCCGATTCCATCCAGCATTGCATCTTCGGCAGGCACGATGGGATGCTTGGCAAAAAGAGCCAGTACCCCTAATATATCCCCGCCGGGGACTCGAAGCTGATAACCGGCAAACGACACAAGTCCCAGTTCCCTTGCCCATTCGTGATTGTGAACACGGGAATCGTTCTGCACATCATTTGTTAAAAATTTGTGGTTTTCGCCCGACGCGACGCGTCCGATCTTATAACAGCCAAATGGGACGCGACGATGAGTTTTGCCATCTATGTGGGTATAACGGCCGGAACTCGCCAGCAGATGCAGACACTTTTCACGGTAACGGCAGATATGCGGCCCTTCCTTAACTTCGGCATGGACGCAGCCCTCACACATATCTCCGGGCCGTATCAGCCAAATCCTGCAGAAATCAGCCTCAAAAAGACGGACAACGCTGTCTGTTACGGTTTTGAGCTTATTCTCAAGCGGTGACGGTGCGAGAAGCGACTGCTGAAGCTGGTTTACCCCCTGCTGCCACATCAGTATTTTCTCGATTTCCTCTTGAGCCTCCTTGCTCTCGGTAATATCAACAAAAGATTCAAGCAGAGCATCTTCATCGCCGAGCCTGATCTGAATAACGCTCTTAAGTATCGGAACTACTTTTTTGTCTTTTGTAAGTAACCTCCGTTCAGAATGGTCAACTATCTGTTTTTGGTCAAGAATAGGACAATTATTTTCATCAGCGGGGCACAAAGTCTTATGACACAGCTGCCCCACAAGTTCGTCCTTGCTGTAGCCTGTGAGCTGGCAAACGGCAGTATTGACCCGTTTGATTCTCTTGTCTTTTCCGATGACCGCAACCCCAAAGGGCATCGCATCTATCATTTGCTGTAATACTTCCCGTGATTTTTTGTTCTGTTCTTCCGCCCGCTTGCGCTCAGTGATGTCCCAGAAAACACCTAATATTCCTATGACGTTTCCTTGCTCATCTTTGATAGGTGTCTTGACTGTTTGGACAGTAAATTCCTTTCCTTCCTGAATATATTTCTCTTCGATTTCTTCCACTTTTCCGGATTCCATAATTCTTTTGTCGTCAGCTCTGTATTTCTCAGCCAATTCCGTTGGGTAAAATTCGTAGTCTGTTTTTCCAACGATTTCCTCGGCCTTAATCTTTAAAGCTCTGGCGTAATTCTCATTGCAGGAAAGGTAAACAGAGTTTCCATCTTTAAGAAATATGCTCTGAGGCAGGTTATCAAGTAGCGTTCTGTATATATTTTCATCACCCCACAACTTCTGTATCATTTTAATTCCCTTTAATCACTAAACTCATTCATGAATTCCACTTGGAAGCGGCTTTCTCGACTGTATCTATGAAAGAAAATCGGCATAAATAAAGGTTAGAACAAGAAAACAGTGTTTTACGCACAAAAATGCCCAAAACTGGCACCGGCTGAAGAGTTATCGGTCCTTCTTCATTTGCGAACTCCTCATTTTGGAATTTTCCGCTAAAGCCTCTTGCCAAATTAAATTCTCGGTCTATATTTTGGTTTATGGTTGTCTGTGCAAAACCCGACACGTTTCAAAAACTTCAGCTCTTAAGCCGTGATTCGCAGTATGACCTTGCCTGTGCCTGCGGCAGCGACAAATCAGACCACCGAACCCGTGGCAGCAACGGCAGATGGATATACCCCGTAACACTTCCCAACGGCGGCACTGCCAAGCTTTTTAAAACCCTCATTTCAAACGTCTGCTCGAGTGATTGTAAATACTGCCCCCTGCAGAAAAATGCGGACATCCCCCGTTGTACCCTCAATTGTAATGAGCTTACAGAGACGTTTCTGGATTACTACAACAGGGGCGAGGTTTTTGGTTTATTTCTGTCCAGCGGCATAATCGGCTCTGCTGACAGAACGATGGAAAAACTTACCGCCTGCGCTGAAATCCTTCGTAAAAAGCACAATTTTACCGGCTATATTCACTTGAAGATTCTGCCCGGCTCGAGCCCTGCTGCAATTGAAAAGGCGGTATCATTTGCCGATGCAGTTTCACTTAATATCGAAACGCCGGGAAAGGAATTTCTCGAAAAATTATCGAGCAAAAAGGATTTTTTGCGGGACATCGTCGAACCTATGAAATTAATCAGCCGGCTTACCGCTCACAGCAGGCGAAGGGTAAAACAGACAACGCAGTTTATTGTTGGTGCTGCCGGCGAAACCGACCGCCACATCGTTAATTATACAGCGGCGATGTATGACAGAATCGGCATGAGCAGGGTCTACTTTTCAGCCTATCAGAGTTCCAGCCCAGACAACCTTAAAGAACAAAGTATTAGCCCCCAACAGTCCTTTATGCGCGAACATAGATTATATCAGGTCGATTTTTTGCTTCGCAAATACGAATTTAATCAATCCGACGTATTATACGATAGTTCAGGTCGCCTATCACTTGAAACCGACCCTAAAGAGGTTTGGGCGAAGAATAATCCTGAATTTTTTCCCGTAACTGTAAACACAGCAACGCGATACAAGCTTTTGCGGGTTCCCGGTCTTGGCCCGATGGCGGTCGACAGGATTTTGACAAGGCGAAAAATGTCAAAAATCAGTTCGATTGACGATATTGATAAAGTAGGTTCAAGGCTGTTAAAGGCCGCAAAGTACCTTGATTTTGGCAGCAGTGCCAAAAATAAAGGATATTTGTTCAACTTTTGACTTGAAAAAGGCCGCCAAATCCATATCATTTGGGTTTTTGCTTCCTTAGTATAAATCGTGTTTTTACAGGGAAAGGGATTGTTTTCTTATGATTAAGGTCAAAGCTCGTCTCGGCGAGTCTGTCGAGCAGATGGTCAAGCGTTTCAAGAAAATGTGCGAAAAGGAAGGCGTTATTCGCGACATGAAACGCGTCAGTTATTATGAAAAGCCGTCTGAGAAGAATCGCCGCAGAAGGCGAAAGGCGGCAAGGTCAGCAAAATTTGCAACCACCAGATACTAAAAAAAATTTAGTTCTCACAAAAAAGACAAAACCGGGCACATTTTCGCCCGGTTTTTTTATGCCTGTTGTTGACCCCGCACCTTCTAAAATATTTAAAAATTAGAATATAAAGAAGGTGCGGGGTTGACAAGTATCCGGTTCGACCATATTATAAGCGGGCAGTGGTTTTGAAGAATAAACCGGTAAAAAACAGAAATCGCTGCGGAAAAAATGTGAAAATCATAGCTGTTATACCCGCCCGCTACGAATCAACAAGATTTCCCGGCAAAGTTCTCGCTAAAGATACAGGTAAATATCTCATTCAGCACACGTTTGAGCGAGTCTGCAGGGCCAAGCTTGTTGAAAAGGTTATCATCGCTACGGACAGCCAAACCGTTCTGGCCGCCTGTAAATCCTTCGGCGCTGACTGTGTTATGACGGCTTCCACGCACAAAACCGGCACAGACCGTATAGCCGAAGCGATTCAGAAGATTGATATTGATGTTGTCATAAATATCCAGGCAGATGAATCCCAAATCGAACCGGCAAATATAGATTTGCTTGCGCAACTGATGATTGACAACCCGCAGACTAAAATGGCTACCCTGATTGCAAAATTTGAAAGCAAAGAACAGATTGCAGACCCGAACATTGTCAAAGTCGTTATCGGCAAAGACAGATTTGCAAAGTATTTTTCGCGTTCTGTAATCCCCTACTGTAGAAGCGGCGGCCCTGTCGGAAATATAAACGACTATTACAGACATCTCGGCATTTATGCCTATACCAGGGATTTTCTTTTGCAGATAACAAAGCTCCCGGCCGGAAGACTGGAGCAAATCGAACAGCTCGAGCAGCTTCGTGTGCTTGAATATGGTTTTAACATACTCACCGGCCTTGTTAGCCATACTGCGGACGGAATAGACACTCCGCAGCAGTATGCAGAATTTGTAAAAAGATACAAAACTTCAGATAAGATTGGCAATGACTGACAGAAACGAATTACTTGCAGGCGTTAGTGAATCTTCAGCGGAAAGCGAATATTTTTCTCCAATACCGAAAGGTTACCAGAAAGGCCGAACGAAATACGTCATTGTGATGGGTACGGTGATGAGCGGCCTGGGCAAGGGCATTTTCTCCTCGTGCCTGGCAAAACTGATGCAGGACAAGGGTCTGAAAGTCGCCCCGATAAAGCTCGAAGGCTATCTGAATATCGACTCCGGCACATTAAATCCATTCCGGCACGGCGAGGTCTTTGTCCTCGATGACGGAATGGAATGCGATATGGACCTCGGCACTTATGAGCGGATGCTCGATTTGAGTTTAAGCAGGGACAATTTTTCAACCAGCGGCCAGATTTACCGTGATGTGCTCGACAAGGAGCGTCACGGCGACTATCTCGGCAGAGACGTTCAGATGATTCCGCACGTTACCGGCGAAGTAAAGCTGAGGCTGCGGACTCTGGCGATTGATACCAATGCCGATATTGTGTTTGTCGAGATTGGCGGCACGGCCGGCGACCTCGAAAACGCATTCTATATCGAAGCAATGAGAGAGCTTGCTTATGAAGAAGGCCCTCATTGCTGCTGCTTTGTAGCTCTGACTTATATTTTAGAGCCGAAAACATTAGGCGAACAAAAATCAAAGGCTGCGCAATTAGGCATAAAGCAGCTTATGCAGTCCGGCATTCAGCCGGACATCATCGCCTGCAGGGCTGCAAATGTGGTCAATGAAAAGGTCCGACAGAAAATCAGCGTTTACAGCAACGTCCCCATCAGCAGAGTCATCAGCCTTGCAGACTCAGCCAGCATATACCAGATACCTGCGATGTTGCGCGACTGCGGGATGGATTTTGAAGTATTAAGACTCTTGCACATAGAGGACAGGATTGATTTACGCAAAGAACGTGTTGAGTGGGCAAAATGGTGCGATTTTACTGACAGAATCGGCAAAGAAAAATACGAAGTTACAATAGGCATCACCGGCAAATACACTTCTGTTCGCGACAGCTACGCATCTATTATTAACGCATTGGAGCATTCGGGCATTGCCCTCGACTGCAGGGTTAAAATCAACTGGATAGATACAGGTGTTATAACCGACCGGAATGTTACGGAGCACTTGAAGGATGTTGACGGCATAATCGTTCCCGGCGGCTTTGGCGTCCGCGGCACGGACGGCAAGATAGCCTGTATTAAATATGCCCGCGAAAATAACCTGCCGTTTCTGGGTATATGTTTTGGTTTTCAGATGGCGGTCATAGAATTTGCAAGAAATGTTTGTGGTCTGAAAAAAGCCAACAGCACTGAAATAGAGCCGGCCTGTTCCGAGCCGGTTATTGATATCCTGCCGGAGCAGAAAAAAATTGAAGGTCTCGGCGGTAATATGCGTCTCGGCGGCCAGAACATAAAACTTAAACCGGACACAACGGCCTTTAAACTTCTCGGCGGTAATCCGCTTGTTCGAATAAGATTCAGACACCGTTATGAAGTTGACCCTCGTTATATCGAAACGCTCGAAAAGGCAGGTTTGGTTTTCTCAGGCAAGGCTCCGAATCAGCCGATTATGCAGATACTCGAATTATCCCGGCATCCGTATTTTATTGCAACTCAGGCTCATCCCTGTCTGACCTCACGTCCGCTGCATCCTCAGCCGATGTTTGTCGGTCTTGTCGCAGCAGCCATGGCGGGCCCCGGCGGCAGTAAAGATACCGCCCAGGTTCTCCAGACTGTTGAGAAGGTTTGTAACTGATTTATAGTGGTGCTCTATTTTTGCTCTTCCTGCCGGCCGGATTGTTTCAGCGCCTTTTCAAGCTCTATAATTCTTGCTGTAAGTTTCTCATTTTCTTCTGAAAGTGTTACGGAGTCATCGAGTAAACTTTGCGGCAGTTTGTCCAGAAGCCATTTTGCAGTATCGCCGGCTTCCTGCTCTATTTCCCCCTTTTCCTCTTCGCACTGCCGGAGCAGATTCTGCTGTTTTTCTGTTTCGCCTCGGCATTGAGCCAGTTCTTTTTTCAGACCCAGATTCTCATTGGCTACGAGTCTGTCTCTTCTTGAAATACCGGTGGTTTCCTTTTGTTGTGACTGTTCACAGCCTGCAAAAATAACAACTAACGATGCTACTAAAATACGGTCCAGCTTTTTCATAACCTGCCCTTTAAAAGGAACTTCTGTTGTTTAAGATATCTTGATTATATCAGCTACTTTTTGCGGGTCAATACTTTATGTGGGTAACAATAAAACAAAAAAACGGAAGATTCTGTCGTGGCTTAGAATCTTCCGTCGCCTTGTGAGCTGAAATCAAAATTTTGAGTTACGGCTCACGGTTCCGTTTCGTCGTCGTCAAGCTTAACCGTGGCGAAATCTATTGCTGTGACGACTGAGCCATGGAACTATTTTTTCTTCTTTGCTACTTTCTTTTTTGCAACTTTCTTCTTAGCCATTATTATTCACCTCCTTTCGGTGAAAAAAGGATTTATTGAATAATATTTTTTTACACTACTTTATAATTCTGTCAATCAATTTTTACCATAAGTTCGTCTGTTATACAAGTTTATCGTCAAATAAGTTGAAAATTCTTCATAGTTTTTTATAACTTCCTGTGGCCTGTACAATCGAGTAGTTAATCAGCGCAAGCAAATCATAATTCGGAAAATATCTTGCTGAACTCTTTACTGCGATAAGATAGTGTTGTAAATTAACTCAAAAAGCTTGATATTTTGCGAAAATCAGGGATTTGGCGGCTTTGAAATGTTGATTTTAATTTTTATTCATTAGCCAAGAGCACACGGCCAAAGAGTTAAAAGTTACTGATACGAGAAACAATTGTCGGACAAGATTTTTTTCCTGAAATTTTTGAAAAAACGGTTAAAATTCGTATTTCAAAGGACTTTTTGAGAAAAATTCCAGAATTTTTCTTAGAATTAGCAACAGTTTGTTTGTGAAATTTTTACCCCCACACCTATTTGTACTGTGTCGGCAGATATGAAATTTGATAATACTGTTGTTTTTCAAACATCCCGTGATTCGGGTATATCTGCACAAATAGGTGTGGGGGTTTATTCCAAAAGTAGTTTTTGAGTTTATATTGGTATCTTCTTATAATACTTCGATTGATTTCTTAATTTACCAGGATAGCTAACGATGTCGGAAAAAATAATTTTGTTTGGCGGCACATTTGACCCTGTGCACACCGGCCACATTGCCGTCGCACAGGCGGCAGCGGAAAAAATCGGTGCTGGGAAGGTAATTCTTATTCCTGCAAGGCGTTCTCCGCACAAGGAGCAAAAACCCGCTGCGGTGGACAACGACCGGATAGCGATGTTGAAACTTGCAGTTGCCGGCAAAAGTCTTTTCCAGATAAGCCCTGTTGAGTTCAACAGGGCTGAGCCGAGTTATACAATTGACACCATCAGGCATTTCAGGCAGAAACTCGGGACCCATTGTCAGCTTTACTGGCTCATCGGTGCCGATATGTTAAAGGATTTGCCGAAATGGCACAGGATAGATGAGCTGCTCAGGGAGTGTCCAATTTGTGTTATGAATCGCGGCGGCTTTGACAGGCCGGATTTCGACAGTTTAACCGCAAAACTCGGCAAAGAAGCGGCTGAAAAGCTGCGGCAGAATATGATTAAAACCCCATTGATTGAGATTAGCAGCACCGATATTCGCCAGAAAGTCTCGCAGAACCAGAACGTTAGCAAATTCCTGCATCCAGACGTTTTGAACTACATCAAAAGTCACAGACTTTACACCACATCTGACCAGTGATGATATTATCCTGCCGGAAAAATCATCGCAGCGGCGAACTCATTTTGAAAATCGTTGTCAACTGACAATTCTACGTGCTGAGTCTGCCCCGCAAGTTTTTCTCCCCTTTTTCTTGCCTTAACAGACAGCAGTGCAAGTTTAGCCCCTGCAAGTGATGTATTGCCTACGAATGAAATTTTTTCATGATTGATTTCGGTCGGCAGAAGTCCTATGCGTTGTGCATTTTTTCTGCGTATAAAGCTCCCGAACCCGCCTGCTATAAGTACCTTTTTCAGGTCGGCAGCTTTCAGGCCGGACCTTTTAAGGATTATATTTATTCCTGCCCTGATTGCACCAACCGCAAGCTGGATTTGCCGGATATCCTTCTGTGTAATTTTAATAGCTTTATCAACAACAAACGCCGGTTGACCATTTGTATCAATAACAAGTCTTTGAGCGATTTTTGGCGGCACTTTCGCCGATGGATTAATTTTGCCCATAGAGTCAACAATACCGGCGTCAAGAAGTTCTGCGGTGATATCGATAAGTCCGCTGCCGCATATACCGGCAGGTTCCACATTGCCTATAACGCTGCAGATGCAGTCGTCGTCTGCCGTAAGGCATCCCCAAGCGGAGAATTTTACTTTTTCAATCGCGCCTGCCGCAGCCCTCATCCCGCACGATATTCGTGCCCCTTCGAATGCCGGCCCTGCCGCGGTTGATGCCGCCGTAATTTTATTATCCTTCACCAGTACGATTTCTCCATTGGTGCCGATATCAATCATTAACACCGGCTGCGGCTGATTGAGTATATCCGCCGCCAGCATTCCCGCTGCGATATCGCCGCCGACAAAACCGCCGACAATCGGAAACAAATAGGCAATGCCCTTATTATTTATTTCAAGTTTCAGCTCTGAGGTATTTATTACGTTTGCCCCCCGCCAAGTCGGCTCAAAAGGCAGTTGCCCAAGCGCCGCAGGGTCTATACCGCAAACAAGATGCTCCATTGTCGTATTGCCTGCGATGGTGATTTCATAGATATTTTTCTTATCGACCCCGCCCTGCTCGCAGAGTTGGCCTATCATTGCGTTTATTTGTCTGATAACCGCTTTCTGCAGCTCGACAAGGCCGTTTTTGCCGGATGTAGCGTATTTTATCCTGCTGATGACGTCATCTCCGAAGGAAATTTGCGGATTGATACTGCCTGTTACGGCTGTTTCGGTGGCGCTAACCAGATTGACAAGCGAAGCTGCCAGTGTTGTCGTGCCGACATCGACGGCAACTCCGAAGTATTTACCGCTTACCCTTCGCTGCTCATCGGGAACAATTGTCCGGAGGACGTCGGACTCCATAACAATCTTTTCAATGGCCGAAAGGAGCGATTCTTTCGACACTTCGATAACGGTATCTTCAACGATTTGGTTCTGACATGCCAGCCGCCGGTTCTCCTTCAGCTCATCGGCGCTGAAGATTTTTTTATCAGCTTCGGTCGGCTCAGTCTTCGGCGATATTATTTTTACTCTGCACTTGCCGCATGTTCCAGCTCCGCCGCAAGGCGTATCTATAATTATTCCTGCGACAGCGGCAGCCTCGATTATCTTTGTGCCGCTCAGTACATAGACCGTCCTGCCCTGCGGCTGAAACGTAACCTTAATCTGTTGTTGATTCATTCTTACTTTACAACTTTATAAAAAATCTTGTCATTCTGTCTTACCGGCTGAATTCTGCCTGATTTAATCAACTCTTCAATATATTTTAACGCTTCTGTTTCCGGCATTTTCAGTCCCGCAGCAATATCATCAATCGAGCAGGGTCTTCGTTTGAGCATTTCGACAATATCATCGCTTTTAATCTTAAAGTCGCCTGTTTTTTCGCCGCCTTTAAAATCGGCAATAACCTCAGCATTTTTATAAATTCTTTTTGCAATTTCGGCCAGTCTCTGTTTCGTCACCGGCTTAACATTCTCAGCCGGCGGCCTTGTAACGGTATTCAGTTGCACTTTATCAGGCCGGATTTTTCCGATGCAGGCAGCAATTTTTTCAATCTGCCCATCGCTGTCGTTCAGGCCTGCAACCAGAAAGACTTCAAGCCAGTATTTGCCGTCATATTCTCTGCGGAAATCGATTAAACCCTGCAGCATTTTATCGAAGGTTATCTCAGGAGATGGCCGATTTATCTTTTTGAATGTCTCTTCATCGCCGGCATCGAGCGAAGGCATAACCACATCGGCGCCGAGCAATTCCCTGCGGACCTGATGATTAAACAGAAGCGAACCGTTGGTTATGACTGCGATGGGTATACTGGTAATTTGTTTGATTTTCTCTATCAGTCGTCCGCAATCGCTGCACAGTGTCGGCTCACCTGAGCCGGAAAGCGTAATATAATCCGGTTTCGTTGACAATTTGGTTTTAAGTTCAGCAATAACTTCATCCATGGATACCCAGCTTTTTCTTGTTGTTGTTTTTTGGGTTGTGCGTCCTACCTGGCAGTATAGACAGTCATACGTGCAGGTTTTATACGGTATAAGGTCGATGCCGAGCGACCGTCCCAGTCTTCTCGACGGCACCGGCCCGAAAACTTGTCCTCGACCGCGATCGGGGATGTGTTCACTTTTTTCTTTTGATTTATTATTCATATTTTTCATTTTATAACTTTTTATTGAAAGTTTTACCACTTAAAATAACAGCCAAAGTGCCTGTAAAACAGTCCTGTCGCTCTCATCGTAAAAACCGCAAGAATTTGTATAGCCAGCACTGCCAGAAGATTCATCAGAACAACGAAAACCGAGCGAGTTGCGATGTCTCCACAATTCAGGCTTGCGTATTGCAGCTGCCAAGTAAGGATAAAGAGACCTGCGACAAACAGATAATACCAGAAGGCCCTCTTTATTGGTTTAAAGAAATAATCAGGCCTGAAAAGCATTGTCAGGTCTCGCCCTATACTTACCGTCAGCACAGCCATTGGAAACAGAAACATTCCGAGAACGGCAAAAGGAAAAAACGCCCATTTTGACTGAATACCAGTGACATTGAAAATCTTCCTGGCAATAATTGCCGGCAGAAGAACTATCACAAGTGCGATAAAAAAAGAATAGAAAGACTTAAGAACTGAAAACAGATATCCGTACCAGCCGCCGAAATAAATCTCCGGCAGCGGTTCAACATCGAATGCAGTTGCATAGATAATCTCCGCATAGCACCAGAAAATCCCGCCCCAGACAAATACAGCGATTGCCGAGCCTATCGGCAGATGAATTGTAAAAAAACCGACCCGGATAGAAAAATCAAAATGTATAGTAAAAAATTTCAGAGTAGTTACTACAAGTATAAACAGAAGTGTCGCCAGACTTTGTTTATTGAAGATGGCCGGCCATGAATATTTGAACACTGCCTCGTAAAATCCCGGCAGCGGCTCATCGAACTCTTTGGGCTGTTTTACTTTTTGTGCCTCTTCATTGTCAGCCGCAGGAATTATAAAGACCTGATTGCATCTCAGGCATCTTGCACGCCTGCCTGAGTAAATATCCTTAAATGCACATAAGTACTTGCAATTAGGACAGTTAAATGTAATGGTGGCCATTTCTTTATACTGTAATAGTGTTCATTGCGTCAATAAAGCACTGATAATCGTTGACCCATTTTTGGGCTTCGAGCAAATCGATTTTGCCGGTCTTGACCAGCTTTGCAAGGTGATGCTCGAAGGTTACCATTTTTTCTTCGGGCTTGTTTTTAGTCTTTGTCTGAAGCTGTGAGTAGAGCTGTTCGAGTTTGCCGAGCCTGATAATATTTGCGCAGGCATAGTTATTATTATTGAGTATCTCCATAGCAATCATTCTTCCCGTACCGTCCTTTTTCGGAATGAGTTTCTGGCTGATTACATAAGCAAGCCCCAGTGAAAGCTGGTTTCGCACTTCATCCTGTCTTGTGGACGGGAAATAATCGAGTATCCTCGTTACGCTTCCTGTAACATCGCGAGTATGCAGCGTCGAAAAGACAAGATGACCTGTCTCAGCAGCCATTAATGTCATTGCAATCGTCTCAGTGTCTCTCATTTCGCCGACGAAGATGATATCCGGGTCTTCGCGCATCATAGCTTTCAGGCCGGCAGTAAACGAAGGCACGTCTCTGCCGACCTCACGCTGTGATACGACGGCGTTTTTCTGCTTGAGGATGTACTCGATAGGGTCTTCGACTGAAATTATTCGGCAGGCTTTTGTTTCGCTTATCCGGTCGAGAAAAGATGCTATGGTGGTGGATTTTCCTGCGCCGGTAATGCCCGTAAGCAGGACAAGCCCGTTCTGCAGCTTGACAATATCTTTATAAACGTCGTTTGGAAATCCGATATCTTCAAGTTTCGGCACATCGCTGCCTAGCGCCCTGATTGCCGCCGCAGGCCCGTCGTTGTCCACAAAAACATTGATTCTGAACTGCAAATCCGAATAGTGGTATGAACTGTCAACATTACTTTTTGCCTTGAATTCGGCAATCTTTTTCTCATCCAGCAGCGGGAAAATCAGCCCTTCGGCAATTTCTTTTGTTACAACCTGGCCGCGCAGTTTCATTAAATCACCGTCAACACGGAATGTCGGCTGAACCCCGACCTTTATGTGCAGGTCTGATACCCTCATAGCCCCATGCTTTTTGAAGTAGGCCAGCATATCCTCGATGCCCCAGTCCCCGCTGTCGGTGGTCCTGTAAACCTTCGCGTTTATGGAATATTCCTGTGCCATAACATACCCTTTCAAAGCTGAAGTAATGATTTTAAACCTTTGCCGGCCTAAAAGCAAATACAAAGACCTGCTTGAGCCTTTGCAATATATATAGAGTATTGTTATGATGTTTTCGCTACCTGTTTATGGTGAGCCTGTCGAATCTGTATGGCCGAAAAAAAAGAGCAAAATTTTGCTGAAATGTCTTTTGGCGACCACCTTGAGGAGCTGCGGGCAAGGATTATATTTGCGCTGCTGGGGATTGGTGTCGGTTTGACAGTTTGTATGTTTTTTTCAGGATTTTTTCTCTCACTTCTGGCTAAACCGTATCTTCATATACAAGAGCAAATCGGTTCATCAGCAACTCTTCAGGCAATAACCCTGTCTGAAAAATTTCTTGTATATATGAAGACTGCACTTCTTTTCGGCATTGTTCTTTCCTCGCCGTGGGTGTTTTATCAGTTATGGAAGTTCATTTCAGCAGGTTTATACAGACATGAAAAAAGGGTCGTTCATATAATATCGCCGGTCTGCGCGATTCTGTTTATTATCGGCGCGTTGTTTTTCTTATTTGTTGTTTCGCCGCTTATGATAAGATTTTTCCTCGGCTTCGACCCCGGCATAGAATCCGTGAAAACACAGGTAACACTTGCAAGCTATGTAAATTTTATGTTTTCGATGATGCTCGTGTTCGGCCTTTGTTTCCAGATGCCTGTCGCCATCGTTGCGGTAAACAGAATCGGAATCGTTTCAGTTGAAGCTCTTAAAAAGGCTCGAAAATATGTTTTGCTGGCAATATTTATCGTAGCAGCCGTTGCCACGCCTTCTGCTGATGTAATAAGTCAGATTGCCCTTGCCGTGCCGATGTATATCTTATATGAGATGGGCATCCTCTTTTGCCGGCCATAGCTTTTTATCCGCCGGCAACTAACCCCTATACCCTAAATTTACTTCTTTACTTCCTTGTCTTCGTCCGGCTTTACCTCTTTTTCAATCTCGTCCTTGGTCTCGCTCATCCCTTTCTTAAATTCTGTAAGACTCCTGCCTAACGAGCGGGCTATTTCCGGCAGGCGCCTGCCGAAAATCAGCAGTGCAATAATCAATACAACCAGTATCTCTGCCCAGCCGATAGAGCCGAAAGCCAGCATCTTTTGAGTCGATTGGATAATCATATTATACTCCGTCTTTTTATATCTGGTTAGCCCCGCTCTTCATAAACGGGGTTACAACTTGACCTTGATGGTCTATAACAGTATAATCGCAGTCGATTATGGTTGCAAGTGGCTAAAAATTTAGTCTGGCCGTAATCCGGAAAGGTTTTTTCATGCCAATCAACAGTAGTGAGTCTGTGCATACCGGCAAAAGTTCTCTGCCGAGGCGGCTTCTTGGCAAAACAGGTCTTAAAGTTTCAATCATCGGCATGGGCGGAATTGTTGTAATGAATGAAGAGCCTGACCATACCCGGCAGGTTGTAGCCGAAGTGATAGACAAAGGCGTAAATTATTTCGATGTTGCCCCCTCTTATGGCGATGCGGAATTCAAGCTTGGCCCTGCGTTAAAGCCGTTTCGAAAAGATGTTTATCTTGCCTGCAAAACGGGCCAGCGTTCCTATAGCGGTGCCGCCGGCGAGCTTAAGCAATCACTCAGGCATCTGGAAACCGGCTATTTCGACGTTTATCAGCTTCACGGACTTGTTGACGTTGAAAAGGATGTAAAGGCCGCACTTGGCAAAGACGGAGCGATTAAGGCTTTTGTAGAGGCAAAAAAGAACGGCCTTATTCGCAACATCGGCTTTTCCGCACACACTCCTGCCGCAGCGATAACAGCGATGAAGGAGTTTGAATTTGACACAATAATGTTTCCTGTAAACTTCAGTATTCATTTTAACAGTGGTCTTGAGACAGAAGTTCTTTTTCTGGCCGGCCGGCAGAATCTTGGCATCATCGGCATAAAGGCGCTCGCAAAGCAGAAACGGCAGGAAGGCACTGCCAAAGTTTCATATTCGAAATGTTGGTATGAGCCTTTTGACGATGCCGATACGGTAGAACTGGCCCTGAACTGGGCGTTTAGTCAGAATATTTCGTTAGCAATCCCGCCGGGCGAAGAGAGTCTGTTCAGGTTGTGTCTCAATCTGGCGCCACACTGCAGGAAGCTTACGAAGGCACAACTGGAGCGCCTGGCGGCGATTTCTTCTATGGCCGAACCGATTTTCCCAGAATAGAAAATTAACCCCGAATTTTCTAACTTCGATATTCAAAATTCATTGCCTATAAATCTTAAATCTTAAATTTCTCTGTGCCTCTGTTCCGGGGTTGACGTCAAAGGCTGCTGACCATATAATCGCAGTCAACTAATGTTGCAAGCGGGTAAATAACGGTTATGCCGGAAATAGCCAATCACAGTCGTACACAAACGATTATAAGCTATGCTTTAATAATCCTTCTTGTTCTTATTGCTGCTGCTGTAGGCTTAAAGCAGCAATTTTATGAAAGTTTTACTTCTGAACCGCCGGATAGCACCCCTGCCGGCAATACGGAAAACACAATTCTCTCCGACAACCTCTTTGGCAGTGATTTTACTCCTGCCGGCCAAATAGAAACTTACAACTCAGCCAATCTTTACGAAAAGATTGACGGCAAAGCCGATTTATATCTTAACAATGGCTTTGCTTCGTTGCAGTGCAGACGCTTTTCCGGCAAATCGGTAAAAGACCGCTGGGCCGAAGTTTATCTTTACGATATGGCCGACGGCGAAAACGCCTTTGCAGTTTACAGCCTCCAGAAAAGAAGCGAAGGTGTTCCTCTCGATTGGGCGCAATTCGGCTATTCGACTTCAGATTCTGCTTATGCGGCTGCCGGCAAATATTATATCGAGATTTTTTTGTCTTCCGAGGATGATTCTCTTTTAGCTTCAGCTAAAAGCGCTGCAAGAAAGCTTGTCTCCGCTGTTTCTTTCGGCAAAACAGAAATACCGATTCTTAATCTTTTCCCCGCTGACAATCTTGTTAACGATTCCTTTAAGTTTATCAGGGCCGATGCCTTTGGCTGCAGCGACCTCGAAAATATTTTTACCGCAGAGTACAAAATTAATGGAAACAGTATAACGGCTTATTTAACCAAAAACCGCCCCGCCGACACGTACGCAAAATATTATCGTTTCCTTTTGGATAACGGGGCAAACCGGCTGCAGAACAATCTTAAGCTGCCCGACTCCGGCGCAGTGGAGCTTTTTGGCACAAATGAAATATTTTTCAGCACCAATGGTTTTCTTGCCGGTGTCCGAGGTTCTACAACGATTGAGGACTTGCACCAGACCGCTGTAAAACTTCTCAAAAGTCTCTCAGAAAAATAATGACACAGAACGGCAAAATTTCAAGAAGAGAATTTCTGGCCCGCTCTGCAAAGGCCGGCATATCCATCGCAGCCGTCGCCGGTGCAGCTCGTCTGTTTTACGAATCTGATGTGCAGAAAATGTTTTCTCCGCCTCAGGTAGTTTCAGGCTTGAAGGATTATTCGATTTCTCCTGTTACCGGACAGATGATGAGCATTGTGTCAGGCTCAGTCCGCAGTCAAACAGTCCGCAAGGCCGTAGAGCTTCTCGGCGGCATAGACCGCTTTGTAAAGCCCGGCGAAACAGTGCTACTCAAGCCCAATATCGGCTTTGCCCGTCCGCCGCGGGTTTGTGCAACAAGTCATCCTGATATCATTTCCGAGGTAACAAAACTTTGTTACAAGGCCGGCGCGAAGAAGGTTTTCGTAACAGACAATCCTATCAATGACCCGAAAAGCTGTTTTGAGATTAGCGGCATATCCGCAGCGGCACAAAAAAACGGAGCGGAAGTAATTTTGCCGAAGGCGGATTATTTTAAGCCCCTTTCACTCCCCGGCGGCAGACTGATAAAAAACCAGCCTGTCCTTTATGAACCGCTCAAAAACATTGATAAGGTTATTGGCATTGCTGTCGTCAAAGACCATCATCGAAGCGGTGCATCGATGACGATGAAGAACTGGTATGGTCTTCTCGGCGGCGGCAGAAATATCTTTCATCAGGACATAAATACAATAATTGTTGAGCTTGCAATGCTCGTCAGGCCGACGCTTGTCATTCTCGATGCGACACAAGTAATGGTTTCTAACGGCCCGACTGGCGGCTCGGTTTCGGATTTGAAGCAGACCAATATTATGATAGCGGGCTGCGACCAGGTCGCTGTTGACAGTTTTGGAGCGACTTTATTAAATATGAAGCCTGCCGACCTGCCGTATCTTTTAAAGGCTGAAGGATTGGGTCTTGGCACAACCAATTTTGAGTCTCTTAAACCTATTTATGCGAAAGGATAGAAAATGAAGAAAAATAGTTTCCGTCTCGATTTGATTATTGTCATCGGATTGCTGTTTATGAGCTTTTCCTGTTTTGGAAAAGACACATCACTGGTAAATCCGTTCACAACTTCCGGCAACTGGTACAAGGCGAATCTTCACACTCACACAACGTTAAGCGACGGCGATTCTAACCTGCCGGACGTAGTAAAAAAATACCGGCAGCTCGGCTATAGCGTTTTAGCGATAACCGACCACGAAAAGTCCAACAATGTTGCAGGCTTTTCCGACAGTAATTTTCTGTTGATTAGCGGGATGGAAACTCAGCCGAATTCCGGCTGTCATTTTGTATGCCTGAATTTGCCGGGAGGTTTCATTATGCCTTCCGAACTGGAGGCGCAGCAGCGAATTGACAGGGTACGGCAGGCAGGCGGTGAGGTTATTGTTGCGCACCCCTACTGGGGTGGGTACAACATCAATCATTTTGTAATGCTGAAAGATTTCATCGGTCTTGAGGTTTATAATGAGGTCTGCGACGAAGCTTGCAAGGGATATAGTTCAGTCCTGTGGGACGACTTTCTGCTAATGGAGCGTTATCTGCCGGCAGTCGCCGTCGACGACCTTCACGGGATCATTTCCGCTGGCAAGGGATGGGTTATGATAAAGGCCAAAGAATTGACCAGCCAGGCGATAATGGACGCTTTGCGCAGCGGCTGTTTTTATTCAACAACAGGGCCGGTTATAGAAGATTTTCGGATAGAAAACAATACGGCTGTGCTGCGTTGTTCGGCGGTTAAGGAAATACACTTTATTGGCAATAGAAGCCGTGGCAAAAAACTTCGTGCCTCTTCCAATCAGTTGCTGGACTCGGCACAGTATTCAATTCAGGCCGGCAATGGCCCGCGATATATCCGTGTTGAGATAATTGACGGCAATGACAGATATGCCTGGACGAATCCGATTATTATTGAAAAACCGGAGAAAAAATAGTTTTTGATAAGTTTATGAAAATAACCACCACAAGAAAAATTAGCCAGATTTTCTTTTTTACGCTTTTTCTCTGGTTGTGCATAGTAACAACCGTCGGCGAAAAATTCTATCAGCTTCGCGGCTGGCCCGTTAATATTTTTTTGCATCTTGACCCGCTTGCCGCCGTTTCAACAGTCCTCTCGACACACAGGCTCTATGCCCCTCTGCTCTGGTCGGTTCTGACGATTATTCTTACGATTTTGCTCGGCAGATTTTTCTGCGGCTTTATTTGTCCCTTTGGCTCATTGCACCAGTTCATTTCGTTTCTTTCACACAGAAAGAAAAATGCTTCTGAGCTTGTCTCGCTTCATAAATATCGGAAAAGCCTGAATATAAAATATTATATTTTGATTATCTTTCTGGTTATAGCCGCCCTGCCCCGATTGCAGAACCTTCAAACCGGTCTGCTTGACCCCATCCCGCTTTTCACCCGCACTGTTAATCTCTTGCTTCTGCCGATTATTGACAACACAAAGAATCTTCTTTCCGCAACAGACAGATTCTATCGCACCGCACCGCTAATATTGTCCGTCTTTCTTATATTTGTAATTTTGAATTTATTTGTCCCGCGATTTTTCTGCTTATTTATTTGTCCTCTCGGTGCACTTTTCGGAATCCTGAATCGATTTGCCCTCTGGCGAATCAATCGCAATTCCAATTGCACCGACTGTAAATTATGCAATGAACACTGTCAGGGCTCCTGTCAGCCTTCTGAAACAGTCAAGCTGAGCGAATGTATATTATGTTTCAATTGTCTTGACGATTGTAAGTTTGATGCGATTGATTTCAGCACCGTCTCTTCCGATACTGTTCAGGTTTCGCCTGACTTATCGCGTCGCGGCTTTATCGCAGCCGTCTTTACAGGCCTGCTTGCGATGCCCGCTTTTAGGCTTATTCGAGCCGCCGCCGATTCCGAAGGCGTTATTCGTCCGCCCGGTGCACTGCCGGAGAAGGAATTTATAAAGCGGTGTCTAAAGTGCGGCCAGTGTATGCGTATATGTCCCACGAATGTAATCCAGCCGGCCGGCTTGGACTCCGGCCTGACGAATCTCTGGACGCCGGTGATGAACAACCGTATTGGCTCAAGCGGCTGCCAGTTGGATTGCGTCGCCTGCGGCTATATGTGTCCTACTTCTGCCATAAGGCCCTTGACGCTGTCTGAAAAAATCGGCAAAGGTAATTTTTCTGACAAAGGCCCCATCAAAATCGGCACAGCCTTTGTCAACAGGGCAAAGTGTCTGCCGTGGGCTTTTAATACGCCCTGCATTGTCTGCCAGGAAAACTGTCCCGTCAGTCCCAAGGCAATTTACACCCGCACCGTATTTGCTAACATCTCTGACCGTCAGCTCAAAATTAAAAATGTGGAGGATAACAAAATACAGTTTGAGGAAGGTATTCTTTCCAGCCAGCGATTCTCAACCGGCGATTATTATTGTCGGTTCAGCTCCGGCGGCAAAACAACTTATGCAAAGATTATTTCAAACACGGCTGATACGATTGTGGTATCTTATGATACGCCGTCCAAAACCTTGCCGCAGGTCGGCAGCAGTGTTCAAATTCAGATTAAGCTTCAGCAGCCGTATGTCAATCCGGTTCTTTGTATCGGCTGTGGTACTTGTCAGCACGAATGCCCTGTCAGCGGCAAAGGCGCCGTGTTTGTAACGCCTTTCGGCCAGACCAGAGAAAAATGACATTTTTATTGCAAATAAAAATGTCATTTCGACCGAAGCCCCGACAAGTCGGGGCGAAGCGGAGAAATCTCTTTATTTCTAATTTTAATCCGTTATAATATCTGTCAAAATTTTTTTGGAGAACTGACGATGGAAAATAAACCGATGAACAGAAGAGAATTTTTAAAGACCGCAGCCGGCACCGGCATTGCTGCCGCCATAACCTCAGGCAGCGTTTTAGCCGCCGTAGTTGACGCCAACAAACCTGCCGAGCCGAACAAGCCTGCCGAGAAAAAGGAGACTTATCCGCAGGTTCCCACACGTCCGTTCGGCCGTGCCAATATTCCCGTGCCGATTTTGTCTTTTGGCATAATGTTTGATATGGTCGAAAACCAGCTGCTTCTGCACAAAAGCCTGCAATGGGGCATTAATTACTGGGATACCGCTTACGGTTATGCCGGCGGAAAAAGCGAAGAAGGCATTGGCCTGTTTCTCGCCAAAAATCCCGAACGCCGCAAGAATATTTTTATAGCTACCAAGGCAAGTGGCGCAAAAGATGCTGCCTCACGCAGCCAATGCCTCCAGACTTCTCTACAAAGAATGAATACAAACTATGTTGATTTATATTATGGCGTTCACGTCTTAAGTGAACCTGCTGAGTTGACGGATGAGCTTAAACAGTGGGCCGCAGACGCAAAGGCCAAAGGCCTCATCAGGTATTTTGGTTTCAGTACGCACAAAAATATGGCCGATTGTCTCCTGGCCGCCTCGAAGCTCGACTGGATTGACGGCATAATGACAAGCTACAATTATCGTCTGATGAAGGACGCTAATCTCGTTGCCGCCATTGACGCCTGCAGCAAAGCCGGCATCGCTTTAATTGCGATGAAAACTCAGGCCCTCAAATCGGACACCGAGGACAGCAATTCTCTAGGCAATTACTTCATCCAGAAAGGCTTTACGGAGGGCCAGGCTAAAATCAAATCCGTCCTTCAGGATAGCCGTATTTGTTCAGCCTGTGTTACTATGAAAAGTGTTGCTACTATCACGTCAAATGTAGCTGCGGTTCTCGACAAAACCGAATTGAGTCAAAGCGATTTGGAATTTATGGATAGTTACGCAAAACAGACCTGCAGCGGCTATTGTGCCGGCTGCGCTAACCTTTGTGCCGCAGCAGTTCCCCAGATGCCGTATGTCAGCGATGTATTAAGGTCTTTGATGTATCATCGCAGATATGGCGATACACGGATTGCAAAGGAGGTCTTTTCTGAGGTTGCCGGTCTTGTGAATGGCCCGATTAGCGGTTTTGATTATCGCCCTGCCGAAAAGGTCTGCCCGAACAGGATTGCTATCGGCTCTCTGATGAGACAGGCCCAGAAGCTGCTGGCGTAAGGAAAAAATAAATTTGAAATTTGTCGGTTAGCCCCGCACCTATTTGTATTGTGCGAAACAGCAGTACCATTAGAGTAGTTAGATAAGTTACTTTGCAAATTGATTACGCAAAATCACAATACAAATAGGTGCGGGGTTTTCATCGCAGGGTGACAAACAAATTTAAAATACTAAATGTTTAATCAATAAAAATGGCAGGACAAGAAAGATAACCAGGGCCGGCATAACCGGCAGCACTAACGGCAGAGCTATTAAACCCAAAAACACCGGTATAATACAAAAAACAGCCCCGACAATGATTAAAGGCAGTATAAACGGCAGAAAGACCAGCGAAATCGCTATCCCTAAAAGCCCGAACAAAAGTTTAAAAGCAAATTTTATTACGAAGAAGAAGATGTGAATGAATACCGCCGCAGCCAGAAGTGCCATCAAAATCATCATTATTGCCCACATAATATTATTGCCTCTTTTATATGAACATCATCCGCATAAATGTAGGGATTATTATGCCGCTGGCACTGGGCCGGCAGCAACAAGTTTTTTTCGCGTAGAATCAACAGTGAGGTTAAGACCTTCAAGTGTCCGCGCTCCCAGCAGGGCAAGGTCTCCGGGTTCAGCGAAAACAACTTCGTCGATAGTGAAATTGCTGCCGACCTGCAGAATGGCAAAACCGACGCTACGTGTAACTACCTCGCCATTGGCCATGATGAAACGCATATCTTTTTTCTCCCTCGCAACCCCGATTTTTTCTAATGTCGCGGCAGGAATCCACGTGTATTCACTGCCTGTATCTACAAGAAGTTTGGGAATACGAGCGGTTTTTGCCCTATTCACGTGATTTTCAATCTTACATGCTGTATAGAACGTTCCCATATATTAATAGTATAAATCCTGTGTTAATCCGTGTCAAATCAAAT
>Ga0315291_10000542_pt1 | contig 50113 bp, 45 predicted proteins | sample YL17G12_20_MG_FD_203070 | JGI IMG/M metagenome (GOLD analysis project Ga0315291, IMG submission 203070) | Sediment microbial communities from Yellowstone Lake, YNP, Wyoming, USA - YL17G12_20 | ecosystem: Environmental > Aquatic > Freshwater > Lake > Sediment | place: USA: Wyoming | collected...
CTCATTTATCAATTATCTATTTTCTGTACCGTTACTATCAGTTTAAATTCTCTACAAATAAATATATAAATTATACTATAAACGACTCTAACCTTGGCATAGAGCCGACCGAAAACACTCCAACTTAAGTGATAATTCGAACGTCCAGCGAAGCGTTTTCAGCGGCTGATGCCTGATCGTTATGAGAAAATTATTTAAAAACTTAAATCCATTAATATAATATATATCAGATAGAAGGATAACATTTATGAACCCTTTTGTGCCTTGCGAACTACCTTTAAAAAATGTAGATTGGGTAAGATTTATTACATTAATTGGACAAGCAAATGCTGAGTTAGCGCGATATGATGGTGCTCTTCAAGGTATAATCAACCCTGCTGTCTTATTATCTCCTCTTACAACTAAAGAAGCTGTATTGTCTTCTCGCATAGAAGGAACTCAAGCAACACTAGTAGAAGTTATGGAATTCGAAGCAATCCCCGAAAAAAAGACTGAGAAATATAAAGACATACAAGAAATCATTAACTATAGAAAATCGATGCATTTTGCAATTGATTGGCTTGATAAAAAACCTATCACCCTCAATTTAATAAAGAAAATTCACAGTATTCTCTTAAATAGTGTTCGAGGTAAAAATAAAGATAGGGGTGAATTCAGAAAAATACAAAACTGGATTGGTAAACCAGGCTGTATGATCGAAGAAGCAGATTATGTTCCTCCTGAACCATTATCATTAATGAACCATTTATCAAATTTTGAAAAATACATTCACTATGATGAACGAGATCGCCTTATTCAATTAGCAATTATACATGCACAATTTGAAATTATACATCCATTCCTAGATGGCAATGGTAGAGTTGGTAGGATATTAATACCTCTATTTTTGTCCGAAAAAGGAGTTCTCGGTTTACCCATGTTTTATATTAGTGAATATCTTGAAGCTCATCGCGATGAATATTATGATAAATTGAAAAATATCTCTGAAAAAAATGCGTGGGAAGATTGGATTGAATTCTTTTTGAAAGCATTGATTACACAAGCAAAAAACAATAACTCCAAAGTTAAGGCTATTCTAGATCTCTACGAGCGCAAAAAACAACGTGTTTCTGAAATTACACATTCTCAATATGTAATTAAAATTCTCGATACACTCTTTGTTAGTCCTATTTTCAAAACAACTGATTTTATAAAATTTTCTAAAATACCTAAATCAAGTGCAACTCGTTGCCTTAGATTACTTGAAAAATATAAAATTATTTCTGTATTACGTGAAGGCAGCGGCAGAAAACCTACGATTTTCATATTTGATAAATTAATTAATCTCGTTGAATAGTTGCGTCTCGGCAATGAGCCATAAAATTATTTGTGGATAACAAATTGATAAATATGAGCTATAAATGTATTAGCATTTACCCTGTGGGTCAAAAGAAAAATGCGTATCCCATTGATTATTATGAAGATAACAAGAATGGACTCATAACAACTTATTCCACTGGACTGTAACTGCTGCTTTTCGAGCGTCGCTTCCAGCCGGTGAATTCAAATGTTATGAGGCGCAAGCAAGAAGGATAATCCACATGACAGATGTGGCTTTCCCGTAGCGCCGATTTGTTCCTTTTGACAATTGCCGAGTGTTTCACGCATTGTATAGACTCAAAAAGGAGTTAAGAAGATGAAATACAGGGTGCACCGATTCAATATCAGGATGACAAGCGACCAGAGCAAATTAGAGCAATTCCTGAACACCTTGGAAGGCGAAGTTATCGCAATATTCCCGAACATTACGGTCGGATTTCTCTGGGCTCACCGGGTGGACTTTCTCCTCATTGTGGAAAAGTTGGGCTGATCGGACTCCATAAAATCCGGGGACACAATACCTATTTCACCGCTTTTGGTTGTTTGCCGGCGTCTGCCCCGCTGAATGACATTGTACGGATAGCCGGAAGTTTCTATTTGTGCTATATCGAGCATAACACATCATACTAAAAATTACAGCATATTTCAAGAATTTAACATTGCTGTTCCAAAATTTCCCTTGATTTGTTTAAAATACATATCTAAATTGTTTTTATAATCATTCCGACGGTAACGCTATGATTAAAACAATCATTTTACAGCACTCTTAAACTTAATCTGGTTCTTTTGAGTTTAAGGGTGTAATTTATATTATTACCATTATGAAAAAGTATTTTGTGAAAAAATACATAAGAAGGGAGACTGGATATGAACTGGAGAGAAAGAATAACAGTTGACCCGCTTGTATGTCATGGAAAAGCTTGTATTAAGGGAACTCGAATTATGGTATCAGTCATTTTAGACAATTTAGCGGAAGGAGTAACGGAGAGTGAGATTTTAAAAAGCTATCCATCACTGAAATCCGAAGACATTAAAGCATCCATAGCATACGCCGCTGAACTTGCTTGTGAAAGAGTAGTATCTTTAACAATATAGGTAAATATGCAGTTTAAGATAGATGAAAACCTGTCCATCGAGATTGCAGAATTGCTTATTAATGCCGGATATAATGCAAAAACTGCAAATGAGCAACAATTGCAAGGTGCAAAAGACTCCGCTATTTTAGAATTATGCAGGAGTGAAAATCGCGTTTTGGTTACTTTGGATATAGATTTCTCAGACATTAGAAAGTATCCGCCACAAGATTTTTCAGGAATTATCGTCTTAAGAACCGTCAGCCAAGCAAAACAACATATCTTAAAAGTTTTGAAGAATATTATTCCACTTATTAAACGAGAGCCTCTTTCCCAGCACTTATGGATAGTAGAGGAAACTAAAGTTCGAATTCGGAATAAAATGTATTAAAGTTGAATGTAATACACTTTTTAGGACAGTATAATGCCGGTTGCACCACATATAATTTATTATATTTTCCCATTACCATAATTTATACATCAATGCATAAGGAGGAGGTGCGTTATGAAGGGGCTTAAAGTTGTTTTGTGGATAGTCGCCGTCATATTTTTGTTGAATTTTCTCCGGGCGATTCTTCCATGGAGTATTGTCAGTACCTGTGCTGGATGGATACTACCGTTTGACGTTTCCGGCTTTCAGGGATTAGCCAAATTTATCGTCCGGATTTCGTCAGCCGGTATGGGTATGGTCGGAGTTTTTTATCTATTGCTTGCATTGAATCCGGAAAAATACGGCGCTATGCTTCCACTCAGTGGATATGGGCTTCTTGTTGCCGGCTTCTTTGCTCTTGTTTGGGGACTCTATTATAGTTTTCCCGACTGGATGTGGATTGTTGGCGTATTGTTTTTAGGTATCTTCGGCGGACTTATTCTGCTCTGGCAGTGCAAACCGGCACCGAAATCAGAACAGCCGGCTGAACAAAAACAGCCGTAACGGCGTTTAACAAACTGCCGACTTTTTAACGTTCGGATACTGATCCACTGCTGGCGGAAAAGACTTTTAGCATCAGAAAAGCCGGGCGTTTTGGCTCTGACGTAAATTTCAGAGATAAAGGATATTTTGTATGTATTAAGTAATATGGTAATAGTAATATGAAATCGTTTCGTATTTTTATTTTCAGCAGTGTCGTTTTCTTCTTCTCTCTGACAGGCGGCTTAACACAAAATAAAGCGCTTGACGTTATTAAAATGCTGCAGAAAAAATACACGACCATTCGTGACTTCTCAGCGGAATTACGCCAGATACAGACGTTTAAATTCTCTGATAAACCTGATACGATAAAAATGACAATCTCCCTGTTAAAAGAAGACTACTTTAAAATAGAAACCTCCCAGATGATGCTGGTAACTGATGGGAAAATTGTAAAAGATTACGCTATTCAGGAACAGCAGATAACGATTGACGACTTTAGCCGGACCCCGAACAGTTTTCTTCCGAAGGATTTTCTCTTTGAATTTCCTAAAAAATATACTCCGGTGGATTTTAAGAGAGAAAACCGCGGAAAAAAAACTGGTTATACCATCGTAATGGAGCCAAAAAAACCCGATGAAGAGATTATGCAGACTTTACAGGTCTGGATTGATGCCGCAGATTCATTAGTGAAATATGTCCATTACACTGATTTTAATAATAATTCATATATATACTTTTTTAATAATTACACGGTCGGTAACGGTTTCACTCCGAAGGATTTTGAGCTTAAAATCCCGGCAGGAGTAACACCTAAAATCGTTGATTTGCGCAAGAAAAAAGAATAAAAGCCCTGATTATACACGAACGTACAGGATTTCATAAGAAGGAGGGGCAATTCACAAATTGTCCCTCCGTTTAACGATGGAGTCGAATGAAAATTAAGCTGATTCTGGGGATTGTTATTAGCTGTATATTTTTAGTCTGGGCTTTCTGGGATGTCAATTTTACCGCATTTGGTGAAGCGCTTGCATCTGCTCATTACCTTCTCTTTGTTCTTGCAATGGTCGTCAGTATGGGAGTATTTTTCTTACGCGCCTTCAGATGGAAATACCTGCTCATTCTTCAAAAAAACATACCGTACCGAATGGTTTTTTCAGCAACCTGTATCGGTTTTTTTACCAATAATGTTTTGCCGTTTCGCGCCGGTGAACTCCTGCGGGCATACGTTATCGGCAACAGAGCGGAAATATCCAAAAGCTCTGCACTGGCAACGATTGTCGTAGAGCGGATTCTCGATGTTCTTTCACTGATTCTGATTGCAATAAGCGTCGTTTTCTTCCTGCCTGTGCCTGATAATGCTCATTTTCAGACTATTAAATATTTTGGAATATTGTTGATACTCGTTGAAGGGGCGGTGATAGCATTTTGTTTTATGCTCCTCGTATGGCGGGAATTTACTCTTCGATTGGTTGATAAAGTATTTACAATCTTCCCCGGGCGGGCTCAATCCGGCAGCAAAAGGGTCATAAATTCATTTATTGACGGTCTGGAAATTTTACGGTCGTTCCGTCATCTTCTCTTATTGTTTATTTCCAGCTTCATTATATGGTTCGCAGTGTTTCTCCAGATTTACATTGTGATGCGTGCATTCGATATCCAGATGGGATTCACAATGATGTTTACCGCCGGACTCGTAGATTTAGTGCTCATTAGTTTTGCAATTACTATCCCGTCGGCACCGGGATTTATTGGCACGTATCACGCAGCGGCAAAAGAGGGATTACTGATTTTCTCAATTGATCCGGTCACTGCCGCCGGATTTTCTGTGCTGATACACGCCTCATCTTATATACCGATAACAATTGTCGGATTTTTCTACTTTATGCGGGAGAACATCCACTTCTCCACCGCAAAAGCCGTTTTGCATCAGTCGGAGACCGACCCGCTTTCCGTCTCCACCAGCGGCGGATCTGCCTCAGGCACGACCAGCGGAAAAGAAGAACCAAAATAAATATACCTATCTCTCATCCCACTATGATTATTAAAACACCGGCAAAGATAAACTTCGGGCTCTGGATTGGGGAAAAACGTCCGGACGGATACCATTCAATTTCTACTGTCTTCATACCGATTACTTTGTATGACACAATCACGGTTAAGCTAACCAAAAACACCCGTATTCATTTTAAATGCAATACGTCGGCTGTCCCCCACGATTCAACGAATCTCTGCTGGAGAGCGGCAGAGCTGTTTTTAAGTGAGAAAAATTTCAACACCGGGATTTCAATAACACTTGAAAAGGGAATTCCCGTTGAAGCGGGATTGGGCGGAGGAAGCTCTGATGCGGCGGCTGTTTTGATGGGATTGTCACACCTTTTCCCGGGAATCATTTCACCAGCACAATTGCATCAGCTCGCTGTCCGGTTAGGAGCGGATGTGCCGTTTTTCCTGAATCCTGTTCCTTCATCAGCCAGCGGGATTGGCGAAGAACTGACACCCGTTAAATTCTTATGGAACTGTCCCATTCTGCTCGTGATTCCACCCATAAATATCTCAACAAAAACTGCATATGCCGAACTCGACCGCAAACGGACAAAAACCCTCCGGCAGATAGACTACGGAACAGAATTAAAAAAACTCACATCCCTTTCAGTAGCACATACACTTTTTAAAAATGACTTTGAAAAGGCGCTGTTTCCACTATATCCGGTATTGGAAGTAATAAAAATACATCTCTATGAAAACGGTGCTCTCTATGCTTCTCTCTCCGGCAGTGGCTCAGCAGTGTACGGAATGTTTGAAGATGAAATAACAACAAATAAAGCTTTACAAACTTTTAAAGATTTATACTGGACAGCGGTTGCGTCTCCTCTATACTAACGTAAAAATTAAACACCCACCCGTTTTATTTTGGGCAGACATCCCGAAGGTTCGGGACCCCTACGAAATATTTTTTTCACCCGTGGAGGTGTTATTCATCACGCCCGTTTTTTGATCCGTAGGGGCGAACCTATGAGTTCGCCCATTTCATTCATCACGTAGGGGCGGGGTTTCCCCGCCCGTTTTGTTTCGGGGCGAGGAAACCCCGCCCCTACGGATTTTTCAATAAAATTTTTACATACCGATGAATTGACCAGAGAAAATCGCTACCGTACCAGTGTCATTTTAATCCGTTGGATTACAGTTTCCGTCTGCATTACGGCGACGTAGACACCGCTGGCGGCGAGCTTGCCGAAATTATCTCGCCCATCCCAGGATACACTATGCCTTCCGGCAGGGTACCCGTTCGCTATTACCGTCCGTACCTCCTGCCCTAACAGATTATATATCTTAACCATTACATACGAAGACTGTGGTAGTGAAAATGGAATTACGGTCATCGGATTAAATGGGTTTGGATAGTTCTGGTACAATTTGAATTCTCGCACACCAGAAGCAGATTCTTCAACAATTTTAGTAGACGGCAGGAGCGAGCGCTCATACACACCGTTACCATGGGTAACAGCGCGAATTTTTCGGTTGCTCGGAGAAATTGAAAGGTCCATCACAAGTACGGCGCTCGGCAGTCCCTGGAGAAATGCCTGCCAGGTGAGTCCGCCATCCGTTGAAACATATACTCCAATATCATTCCCAACATAGATAATATTTGGGTCCTGTGGATCAATCACGACTGCGGACGTTGGAACGTCAGGCAATCCAGTACCGATATCACTCCACGAGACTCCGCCATTTATTGTTTTATATAAATGAGAAGAACCAAATCCCGAAAGAGTGATATAAACAACCTGCTCGTTATGCGGTGAGACTTTTAAGTCAACATAATATCTGTCCGGAAGGCTTCCGGTAATATTCTGCCAGGTAATACCGCCATCGGTTGATTTATACACTTCTGCACGCTGAGGCGGTTTTGGCACCGTTGCAATATAAACAACGTTCGAGTTTGTATATGAAATACCTATCGCTAACATAGGATTGCCGTTCAGCGGGCTGCCGTTATTTAACACTCCCCAGTTTGAACCTAAATTTTCGCTCCGGTATATGCGGTTTGTTCCGGCGTACATAATCCACGGCTGGGACGGCGCCAGCTCAAACGGGGCAACAAAACACTCCTCATCTAATGCGACAGGGTCGGTTTGCACCATTTTATTTAACGTTTCATTACTAAAAAGTAATGCGTCTTCTGATTCTGTTGCTCTATTGATTCCACCGGTAATGGATGCCCAGTATGAACCGCCATTCGTTGAACGGTACATATTTAAATACTGCGAAGAACCATATAAATAATTGTTATCAAAGGGATTGATAGCAGTATAGGCGCCATCGCCGCCTAATACTCCATTTATCCACTGCGGGGTTCCCTGATACATTGAAGTCCCGTTATCCTGCAACCCGCCCAATGCAAGATTGGGATTTGTCATAGATGATGAAAATCCATTATAAAATTGTGCAGTAACGTATCCGTTATTCAATACTTGATAATTTGTACCGCCGTCAACCGTCCGGTACACACCGCCGTCATTCCCGAAATAGACAATATTTGGATTAGATGGATGATTGGCAAAGCAATGATGATCAACGTGCATCAAGCTATACTCGCTGACGGTAACTCCACCATCAGTTGATTTATAGAAATCAATCCCGGCGATGAGTAATTTTGATTGATCTGCCGGATTTACGCGGACATAATGAGAAAACCATCCCTGGTAATTAGCATAGTCAACAATGGTGCTCATTTTTTGTGTCCATATTATGCCGTTATTCGTGCTTACATAAATGCCGAGGGTATTAAAATCATTTGCCACGTCAGCGATAATTACACTTGGATTAGCCTTATACATATCAAGCAGAGTCTTGCCTGACCAGCTTGCAGGAAGCCCGCCACTCAATTTTGTCCACGTCGCTCCGCCGTTGAACGTCCGGTAAATTCCGCTCCCCGGTGAACCCAAATTACCGCACGAAACAAAGACAGTATCAGGATAATTCGGGTTTATTGCGACGTCCACTGCCATTAGACCAGAATGAACTTGTGTCCAGGTTTGACCAGCGTCCGTTGATTTATAGGTGCCTTCCGTCGTGCCGGCGTAAATAATATCAGGATTTTTTGGATTTATTTCGATTGCTAACACTCCCCGCTGCTGAGAATAAGACCAATCAATGCTTTTTGTCCACGTAACGCCATAATCGGTTGATTTCAGGAGACCGATACCATACGTGCCGCGGGTCGTCCGAATATATAATCCTACAATGGAACTCTGGTAACCATACACTTCGCCAGTGCCGATATATAAGACATTCGAATCCCACGGATTTACAGCAACGGCATTCACCCCTAACACGGGGTAGCCGGTATCAATATATTTCCAGGAATAACTTAACGGAGTATCCGTATTAATGGTAAGCCGCCATAATCCCCCGCTCGCAGAACCGGCATACACAACGCTGGGATTGTTCGGGTCAACCACAAGTGCGATAGTTCTCCCGCCGCGGTTCGCCGGGCCGATTGTCTGCCAGGTATCCTGCGCTTTTAGCCCGCGTTCACCCTTGTTTAAAACCGCTTTTGAATACTCATATGCTTTATAAAATCCGGCATCGGGAATCACCCGTTCGGGATAGGCACGCTGTGCCGCCAGGAAATCAAGCGCATTCATCGCATCGCTCTGCACGGAAGTTGTCATCTTTGAATACGTAGTGCTCCCGTGCGGCTTTACGACCAGATACCACAAATACGCACTAAAACATATCGCAAAACCCAGGATAAAAATGACACTCTTTTTCATATGCATTACCTTTTTGTATTTATAATTATAGAACCTAAAAATGTTATTTAATCCCGTAGGGGGGGGTTAAAACCCGCTCATTTCTTTTTACACAGACAAGAATGTCTGTGCCACCCAAAAATTATTATCTGAAAATAGTGGCACAGGCATTCATGCCTGTGTGTTCACCCATTTTTTTCACCCGTTCGCCCATTTTATTTTGGGCACGGCGACCTCATAGGGCGAGGGGACCTCGCCCCTACGAAATTTTATTTTATTCCCGTCCGGCGGATGTCATTTTATCAATATCATCCTGCGGGTTATGACGGTGTTCCCGGCGATCATCTGATACACATATACTCCAGAACTGACCCGAATCCCGGCTTCATTTGTACCGTCCCACCGAACGCTTGAAATGCCAGCCGGAAAATAGCCCGAAACAAGCGTCTTGACCCTTTCCCCGAGTATATTATAAATAGTAATTTTTACCTCTGACGCTTTTGGAATCTCAAACTGTATCACCGTTACCGGATTGAACGGATTCGGGTAATTCTGCTTTAATGCAAATTCCATTGGCATCCCGGTGTTGGAATTCTGTATTTCCTGCACCGAAACGATGCCCCCTTCTTTATAGACCGCCAATCCGCCGCTATATGTCCCGATCCACTTGTTCCCGCTACCGTCTATGGCTATTGAACTGACAAAGTTATCAGGCAGTCCTGAATTTGATATGTTGTATGTTGTCCAGTTTGTCCCATCAAACCGCGCCAATCCACCTTCAGTCCCAATCCATTTATTCCCACTTCCGTCTATGGTGATTGAACTGACAAAGTTGTCAGGCAGCCCCGAATTTGTTGTGTCGTAGGTTGTCCAGTTTGTTCCGTCAAACCGCGCCAATCCGCTGTACGTCCCAATCCATTTATTCCCGCTGACATCTATTGCTATTGAATAGACCAAGTTATAAAGCAGCCCAAAATTTGAGGCGGTGTAGGTTGTCCAGTTTGTCCCGTCGTAGTGCGCCACTCCGCCGCCCAAAGTCCCAATCCACTTATTCCCGCTTCCGTCTATAACTATTGTATAAACACCATTATTAGGCAGCCCCGAATTTGCGGTGGTGTAGGTTGTCCAGTTTGTCCCATCAAACCGCGCCAATCCGCCGTATGTCCCAATCCACTTATTCCCGCTCCCGTCTATGACTATTGAAAAGACCATGTTATCAGGCAGCCCCGAATTTGAGGTAGTGTAGGTTATCCAGTTTGTTCCGTCAAACCGCGCCAATCCGCCATCTGTCCCAATCCACTTATTCCCGCTCCCGTCTATGGCTATTGAATTGACATCGTTATCAGGCAGCCCCGAATTTGCGGTATTGTAGATTACCCAGTTTGTTCCGTCAAACCTTGCCAATCCGCCGCTATAATAAGTCCCAATCCATTTATTCCCGGCGCCGTCTATCGCAATTGAACGGACAGAGTTATCAGGTAGCCCCGAATTTGAAGTGGTGTAGGTTATCCAGTTCGTCCCGTCAAACCGCGCCAATCCGCCGCTATAAGTCCCACTCCATTTATTCCCGCTCCCGTCTATGGCTATTGACAAGACATAGTTATCAGGCAGCCCCGAATTTGACGTGGTGTAGGTTGTCCAGTTTGTCTCGTCAAAACGAGCTAAACCGCCCCAAGTTCCGATCCATTTATTCCCGCTGACATCTATTGCTATTGAATAGACATAGTTATAAGGCAGCCCTGAATTTGAGGTGGTATAGGTTGTCCAGTTCGTCCCGTCAAAACGGGCCAATCCGCCGCCAACTGTCCCGATCCACTTGTTCCCGCTGACGTCTATGGCTATTGACCGGACATCGTTATCAGGCAGCCCCGAATTTGTGGTGTTGTAGGTGATCCAGTTTGTCCCATCAAAACGGGCCAATCCGCCGCCACCTGTCCCGATCCATTTATTCCCGCTTCCGTCTATGGCTATTGAATGGACAAAGTTATTAGGTAATCCCGAATTTGAGGTAGTGTAGACTGCCCAGTTCGTCCCGTCAAACCGCGCCAAACCGCCGCCATCAGTACCGATCCACTTATTCCCGCTTCCGTCTATGGCTATTGAACGGACAGAGTTATCAGGCAGCCCCGAATTTGCGGTGGTGTAGGTTGTCCAGTTTGTCCCATCAAACCGCGTCAATCCACCTCCTGTCCCAATCCACTTATTCCCGCTCCCGTCTATGGCTATTGAGCTGATACCGTTATAAGACAGCCCAGAATTGGATTTGTTGTAAAAAACGGATGCGCCGGAGGTTTTATCAATCTTGACAAGTCCTCCGGTTGTCCCAGCCCAGATGTAAGTTCCCTCTACTGCTAAAGCACTCACACTATTACCGTTCGTGTAGTTTATCCACTCCGGATTCTGGGAATACAAGGATGCGGCGGAAAACAGTAAAATAAAAACCGCCCACAAGCTTTGAAAACAAATCTGCCTCTGGTGGAAAAGAAGCTTCTTCACAGCGACTGTCTCCTTTCTTTTTACTGGCAAGGTGAAATTAAGTACTTTGCAAACGGACTCTATTTAAAAATTATACTATTGCACTCCGAAAAATGTATGTAAAATATATTCAACATTTGTTTTTAAATTTTGCGTGCTGACCCGGTATGGGCGAAAACCCAACAGCACCACCTGCCCGCCTGTCTGCCGGAATTCCCCGCCGGCTGACGGACGTTTCCAGACACCCAATCCACGCTCCCCGCTGAACGTTTGTGTTTCTTTATACAATAGTTTACTTTCGGTGGTAGCCAACGTTGTTAAAAATACATCTACATAAGTATTATTTGCATTCACAGAGATACTTGTTAATCCCGTATACACTGAGATACAATTTTTAATGGCAGTTGATGATGCTACATCCGCCCAGGTAATGCCCAAATATTGCCGAAATTCCTCAGAGATAAACGATTTAGCCTCTCGTGTCATTAAAAGTAAATTACCTCCGAATTTAACATAGAGAAAAACGGGAGAACTATTCCAGAGAGGCAAATCGCCATCATAATTATTGCCGACCCAGATGACTGCAGAGTATTCAGTGAGGATATTGAGAGGGACAGCTCCGTGCCCGAGAGGCGGTGGAAGGGTTGCCGGGTATCCGCCCGATGGGGTATCAAACACATCCCAGAAATCAATCGTCATACTGCCCCAGAACGCCCGCTCAGCATAAGCTGTGCGAATCTCACTCCCATACGTGCTCCAGGAAACTCCGTTAACCAGCAAAATATTTTTCTGAAAGGTTACCGTTGCATCATACAGTTTCACACCAATAGTTGCAAAAGCCGGTTTGGATGGGGTCTGGCTGTCAAGTACCCGAACGTTAAAGGAAAAATCCCCCGCAGTGGCTGCAATTCCCTGAAGATACCCATCCGAGCGCAGTGTCAAGCCCGGCGGAACTGAACCGGAGACAACTGAATACTCAACCGGCTGTGCCGGACTTGCAACGGTAATGAAATCCTGATACTGATGACCGAGGATATATCCTTTTAATTCAGTTTTTTGAATAATCGGATGAGAATTATTTCTCCGTCCTATAGTGCCAATGAGCGGTATTATGTCACTGCTTGTGTTTGTATCTGTAGAATTGATATCACGCCCCAGGGTGAATTGAGCTTCCGGCAAATCAACCAGCGTACCAGACCATACTGACAAGGGCACCGAGAGAGAAGAATAATCACCCCATTTGATACAATCCACATATTCACCTGAACCGGTTTTCAGGACAACTGCTCCCGAAGTCGTGTACGACCAGTCAATATTGGACTTCCCTTCGGCGCTGTATCCCAAATAGATAACCGGATCAGAAAAAGCCGACGTCCCCTCCGATAATATAAAGTATCCACCGGGTTTTATGGTTTTTGCCGGCAATGTGAAGTTCAATATGGCAATATCATCACCTGTTTGCAATGTCCACCCGGAGATATTTACCGAATCCGTACCGGCGTTATAAATCTCAACGACATCAGGCACTCCAACGTCTACCTCATTAATAACGACCTTAATTGAGGACACCGCATTATTTCCAGTCAGCTGCGGTGCTGTCGGATTCTCTGACGAACAGCCATTTAATTCTAATACTCCTGAAAGTATCAGTAATAATACAATTTTTCTCATAAAATATACCTGCGATTGAAATCTAATTAAGTGTTTAAATTCTCAAGATTAGACATATAATTAAGACAAATAATTATTCACAGACAAGAATGTCTGTGCCACCAGTGTATGGGATATTTGTTGCTATAAATTGACAAACTATACTAATTAAAAACATTATGACATTACAGAGCTGATTTACAAACTAAATAGAAATTCTATAACAATGAAATTAATTACTGTATAATTACTTAAAAATTCAATCTATAATCCATATAATTAGGTTCTTGTGATAGGACACACATTCCGGTCTATGAAAACAGTGCATTCAAAATAAGCGTAATTTGCAGTGGGCGTTCGTTTTGACAAATTAGCTCCACTTAAAAGAACGGACCGAAAATTACCTTAAATTGAGAATAATTTTTTATAATAATTTTTTTGGCGCCCAACTTTTCGATATATCCTTCTTCCACAAAAATTCGCAATATCCGATTAAACGTTTCCCTGCTTAAACCGACATAGCTTGCCAGTTCCTGCTGGTTTGGAATGTTAATTATAACACCACTTTCTTCCGTAAAAGTTCCTTGATCCTGTGCCCAGCGGAGCAGGGCAGATGCAACCTTCCCACGGGCATTCAACAGCGAAAGCCCTTTTATCTGTGAATCCGAATTCCTGATTCGGCTGGCAAGCTCTTTGAGCATTTCAATTGCAACAAGCGGATTATCTTTCAGTAATGTGTAGAAATCTTCTTCTCGGACCGCTAAAACGGCAGCCTTTTCTTCAACAATTGCATCAGTGGAACGGGGGAGACCGTCAAGTATCGCCATATCACCGAAAAAATTCCCCGGGCAAAGAATGGCAATTACTACTTCTTTCCCCTCCCGGTTAAGCCGGGAAATTTTTATTCTCCCCTCTAAAATAAGATAAAAATAATCTGCCAGTTCGCTCTCAAGAAATACTACCTCACCCCGTTTATATCGCCGTATCTCCCCAACAGTGAATAAGTAATTCAAAGCAGTATCATCAAGGAGGTGGTACAGCGAATCCAGGGCAATCTTTTTATATGCCTGAATATTCATACAATCCTCACACTGATATATTATATTTGCAGAAGGAATAATAAAAAGATCACACTTATTAAAATATAGATATTATTTAATGCGAGAGCAAGGAAAATGTTACCGTTGAAGATATACAATCACCATTGAGATGCAGCCAAATTGAAAATTCTATGTTAGTTTCGTCCAGAGTCCTTCTCTGCCGGAGGCAGATCCGACTTTGGCGGAAGCGGCGGACCTGGGACGGAGAAACATTATTTATAACGATTGTTGTATACTTCCATTTTCAAAGGATTTCAAAGAATAATACATTGAGTTTTGAGCTTAATTGTCGTTCCCGTCGGAGGAATCCAATCTTTTTTAGAAGGAATGGATTTCCAATATATTATTTGAGATCTTTGATTTAACGCAGGCTAAAGCCTGCGGCTACCAATTATATAATATTTTTAAGCTCATTTTTGAGTAGCCGCTCCGCCTCTTTAAAAAGAGGCGGATAATCCGCGATTTAATGGATTTTTTCAAAGGTCTCTATATTATTTTTTTATAAAATTGTCAGTTTGTTCTTGCTAATGAAAAACCATCTTATTACTTTTACCATAAATTTTAACCGCTACGCCATTCACAATCTGAAGGAGGACTCATCAATGAGCTCCGGTCACGTTTTGTTCACATTCTGGGACTGGGTATGGACGATTGCGTTTCTTGTATTGATGGTTGGCTGTGGTATGCTGTTTTATCGACTTGGGAAACGTTCTGAATCAGATTTTTTTCTTGCGGGGCGGGGGCTTCCCTGGTGGTTACCCGCTACGTCGGTATATGCGACGCACACGGCGACCGACACGCCGATTTGGTTTTCGGGATTTGTTTATAAACACGGTATGCGGGGGATGTGGTATTCATTTTTTGCTGCGTGGTGTGCGATTAGTGCATTTGTCTCCACGAGGATATTCCGACGGTCGCTTGCAGGGACGCAGGCGGAATGGCAGTCGCTTCGGTTCGGCGGTCTGGGGGCAGAACTGTTAAGAGGCTGGTTTGCTGGTTGGCAGGTCGGCTTTCAGATGTTCATCATCGGGTGGATTAGTATTGCGATGGGGATGGTCTGCCGGTATATGTTCGGCTGGCATATATGGATTGGTATGGTATTGTTTTCTTCCCTCTGCGCTATTTATGTCATCAGTGCTGGTTACTGGGGCGTGATTATGGCTGATTTTCAGCAGGGGGTTATTGCGTTTTTAGTGATTATTCTTGTATCGGTGTGGGGTGCACAGGCGGCGGGTGGACCGCAGGCGATAGTTCAGCGGCTGAACGAGATGGGTGAATCCTGGCGGCTCAATCCGTTTGCGTTTACGGGATGGTTCACCGGGGATTTCCCGTTTGCATGGTTCTTTACGATGATGATTATTTCATTTATCGGCGGTGTTGGGATGGCTACACAATTTGACTGGTTCATTGAAGCTCAGCGCATTCAGTCTGCGCGAACCGTGAAAGATGCGAGTTATAGCATCTGGTCCGGAACATTGCTTGTTCTCACCAGGAACTCCATCTGGGCAATCGCTGTTATCGCTTTTTTTGTGCTTTATCCTCATATCGGCGTGGAGGAACAGTATCAGATGGCGTGGTTCAGAATCGGTTTTGAGCAGTTTCCGGCAGGAATGATTGGTTGTTTCTTTGCGGCGATTTTAGCGATACATATCTCCTCCGTGGCAAGCAGTCTTAATGTTGGAGCGATGTACTTTACGCGGGATATCTATCTTCATTATCTGAATCCACGCGCCTCGGAGAAGAAGGTGATCTTCGTTGGGCGGTGGTCAACTTTTGCGGTATTGCTTGGCTCATTTCTTTATGGAGCGATGGTAGGCGAGCAGATAACGAAGTGGCTTTTATATACGCTCTGGATAATGGCGGCGGGAATCTGGCTCCCGAACATCCTCCAGGTCGTCTGGTGGCGGTTTAATTCATGGGGGTATTTATCGGCATGGATAGCAAATTTAGGATTTAGCTGGCTGTTCGTATGGATTCTACCGGTATATAATGTAATTCCCGAACTTCCGGATTATGTGCAGTTTTGGGTGCTGATGGCGTTCTCGACGCTCGTGTTTTTGCCGGTAACGTTCCTGACAAAGCCGGAAAATATGAATCATTTAGTGAAATATTACGTTATGTCGCGTCCGGTCGGCTGGTGGGGTCCGGTTCGGAAGGAAGCAGAACGACTCGGATTGATGTAAAAAGCTATAGAAGGAGATATAAACTATGTCGTGGATAAAAAGGAACTGGACGCCGGAAGAGGCAGATGAATGGACGAAAGAAGATTTAATCGCCGTGATTCTTGCGCCCTTTACCTATATTTTTATTACCATTGGACTTGCACTAACGCTTTTTGAACTGTGGTCTGGTTATATACTGTTAATCGCCGGTATTATTGTTACCGGATTGATGTTTTGGGTAATCCATCCCAAACTGAATACCTTATCAAGGGATTATGAAGTAAAACAGCGTCAATACCTTAATGAACTTGAACGCAGTGTCCGCTGGCGGGAATCAATCACTCCGGGAGAGGAGGAGAAGAAATGACAAAGAATTTTGTAGTCGTTATCGGTATGCTGGTTCTGTATCTCTGTTCATTTTTCGGGCTTATAACGGCATGGGTATATTACAGAAAATACAAATCAAAACCGATGCCAAAAGCGGGGCTGATGCCTCCTGACGAACAAAAAACTGACGATAAACAGGGAGGCGCTGTATGATGACTGTACTATCAGCTTTACTGCAGGAGCTTCCTCAGATACCCGCAAAAGAAATCGGGTGGGTTGGAATCGTCATTCCGGGGATAGTTTTTACGATTTCCTTTGTGGTTACCTATTTATTGTACAGGCACTTTTCTAAAATCACAAAGTAGAGAAGCTTTGAATGTTTCTGTTTTGCAAGTGAATAGTGCAGGATTATTCTCAGTAATAGTGGATAACAGATACAATCGGCATTATCCCCATAGAAATCATCGCTATCATTGTGAAAATACAACTTTTTTGGTAGCACAGACATTCTTGTCTGCTCCTGTATTTTGGAGTCTGTGAGTTTATTTTCCCCTTCTTTGGTAGCACAGACATTCCTGTCTGTGAATTTATTTTCTTCAAAGTAAAGCTTTTCCCGCCAGAAACGGATTACTTCCGTCCTCCCGCAAAGCGGGACAACTTGGAACGGAGAGGAATACAATTCGGGTGAACGGCAATGAACGATTCACCGAAGCCCTGAAGAACGGGAATATTGCATCTTTTAAATCGCCCGTTAAAATGTTCTTAAAAATTTATGAACTATAGATGTGATGAAAGAGTATAAATTTACTGAATACTTCGAAAAAGAAGTATTAAGAAAACGACCATATATCAAAAAGGATTGGTGTATTAAAGTAATTGAAAATCCTATAAAAATCGAATCGCAAGAACAAAACCGTTTCAAATTCTGGGGAATAATAGAAGATTATGAAACTCAATTATTATCCTGAAACAGACTCCCTGTATATAGACCTAACTGAAAAACCAAGTGCGGAAAGCAGAGAAATTTCCGAAGGAGTAGTCCTGGATTATGATGCTGAAGGTAATCTGGTAGGGATTGATATTGACAATGCGAGCAAAAAGGTACTGCTGAAAGAGCTTTTCTTAAGCAAATTACCGGCAAATATTAGTTCGGTCGCATAAAAAGAGCCATAGAACCGAATCGATAAATAATATACAATCTTGAACTATCATAATTTTGTAATGGTAATGCGAAAGTATTTTTTACTGCTGTTCGTAGTATGCGTGTTCTTCTGCGGATGCGCATTACACGCACCGCTCAGCGAAGGATTAATGTATATAGATAAGCAGGTTTTTGAAGACAATAATAATAATACCATCAAGGGTATGCAATTGGGATTGTTTTGCACCGCGTCATTTTTCACTGAAAAATTTCAGCAAAACGCATATAAGAATTATGGAATATTTGAAGAAAATAAAAAGCTGACGCCAATGTGGAGATGTAATTTAGGAAATGGGGAATCGCTCATTTTCAATGACAATTTTGCCTTAGGTTTCAGTATTGGTTTACCATATTTTGATATTGGCATTGATGGCACCTTTCGAATAATAGAAAAAAACTACCTTACTATAAACTCCACTCCACTGACAAATAATTATGAATTGATTCTGCAAAGGAAAATGTTTTCCCATCCAAATTTCGGTTTTAGTTTTGGAGGATATTTAAGACAAGAGAGACAATCATTTTCTATAAACGATCCTTTGTTTATTTTAGTAATGCCATTACTGGGTGATGCTTTTAGACAAATGAAAAAGGAATCATTTTTTACCTATTCTGCAGGATTGCGGACTACTGCACAGGCAACTTATAAAGATTCTTATATACGGGTATACCTGCATATAGGAAAAGAACTTGAATTTAACACACCTGTATATGTTATAAGCGTTTCATTCTATTCAAAAGAATTATTAGAGCTTCTTGCTTCTATTCCTATTCCCCGAAGGTTTTAGCAACATACTTTATAGAATTAGAACATCTCCAATTGAGGTGCTAAAGAATTTATCGGTGGCATTGCCACCTTCTTGCAACAGCCAAAGTGAAACTTTTTATGCTGCCTCCGTCCTCCCGCAAAGCGGGACAACTTGGGACGAAGAGGAAAAGAACAGTTAAATTGTTTCCGTTATCGTTATTTAACAGGCTTGATAATAGAGTTTTTCTGCATCGTCTGGATAGTTTTATTTGCCAGGGAATGCAGGAGTGCTTCCCAAATCGTATCAGCACCGCCGGTTGCATCAGCGGTTGCATAGAATGAATTTTTTCCCGTCGCAAGGTCAACTACTTTAACAATATATTTGGTGTAGGCGGTATTGATTAATGATGGTGACGTTGATACTGAACTTGGACTTGGATTTAGATAATATACTAAATTGTATATTATTCCGCTGAATTCGATATCAATAATCAGAACGGCTTGAATTTTGTGCTCATTCAGAATGGATGCGATGTCTTTAATTTCTTTATCTGAATAATCTTTAATAGTTGGGAAAACTTCAATACAGGATTCGGCTGCAATGCCTTTTTTTGCCAGACTTTTAATGAAGATTTTTTCTCCCGTGCGCCGCTCCTCGATGTCTGCACTATTAACCAAAACCGCTAATTTTTTATATTCCGGTTTTGGGATAGATGGATTTGTTTGAATTTCCATCTTTGTTGAAGCGCAAGAAAAAACAAGAAAACAAAAGCTTATTAAAAATGCAATCACTAAAGAATTGGATAATACCGATTTATTGCCGAACATACCCCCTCCTAACTTTGTTCTATATTGTACTCAGGACGCAAATAATAAAAAAATTTATGCTTTCTCTGTTTTTACTGTAACAAGAGCCGGTATATGCTTCACACCGATAAGTCCATCAATAGATAAATCTTCCTCTACATCTGGCCAGTGAATTCCGTAACCGGCGGGGGATATCTCGAAGTTTTCCCTCTGTTTTTGCGTAGCATTGCACAAACGTTCCGACACGTTAGTTATATCAATCTGGTAATCCTTCCCGTCTACGCGCAAATGTATAGTTGTACCGGCGAAAGATACGTGTTGAATGTCGTGTGCTTTATCCATTTTTCCCCTCCTGAAACTTATTCCACTCGGTTACGATGTAATCAAAATGCTCGAAGATGCAACGCCGAACAGTTCTCTTATCGGCAAGACTCATATTGTATGCGTGTGCCTCGATTGCCTCGAATCTCTGAACATCAAGCCAGTATTTTGCCTCTGCATCTCCCTTGCGACAATGAACGTGAATAGGTTCGTTCCTTTCATTTGCGTAGAAAAAGAATCTCCAGCCAAGTATCATCAGTATTGTCGGCATCTTATCTCTCTATTCTCCGTCTTCTTTCTCCTGCGTCCTAATTTGTCTCACTTTATAGGATTATGCAAAAAGCTAAAAAAATTAGCTTTTAATATTGTAAATGTCAATAACCTCATTTTAGTTCCGTCCTCCCGCAAAGCGGGACAATTCAAGACGATGAGGAAAAATAGAACAGCTCAGTTATTTCCGTTATTGTTTTTTAACCGGTTTGATAATAGAGTTTTTCTGCATCGTCTGGATAGTTTTTTTTGCTATGGGATTCACGAGTGCTTCCCAATTCGTATAAATACCACCTGATAATGAGGTTACTACGTCGGTTGCATAGAATGAATCTTCTCCCGTCGCAATGTCAACGATTTTAACAATATAATTGGCGGATACGGTTTGGATGGGTGTTTCCAAAACGACCCCCCGAACTGGTCTATCAGAGACCGTTGTTGGTGGTGTTGTCGGTGAAGTGTCTCGAAAAAAATCATTTATCGTTTCGCCGAAATCTATAATCAGAACGGCTTGAATTTTGCGATCATTCAGAACGCGTGCGATTTCTTTAATTTCTTTATCTGAATATTCTTTAATAGATGGGAACATCTCAATACATGATTCGGCTGAAATGCCTTTTTTTGCCAGACTTGTAATGAAGATTTTTTCTGCCGAGCGCCGCTTCTCGATGTCTACAGTAGCCAAAGCCAAAACTGCTAATTTTGTATATTCCGGATTTGGGATAGATGGATTAATTTGAATTTCCATCTTTGTTGAAGCGCAAGAAAAAACAAGAAAACATAAGCTTATTGAAAATGCAATTAACAAGGAATTGGACAATACCGATTTGCTGCCGAACATACATCCCCCTTACTCTATTCCTGCGTCCCACGTTGTCCCGCTTTGTGGGGGGACGCAAATAGTTTAAAGGCTTGGCTTTTAAATTTTACACTGCAATCACTTCAACTTAGTTCCGCCCCAAGTTCAACCTGGGACGGAGAAAAAAACAACACCTTCAATTAAATAATTCTCAATTAATTTCTATATCAGCGCTATATCAATTCCGCAGGAGGTTTACCGGTTCTTATTCTTCAGCGTCTTATGGAGGTCAGCTTCCGTACGTGTAAAATAACGTACAAAATATTTTATTTATTGTCAATTATTTTTTAAAGTTGCTTATATTTTACTGTTATTTATTCGAAAATGCTTTTAAAAATTCACCTCTCGGGATACCTGCTTGTGTGAGGATTGCCAGCAATGTGTCGCTCTTGATTAAATTTTGGTTTGGTAAAACTAACGGGATTTACTCTCCGTTCCAATTTGTCCCGCTTTGCGGGATGACGCATATAGCAATAAAAACTTCGCATTCAAAAATTTATATCAACAGTTTCTGCAATTTATTGTTTTTGTATTACTGTATTGACAATGGATATATCTTTTTTTATCCAATCTGTTATTATATCTTCAACTTCAACACCTTTTTCTTTTGAAAACTTTAATAGAGTTTCCATTGTAGTTTTGTTTAAATAGATAGGCAAATTCAACTCTACGTTCGGTTTAAAAAATTTTCCTCTTTCACCTTTTGAGAAATCATATTCTTTCTTCATATTTCTTACTCCGTATACTGTTTTGTCTCTTTTCTTGTTGCTTTGCGTGCAGAGATAATACGAATTTTGTATTCCTCTTTTTTCCTTATTTGAAAAGTATGAACCACTACCAATAATATTCCTGTTTTATCTATTCCTATTGTAATCCATCTATCTTCACTATTTTTATATTCCTCATCAAAAATAGATATAGCACGAGGGTCATGAAAAATACTGGATGCTCGTTCAAAGCTGACTTTATGTTTCGCAAGGTTTTTCTTTGCCTTATTAGGATCCTATTCAAAGTAATATCGCACTTTAAGGCTCTTTGTTTATTATCTATCTTACACACAATTATATAATACATAGTTCCAAATAAATATCCTATATAGTGCTTTATTTATGTAAATAACCAAAAATTAAATTTTCAAATTCCTCATCATCCGCAGTGTCGGTTTCGCAGGAGGATTTCCGGTTCAGTTTTTCATCGTCTTATGGAGGTCAGCCTCCGAAAGTATTTATAATACTATACAAAGTATTTTCTTTTTTATCAAGGATTTTTTATTGCTTATTTCTGGACTATTAGAAATTTAATAGTATTTTTTACACACCCCGTTATGGCTTTGTCATAACACCACTCTTCCGCCAGAGGCGGATCTGTCTGCCGGAGGCAGATCTACCTCTGGTACGACCTTTGGCATGACAAGAGGGGAGTAGAGACGCGGCATCGCCACGTCTCTCTACAATATTTAAACGTAGCGGTGCTGCGTCTCTACTCTTTTTGCGTCAATCATTTCAAAAAACGCTCGGATGCGGGTACGTATCTGGTTGATATTTGAATGAGAATAATCAGTATCAAAATGGAGCAGGGGAATCGGAAACCGCTTTTTAAACGTTTGTGTTTCAAATGCCCAGGGATGACAGAATGTATGCGTCCGGTAAATAATCCCGTCTGGTTTCCAGCCCTGGATCTGGGATTCGGTGAAAGCAAAGAGTGGTTCATTTGGCCGTCGGTGTGGACAGACCGTTTCCCGGTGATAGGAACTGTATAGAGCATTGATGCCGTCCTTGTCCTCTTTAGCAAGCGTGTAAAACCACCGCACACCGGTGCATACAATATCAGTAACGACCACAGCGCCGTTTTCACCCTCAATCAGATTAAATATATATTCATCATCCGGTGATACAATACTGCCAGCGAACAAGATACGGAGCGGTTTTTCTGAATTCATCGCTGTTCGGGACGTAATGCATTCTTCTATTTTACCGGAATGCGGTAAGAACTGTTCAGGACCCAGGAAAAAGGCAGTATCAATAAGACGGAACATTTCCCATCCGGTTATCGGGGGGGCAGGCGATTTCCGAAGACTGTGGATGTAATGCAAAAACCGCCGTACGGTGTTCCACTGTTTGATTCGCTCTATCAGCCGACCCTCCGAAAATATTGTTCCGGTGAGAGCAGTTAGTTCGGCAATAATCCATTTGAGCTCTCGTTTAAACAGAAATTCTGTGGATGGTTTATTGTATGTTCTCGGATTTGCAAAGAGGAAGACAGGAATGTGAGATTTTTCGGCGATATATTCATTCGTTCGCCGCATCTGGTCGCAGGTAGTGCCGGAAACGATACAGGATATATTGGGATGTTCTAACAAACTACCTAAAACTGCTTTACAGTATGAGCAGGAGTCGTGCTGGATGTACCGCTTTCCAACATTTTCAGTTCCGTGATGGATGTTTTGCATAATGCGGACAGGTACACCGCCGCACGCTTCAATAATCTCCGGAGAAGTATAGTTGCACAGGTATCCGGCGATGAGCGCTCCGTCTTTTTTCAATCGAGTAAGCTCTTGAGAACGAGCCTCCTGCAAATGGGAGAGAAAATTGAGGAACGAATTTGTAGTATTATTGTTCATACTGAATAAGGTTTTAGCGTAAAATGTGCAATGAACCGTTTCTGGAAATCAGGTGAATCGCCTAAATTAATGACGTTGATTTTTGGTGCAAACGTTTCTGCAAAATGATACAAGTCGTTACTGCGGAGCATTTGAATCGTTCCCCGTCCGGCCGCATTGTCAATAAATTGTATCCGTTCTAACGGCATTTCCGGTAGAATTCCTAAGACAATGAGGTCTGCACGGTTAAGTCTTGTTCCAAATGCACCGGTAATAACGACCGTTTTAATGTCCCGTGAATGCATACGATGCTGTTTTAATAGCAATGAAATCCCCGATGCGGCGGCGGCTTTCGCTACCTGAAGCTCCCGGATATCTTCTTGAGTAAAAATAATCTCAGTACCATCCGGCCGGTGTGCGATTACCAGCTCTTCATAGTTTCGTTTTCTGATACCCGGTACATCGGAGGCAAATCTGCCGTCAGTCGTTATGAAGCGGTTTTGTACTAATGTAGTAAGGAGGGAGAGTGCCCCGCTCCCGCAAATTCCCTGCGCCGGCTGTCCGCCGATTGTTTCATATATGAGTTTACCGTCAGCAAACGTTATGCGGGAGATTGCGCCTGGTACGGCAATACATCCGGAGGTGAGATGAGCCCCTTCAAATGCTGGTCCTGCGGCAGTCGCGGCGGCTGAAATCCGCTCCCCATCGCTCAAGACAATTTCACCATTGGTGCCGAAGTCCACGAAAAGCCAGGATTCCGATTTATTATACAGCCTCGATGCAATGAGTCCTGCGGTAATATCACTGCCGATAAATCCGCCGATAATGGCAATAAATACTGCAGAGCAATTCGGCGGTAATTCGGGGATCTGTTGTGTAAGCCGGATATGTCCTTTCCCTTCCAGGGATGAGCGGAAGGGAAGCCGAGCAAGGGTTGTATAATCTTCTCCGGTTATAAAATGCGCCATAACCGCATTGCCGACAAGATATAATTTTGATAATCTGTCAAAGGCTACATTATTTTCATTGCATTCGGATTCTATTTCCTGCAGAATACGGTTTTTTAAACGACTGCACAGTTCATTCCGTACTGTTCTGTCTGTGCCTTTCTGCATTCGGGAGATGACGTCATACCCATCGGAGATTTGCGGATTGATGAATGCACGCTGAGCGATAATTGAGCCGATTTTTAAATCAATGAGATACATTCCAATGGTTGTTGTACCAACGTCCACCGCACAGCCAACGTCTTCGTGCAGAACTGATTCAGAAGGTTTTGGTGAGCTATCAATGATTGTCTTTTCTGAAATTACGTCGAAAACGGGGATTGAGACCGTTATATCATTTGATAGAATATATTGGCAGGCAAGCCGGAATCCCCGTGCAATAACTATTTGTTCAAGGAGATTGGATTCGACAATGCTTAATGGGAATTGGCTTCCCGATATGATTTGCACCCTGCATTTTCCGCACTGTCCGTTTCCGCCGCATTCGGTTGAAAGAAAAACACCATTTTCCCGGAGCACATCGAGTAAAACGGCACCGGCTCGTGTTTTAATTTGTTTTCCGGTTTCATACAAGGTAATCACGGGCATCGGTTTTCTCCCGATGCTGTCCGTACTGCTTGAATCATTGTGTGAATATGCTCTGGAGGTGTTTTCATTGGCACGTCACATCCTGTTGCAGGTATAAATTTTTCCTTTATTGAGTCAAGCAGGAATGTGGTTGCGGAGAAGATATGCTCCGGCGGTCCTTGCAGAAGGAGGGTCGTTGAAAGATTTCCCATAAAAATAGATTCGGGATACTCCCGTACACATCGGGGCAAATCGAGCTGGTCAACGCTTATAATGTCCGGCTTTAATGCAATGAGACTGTCAATGATTGTCTGACTGTCGCCGCAGATGTGAATGCAAACCGGTAGAGAATGTTGATGAATAAGCTCAAAAAGCGGTTTGAGAGAAGGGACGACAAATTGCTCAAATATTTTCGGGCTGATAAGACTTCCTGATGCTAATGGTGCTCCGATAAAGGGCAGAGCACCGACTGCAATAATTTCACGAAGATATGCCAACTGATTTTCCAGAGAAATAGCAAGGATCTCCCGGATGCGATGCGGATTTTGTAGTAGATCCCGGAAAAATGCGTTCGGCTCGTAAATAAGGGCGCTCAATGAAAAGGGGTCTTTCAGTGAACAAGAAATTGTTACTTCTGATCCGATACGCTCACAACAGCGTTCAGCAGCGAATAATAACTCCGGCATCCGCCCGTCAGTGCAGGGATTTGCTGGTTTAACTTTGAAAACATCAGGGTACTTAACGATGAACGGCGGCCGGTCATCGGAGAACTCGAGAACAGCTCCGAGCGCCTCTGCTTCTACTGTTACGTCTGAAAACACAATGACGAGGTCATGTGAATATATCCGAAATGTATGCTCTAACGCATCAGCCAACTTTTTCCCCGATTGACACACTTCACGGAGTGTATACCCCGCAATGAATGCCGCGTGGTCTCCGGCAATCATAGGGATTACTGGAATTTCACTCCTGTCCCGCCGTGAGATAAAATCGTTAAACCGCTGTTTCGGAGTCTTGGTCATCGTGCTGAATATTCGTTTATTATTTTTACCACAAAGACGCAGAGAAATTATAGACGGTTGATTATTCAGAACACCCACAAAATTCCGAGTTCTCGGGACTCGGGACTGAAAACTGATTTTTTCAAAGATCTCATAGTATATTTGCTAAAAACTGCACAATTGCTGAGCACCGAGCACTGCTTGATGTGCATCCTCTCCATAAAAGTCGGCGCCAATTTCATCGGCAAAATGTTGTGATACCGGTGCGCCGCCCACCATAATTTTTAGGGGGCTCTGTTTGCATTCGATTTTAATATTCTGTACGATATTCCGCATTTCATCGAGTGTCGTTGACATCAGCGTTGATAACGCAACAATCCGGGGATGTATTTCCTGAATTTTTTGTATAAATTGTCTGCTGGTTACATTTTTCCCTAAATCATAGACGGTAAAGCCGTTTGTCTGGAGCATCAGAGCGACGATGTTTTTTCCGATGTCGTGAAAATCACCCTCGACGACTCCGATAATAATTGCAGTCTCTTTTAAAGATGATTCCTGCGGTATATACTGTTTCAAAATGTTAAATCCTGCATACATCGTATCCGCACAGACTAATACCTCAGGCACAAAGTATATCTTCTGGGAGAACATTTCGCCGACTTGACGCATACCTGCCGTAAGCCCGTTGAGAATGGCTTGCTCGGGTGAGAATCCTTCGCGGAGGACTTTCTCTGCTAATAATCGTACTTTCCCTTCATCCATTTGCACGACGGCATCCGCCAGCCCCTTCCAGAGGTTTTCTTCTTCTGATGGTAAAGGATGAGTCATATCGCCCCTCATAATTATAATGATAACAATATGATTGCAGTAATACCCGACAATATGCCGAAGATCTTTTTAAGGGTAATCGGCTCATTCAGAAATGCTATAGAAAGAATTATAGATACAACGACATAAAGCGCCGTAAACGGAATGACAACGTTTGCTGAACCAAAGCGGAGCGCCCGATAGAAAAACAAGAAACCAAACGCTTCAGCGATACCGGCAAGCACAGCAAGCCAGATGAATTTATTGAACAGTGCAGAATAGCTTTGCGGCGCAATAAGCGAAGCCGTTAAAACAATGAAAAAACCGAAAATAATCGAGATAACACCCCACTCTAACCGGTCGGCGGCGGCTTTTGAGATAAATCCCCATATCCCCCAGGATAGGATGCATAAAACGGAATAAAATCGCCAATCTTGTGAAAAGTTCATTTTTATTCTCCAGGGCTTTTTATACTATTCTGGCATTTATAAAGGAAACAAAAAAAATAAAATAACCGTATTCCCATAAGGATGACAAAGCTGTCATCCCTCTGGGAGGTTTCGTAATATATTATTCTCCTGCAGAGAAAAATAATATGACTCTATAATTCAGTCAATAAAAAAGGTATACAAAAAATATGAATATTTCAAAGCTTATTTGCGGGCGATGAATCGTCCCCTGCCGTATTTACTCTGGTGTGCCATCTCCGCCATAAATACCATTTCCCCACCCAGCGCCTTAAATAGCTCTTTATCATTCCCAATAATCCGCAGGGCATCGAACATTAATTGTTCGGTGAGCATCTTTATATAGAGATCGATGTATCCGGCGAATTCCGGGGTTAAATCAATTGCCTCAATCACCGTAAGTCCATTGTCTTTGAGTAGTTTTTGATAGCCTTCTAATGACTCCATATACGGGAATTTCATAAAACTATTGATGCGGTCGGCTTCTGCATCGCTTAATCCTTTCGGACCTTCAATCCAGTCGGTAAACGCAATGACACCGCCGGGTTTTACCAGACGAGCTGCCTCAGAAATCAGTTTTGCCTTATCAACGACATAACACCAGGCGTCTTCTCCCCAGACAAAGCAAAAAGAAGCGTCCGGGTACGGTACCGCAGTTACGTCCCATTTTTTGAACTCAATTTTATTTTCAAGTCCTGCGGCTTTTGCACGCTCATCAGCTTTTTTAATCATTGTGTCTGTCGCATCAACGCCGCACATCGTAACGCCGAAATTCTGGACAAGAAACCGGCATCCGGCACCTAAAGCACTGCATAAATCAATCCCCCGCATTCCTTTTTTTATTCCTGCATGCTCGGCAAGAATCAATGATGATTTCATTCCGCCGATATGAATCTGCTCACCCATAATCAGTTCCCACAATAATCCTTCGGGACCATCATAAACCGCACTCACATCTTTGAGTGTGAAGGTAGTTTTACGCATATTATTCTCCGTATTAAATGGATTAGATTAATGGTTATATTGGTAAAATAATCGAAAATACAGTAAAACAGTTTTATAAAATTCATTTTTAAAGAATAAATGTAATATATTATTATTATATATACACATATTTTTATTTCATTATTCAATATATTTGATATAATATTTCTATTTTAATTATTATTTATTATATAGTACCTCCATAATATTAATTAAATTCTTTTATAACTAAATATTTTTACTCTCATAATTAAGATATTATGTAAATAATATTATGATAAATGATTGTGATAAAGCAATTTTAAGTAATTTTCTCAGCGAACGTTTTATTTTCAAATATCGGAGTCGTTGATAAATGAGAGTCAATTGTAAAAAATTTAAAATTGATTCATTTATTATAAACACGATTAAATCTTTGAGCAATTCAAGCCGTCCCTAACAGGATAAACCACCCCTTACTCGCCTCCTTAATCCGCCAAAAAGACGGCGGAGAGGGGAAATGAGACCACCCCTAACCCCTCCTTAATCCGCCAAAAAGAAGGCGGAGAGGGGAAAAGTATTTCTCCCCCCATTGTTGAGAGGGATACCAAGAGGGGATCTCATATTTATTCACACAATACCAAATTTCTGTTGATATGCCGCAAATATGTTATATGAATAAGTTTCTTTTCAAAAAGAATATGGTATGACGCCGAAAACGTGAACCAAAAGAAGCGATAACCCTGTTCAAACAGGCGACGATAATGATTGTCACCTTTATAAGACAATCACCATTACTCTGGTGAATATTCACCAATAAAATGGTTAATTACTCTTCTGTATGCTTCTCCAGCTATTTCCCAATACTATGTTAAATAAATAATTATAAACCTCTGCAAATCAATGGCACGACCGTTGCCTTATAGTACTGTAAAACAAATAACCATCAATCTAAGGAGGTTTTAATATGGGTCAGCAGCAATTATTACTCATAGTGCTGGGGGTCATCGTTGTCGGTATTGCAGTTGCAATCGGCATCACGATATTTACCGAAAGTGCGGCACAGGCGAATTTTGACGCCGTAATGTCAGATATGCTCCGAATCGCCTCGAACGCCCAACAGTGGTATATGAAGCCAAGCTCATTAGGCGGCGGCGGACGAACCTTCGCGAGTGTCTCACTGCCAAATCTTAATATGGCTGGCAGCAATGCGAACGGCACATACACCCTTGGCAGTATTCAGGCTGGCAGTTTTAACATTACCGGCGTTGGAAAAGAAGATGGCGACAAAGACGGTACGCCGATTACTATCGCCCTGGCTGTCTATCCGGATTCAGTCTCATCAACCCCTGTTATTACCAGCCGATAGATGCACCAGAACGTCCGGCGGGCTTCCGAAACCCGGAAGCCTGCCGGTGTCGTATCGGATACTTTAAAAAATTTAGAAATCGGACAATGGCACATTTTAAATACATAGGCATTCAGGACAATGGGCGAATCTGCCGGGGAACTATAACCGCACCGGATAAAAAATCGGCACTGAACCTGTTAAAAGCACTTGAAATCAAGCATCATTTTCGTATTCAAAAAGTACTGTCTGAAAAAACATATACCTACACCGTGCGGAGCGGTACGGATAAGCCAATCGCTGGCGAAACAACCGCTTTTGAACCCTCCGAAGTTGAAATAGCACTGCGAAAGTTAGGATACTCTATTGTTTCAGTCAGGCAAAAGCTCTGGCAGTTCTCTCTGAAGCCGCCTTATAAAGACGTGGTACTGTTCATTCGGATATGCGCCGATTTATTGCGTGAGAAACTTCCATTTGATGAAATACTCTCACTGTTATCGGCGGATTTGCAAAACAAAACATTAAAACAGACGCTCAAACAAATAGCCGCTGACCTGAAGGAAGGAAAGGAAGGCAAGGAAGTGTTCGGTAAGCACGAGCGGGTTTTAGGAAAATTTCCCGCTTATATGCTTGGTGTCGCCTCGACAAGCGGTGATATGGCGGCGGTGTATGAAAGCACTGCCCGCTTTATTGAGCGGGACGAAGAATTTAAGAAGAATATTCGTCAGGCTCTGGTGATGCCGGGAGTCATTATGCTTTTTATGGTCGCCGCAGTTATCTTTTATGTCGCATATATTTTCCCCAAGACCGCTGCAATGTTTGTGAAGTTCAATATTCCTGTTCCGCCGATGACTGCGGCGACTATAAAAATGAGTGCGTTTTTCCAGAATAATGCGCTTGTGGTGCTGGTGATAATCGGGATTTTTATCGTTGCGCTTGTGCAGGTAATTCGCTCCCGGCGGGGACGCTCCTTCATAGATAAATGGATCATTAGAATACCGTATATTGGTCCCTTGTTCCATAAAACCAGCATAGAGATTTTTGCGCGGGTCTTTAATGCGTTATACAGCGAATCGGGGGATAATATTTCGGTGATAAAAATCGCCGCAGAAGCTTGCCGAAACACGTATATGAAATCGCAGATAGTCTCGGTGGCTATTCCCCTGATGCTGAAAGAAGGGAGGGGACTGGTAGAGTCGTTAGAAGCAACCGGTGTTTTTACTAGGACGGCTCTGTCCCGCCTGCGTTCAGGAGCAGAAGCCGGGGCACTGAAATCCTCGGCTCTCCAGTTGGCGAATTACTACGAAAAAGAGACGGTGTACCGACTGAAAGGATTTATTGACTGGGTTTCGGTTTCGGTTTCCGTTGTTATTGTTTTGGTGGTAATTGCACTGACGATTGTTTCATCCGAAACGGCAGTCATAAGCCCAAAAATGCCGGGAATGCGGTATTAAATTATTATACTGTAACTTCTTTAATAGAAATCAATAACGGGATGCTGAATCTATTTAAACATAACTCATCGCTTCCGGGTTCGTCAACCGGGGTCGGAAGCAGGCTCGGCGAGCGGCTGGTAAACAAGGGAATTGTTGCTCAAGCGGTTGTTGAGCGGGCTGTTGCTATCCAGTACGGTGAGATGCCCGATGTACGAAGACGGCTGGGCGATATTCTGATTCAGGATTTCGGAATTGAAAGGAATATAGTGTACCGTGAGCTATCGCAGATGTATGCGTTTCGGGAGGTTGACCTCAGCAACGGTACTCTCAAGGAAGCTGACTATATCGTCATAAAACAGTTGTTTGTATCATTGCCGCAAGATTTGCAGGAACGGGCGCGGCAGCACATACTCCTCCCCTATAGAGTCCAAACTGACCACGGCTCGGTTTTGTGCATTGCTGCCGCAGACCCGACCTGCCCGGATATCCCGGTTATTGCAGGAAAATTGGGCGGTTCTCGATATGAAATTCAGTATTGCCAGCTTCACGTGCTTAAAGAATTAATGGAACGGCTCCTGCCAGCGCCAAATGAATTCCTCCAGGATTATGAAAACGTTGTTGAAGCCGCAGGAACCGCTGATAAAGAGGAAGGGGAAATTAATGAAAAAGAGATTGATGCGGAGATTTACCGGAGCCGGCTGACAAATCTGATTGAAGGGTGCTTTGTTGAAGCAGTCCGAACGGGTGCAAGTGATATCCATTTTATACCAAAAAACGGTTCGCAGGTTGATATTTATTTTCGCATTGACGGAAAACTCCACCTCTGGAGTACCCAGATTGAAACCAGAGCGGAATCGGTCGCCGCAGTATTAAAAGACCGGTCAAAAAATGTGGACCGCTTTGAGCGGGACATAGCACAGGACGGTTTCTTTCAGCGGACGATTGATAATACAATTATCCGCTTCCGTGTTTCGATTCTCCCGATTGTCGGTGTTGCTTATGAGCGGAAATTAGAAAGTATCGTCGTGCGGATTCTTGACGACCGGAAGGTTATTATGGACCTTGAACAGCTTGGATTGCTCCCGAGGGCGCGGCGGGATTTTATGACTGCGATTTCCAAACCGCAGGGAATCATTATTCTTACCGGTCCAACGGGAAGCGGGAAAAGCACGACGCTTATTGCGGCGCTTAACAACGTTATGAAACCGGAGCTGAACGTGCTCACGGTTGAGGAGCCGGTGGAATACCTTATTCCGGGAGCACGCCAGATAAAAATCAATCCGAAAATGGATTTTGACCAGGCACTTCGGTCAATGCTCCGCCACGACCCGGATATTGTGATGGTTGGCGAGATGCGGGATAAAAAAACCGCAGACATCGCTTTTAAGCTTGCGAATACCGGGCATTTAACGTTTTCCACACTCCATACGAACGATGCCGTCAGTGTTATTTCCCGGTTATATAAGATGGGTATTGAGCCGTTTCTTATTGCATATGCGGTGAACATTGTGGTTGCTCAGCGACTTGTCCGCCGTCTCTGTCCATTGTGCAAAACAGTGGATACTTCCATAGAGCCGAGTATTCTTGAAGCATTGGGATTCACCCGCGATGAGGCACGTACGATTGTTTTTTATAAATCTAATGGATGCAATAACTGCCATAATGGGTATGCGGGGCGCATTGCAATTCATGAAACGTTATTATTTACTCGTGAAATTAGGCGGGCTATACTCACTATGCACGGGGACATTGACGAGGAATTAATAAAATCTATTGCGTTAAAAAATGAAATGATGACACTGCGGGCATCCGGCAGGGAACGGATAAAAATGGGTGAAACAACCTCTGCAGAGGTGGCATTCGCAACAGCAAGCGATGAGTGAGAATCAATGAATATACTTTTGAAAAAATACAACTTTTTGTATAACAGACTGGAAACAGACCCCTTTTATTCCCCTTGCAAGAGGAGAGTAAAAAGACAGTGACACTTAAAAACTTTGTTTTCACCTTATTTGGGGATTTGTAGTACTGTGGTACTATATACTGTGGCACCCGCAAACTTAAAAAATAATCTGTGGCACACACAAACTTGTTTGTGGGTGTATAAAAACAAATTATTTAAGACTAATCGAACAATACTATTGGTAACTACCTATGTCAACCGGTGAAACATTGCTTGTCATTGGTGCACTTGTTATTCTTTCTGTTACCGCTCTCTTTTTAAACGAGGCATTATTAGAGAGCACCCAGACGCTGACAGAATCCCAGCTTATTGCAGGAGCTGTTTCAGCCGGTGTCAGTGCGGTTGAAAAGGCAAAATCGCTCAGTTTCGATGAAGCAGTCGTACAAGATTCACTGCTGACTAATCCGACGCAATTAACCGAACCCGGTAACTTCGGTCCTGAAACCGGTGAGACCCCCGATACCTTTGATGACCTTGACGATATACATTTATATATAGATTCAACGGTTACTCTTCCGGTTCGATATTACGTTAAAACGATAGTCGCATACTTTGATACCAGCATAATGAGAACGACGGTTCAAAAAACCTTTTTTAAGCAATTTGATGTACTGGTATATACGCCATTTTTGCGAGATACGGTGCATTTAGAGTATTTATTTGGCAACTGGAAACAGCGATGAATACAATCCTTGATATACTTGGTGCGTCCGTTATCGGCGGATTGGTTATATTGACGTTGATGGTTTCACTCAACAATACAGCCGAAACGAACAGAGCATTAAGCAGAAATTTATCCCTTCAACAATGTGTTGGGACAATTGAGGAGTTGTTTCTGTATGATACAGCGACTGCCGGCAGAGGAGTGCCGGATTCGGTCTGTTCAATTATCACTGCGGATTCAGACCGATTTGTATTCATCGGAGATGAAACAATGGATGAGGTGATTGATACCATTGCGTATTATACAGAGTATGCGGGGAATGATACGTTGATAAGATGCCGTACCAGTTCAGGTCAAATAATAACCCTTGGCGAGGGAAAAGTACAATTTCGGTATTATGATACCGGCGGCAGGGTAACAATATCATTACTAGCCATTCGGTCGGTTGACATTACACTCTGTCTGCGGGATATTCTGGAATCTTTTGGAAATCGTTCCAGGGCATTCCTGCAAAAACGGATTCATTTGCGCAATATTCACTGAGGAGACGGGCCGTGGGAAGAGCACTTATTATAATTCTTACCGGTTTTATAATGCTGTTTACCGGTTTTCACTTGACAATTCAGCAGACGGAGCGGGATTCGGTCAGTTCAGCTATTCAAACGTATTCAACTGCTCAGGCTCGGCAGATAGCTGAGAGCGGTATCAATTATATGATAGCACACTTAAAATTTGATCCTGCCTGGCGAGGGGTGAAGGCAGGAGTTCCACTGCTGATGGGAGAAACGGATATAACCGTTATAAATCGGGCTGACATCAGTGCCACCGCAGTTGAAATAACATCACACGGACGGTTTAATACGACTGAAGATTCTTTAAGTGTTGTCGTTGATGTTCAGCCGGTAAGCAGCCGATTTTCGCGATATTCCTATTTCTCAAATCGTGAAGAGAGCATCTGGTTTTACTCGCGGGATACGTTAAGCGGTCCCGTGCATACAAATGGCAGATTTAATATGACTGGAACGCCGACGTTTTACGGATTGGTATCGAGTGTTAGCTCGACCTATGCGACAATGGGATATACCAATCCCCATTTTTATGGGGGAACCAATTTTGGCGCGCCGGCAGTAACGCTTGAACCCAATTTTGATGACCTGAATAACGCTGCTGCAAATGGCGGGCATTCAGTATCGAACTATCCGTTATATCTTGATTTTCAAAGCAATGGAACATACTTGTATCGTGTTGGATCAACGGGTTCCTGGCAATCACGGTCAATTCCGGAAAATGGTGTTATATACTGTAATCGAAATATTTATGTTAAGGGAGTAGTGAACGGAGCGGTTACTCTATCAAGCACCCGGAGCATTTACATTACCGATGATTTGGTGTACGCTGATAACCCGGAGTCCAATCCTGATTCCGATGATTTTACAGGATTGGTTGCCCAAACGGATGTTATCATTCAGAATAATTCTGAAACCAGAAACGGAGTGATAATTCAGGCGGCTATTCTTGCAAAAAGCGGTTCGTTCAAGGCAGAAAATATTGATTTCTCTCCCTCGGTGCCGTTGGAATTATGGGGTGGGATTGTTCAGGAAATGCGGGGTGCAATTGGAAGGTTAGGCAGTCCTCCAACGGGATTTGAAAAAAGGTATTATTATGACGAGCGGATGGAATATAAATATCCCCCGCATTATCCCATTGCTCCCGGCTCGACGGAAAATTTAACGGAAAAAGCCAAAATTACCGTGTATTACTGGAAATAATGTTTTAATAAGACAATAATGGTGAAAATACAATCAAGAAAAATGTTAGAGGCAGGGGATATGATAGAATCAAACGTCCAGCGTTCTCTTGTTGCTCGTGAAGGAGATACAGCAGGGCGGTTTCAAATCGGGGAGATGCCGCCCAATGTACGACGGTTTTTACAGGCAATCAGCAGTGAAATTTACTCTGACATAACCGGTATTGAGCGGCAGGAGTATATAGCGTCATTAGTGCGGAATTTCTCCGAAGAGTGGAAGCGGATTTTGAAAACGTTTTTAGCAGGGTTTCTTGAACAAATGATAACCGTTAGGGCATCGGATGTTGATATAGGCGGTGCAGGCTGTGCCGGATCCGTATGGTTCAGAGTGTATGGAGTGAAAAAGCCCCAGCGCAAACTCGGCGAGTACCCCCTTGATTACTCCGATATTCTTATTCATAATCTCCTGACCGACTATCAGCGGGAATATCTCTTTACCCATCGAAATTTGGATTTTTCGTACGCAATCGCTGTTGATGGCACGACAACCCGTTTCAGAGCAGATGTCTATTTTGACCTTGACCATATGGCGCTCAATATGCGGTATATTCCCAATGTCATCCGCCCGTTTAAGGATTTAGGATTACATACAAACGTTGTCCGGGTGGTAAGTCTTGAAACCAGCAAAAGCGGATTGACCTTGATAACCGGAGTAACGGGTTCTGGTAAAAGCTCTACACTTGACAGCATTATTGATGCAAATAACCGCTCGATGGATGCTCATATTGTTATTATCGGAGCACCAATTGAAACAGTACATACTCCGAAGCGGAGCATCGTCCGTCATCGGGAGGTCGGCAGGGACGTCCTTTCATTCAAAGATGGAGTGGTACAGGCGCTTCGGCAGGACCCGAATATCATTGTCATCGGGGAGATGCGCGACCCGGATACCATTATGACTGCTCTTGAGATTACCGATTCGGGGCATAAGGTGTTTTCAACGCTTCACACAGCATCAGCAGTCGAGAGCATTGACCGTATCATCGGGGAAATGCCAACCGGGGAGCAGGAGCGAACCCGCATCCGTCTTGCGGACACGCTTAACTGCATTGTTTCTCAGAAACTGGTGCCGAATTCCTCCGGCACCCGGACGCTGGCAAAAGAAGTATTATTAATAACATCTGCCGTTCGTGCGGCAATTCGAAATGGGAATACCGGAGAAATTTATCAGATAATTTTCGAAAGTGCAGAGTATGGAATGATAACATTAGAGCAAGACCTCCTCCGGTTAGTGCGCCAGCGGATAATAACGAGCGACACTGCACTGCATTTCGCAAATAACAAAAAACGGATTGAAGAGCTGTTGAAAAATTAAAACGAATCTAAACATTTTATCAGGGGAATTTTATGGAAACCATTGGATTATCCATAGAGGCAGGAAGACTGAAATTAGCTTACGTAAAGCGTCAGGGAGGCCGGATTAAAATTCTTTCCCTTGAATCCGAACAGCTTCCGGAGCCTATTGATGGAAGAAAAAATAATCTCCTTTCAGTAAAAAACACGGATGGAAAGAACTCCGAAGATGCCTTCGGATTCCAGGAACCTGCTCAAACAAGTATACAGACACCGCTTCAGTCAGACCGGATAACAAACAGCGACGTCATACTTTCAGTGGTGAAAAAATATCCGCTGAACTCCGCAAAGATTTGTATCACGCTCCCTGAGGGAGCGACCGATTATCGGGTGTTTGTCAATTCGGATGGGCTGAAAGGGCGGCGGTTGCAGGAACAACTTGCGTACGAATTATCCTCAGACACGGATACCGCAGATCCTCACTATATTCAGATAGATGAAAAGTCATATTTACTTCCTAATACTGCCGCAGTATCAGGTTCAATCTCCCCGCTGCTTACCTATTTGCAGGAAATAAAGGCATTACTTGGCAGGCGGATGACTATTTCCCGTGTCATTCCACCTGAAGTAGCACTTGCTTTCGTTGCCCGGAATCGGACGGTATCTTCGGATTCTTCGGTTGTTATTTATGTAGGAGAAGACTGTGCCCGGATTATCTTTTTAAAGCAAGGAACTATGTATCGGGTATCGTCGGTTATTACGTTTGAACACGGTAACGAGGATTTTGTATCCATAATCAATGCCCGTCTGCTTTTTGAGCTTGATCAGAGCGGGAATCAACCACCGGAGGAGATTCTCTTATGCGGAGTCGGCTGCACTGACAGAATTCTCCGTTACTTTCAGTCTGCAAATCCCAACTCCATCTGTACCGTTATCACTGATGACGCTCGGTTTGATACCAGCTTAATGGAAGAAAAACAGGATTATGATATGACAGATTATGCCGTTGCTTTAGGAGCGGCTATAGCTGGTTTTCTGGGAATCCATCCCTCCGGGGGAAATGGTGATAAAGTATATGAACATAGTAATTTTTTACCAAAACAAGTCCGGCAGGAGCAGAACTCGTTCCGTCTTGCATGGCATGGATATATCGCACTTGCACTTATTTTTGGATGTTCGCTGTTTTTTACAATAGAGCGAATAACTCTCGGTATACAGAAAAAACAGAGTGAGTTTCAGGTAACCCTTATTGCCGATGCACTAACAGCAGAACGGGCGATTCAGCAGGAAATTGTTCGGATGGAAGAAAGAACGAAGCACTATACAACTGCTCTTATGCTTATTGATTCTCTGCAAAGTACAGCGCCGTCATATTCTGCCTTCCTAAAATTTTTTTCGGATGAAACGAATCTTCTGAATTCTGTCTGGGTAACGCATTTAAGCGCCGAAAAAACAGCGTATCGGATTTCAGGGGAATCGGTGTATCGTTCACGCATTCACCAGCTTGCAGATGCGGCGGAGAACAGCAGTATCCAGAAAATGGCTGAGGAAAAAGTCCGTGAGCTTGCGGTTTATTCGTTTGATATAACAGGTAGTATGGAGCGGTGGAATTTCTCAAAGTTATATAACCCTGCCGATGATATCGTGGTGAGCAATCAACTAAAACAAAATAGTATCGTATCAGTGAGGAGATAATGATGAATTATCCTATCCGAAATACCCTGCTGTTACTGACGGTGGCTCTCCTCGTTTGTACTGCGGGAATAATGATGGTCTCGTACCCGTACCGCACTGTTGTTCATCAAACTTCAGAAAAGCTTGCTCAGCAGAAAAAGGAATTGGAGACTCTCCGGGCAGGCAATCAATTATATGAAGAAGCGGAAAAAACACTCTTGTCTATCCAATCTGTGTGGGGGGCATTTCCAAAACAGTTATTACGGAATGAGCAGGAAAATTCAGTTGTATCGTTTGAATATTTCAATACAATTGCATCGGAGAACGACAGCAAAATTCATTACAATTTTCAGAATGAGCACAGTGCTTCAGTAAAACGAGGAATAGTGAGTGAAAACACGTACATCCTCACCGGTACTGCCCCATTTGTGCATCTCTATCGGTTTATCTGGAAGCTGGAGCATAATCCGTATGTATATACGATTAAAGATATTGAGGTTCAACCGGATGAGGAAACTGACAGTGCACCCGATATGATTTCTCCCAACGGAATGGGTTCCCGTCAGACTGTTTGGTTTACTGTCGTTTTGTGCGGATATTCAGCAGATCTGCCGGAACTTGTGGGAATCCATCCCTTTGGGAAAGAACAATATGAGCTGATGAAAAGTCATCCAGATACCCTGCGGATTAATCCGTTCAATGCATTAATAACAAAGCAGATTCCGCCGAATGTACGGAGTCTTTTCGATTCAGAAAAAGCTGTTTTAATCGGTCTATCTCCGCATACAGCCTATTTTCGGGATGGGGCGGGAAAAATTTGGGAGCTTCACGCAGGTGATACGGTGTATTTGGGGGTCCTCACAAAAATAGATATACGGCATCGCTCGGCTGAATTTCACCTGAACAAGGGCGGCATTGGCGAAACAAAAGTTATCAAATTGGAATTTTCAAACGGGAAATAAAAAATTAATAATCTTCATTTATGGAATATTGAACAAATGGATATAAATAATAATCAAAGAATAAAAAAGGAGTATGCTATGAATAATATATGTTTAAGAGTACTGTGTGTTGTTTGTGCGGCAATGATTCTATGTTTTTGGACACAGTATGCTTGTGCACAGGAGAAACCCCCGCTGGAATTTGTCTCCGAGAAAACTCCCGTATCGTTTGTTAAAACGGCACCGTTTCCCGTTGTACTCAAGGCATTGAATGAGTTAAGCACGCGGCTTATTCACAAAGTAATTATTGACCCTGCCGAGCGCACATCCGCTGTCGGTGTTGATATTGACAGCCTTACCTGGCGAGCGGCACTTGAGCTGATAGCCGCTAAAAATAATCTCACCCTGATTGAAACCGATACCTATATACTGCTTCAAAGCGTTCCCACAGCGGCGTCGGCTCAAGTGCAGGTTCAACCTTCTGCTCCTGCTCAGCAGGCAGTTCCGCAAAAACCCATTTCTCGCAGCCTCCGTGAGATAAACATCACCGCCACATTTTTTGAAGCAGACCGAAACACATTACGGGAAATGGGTATTAATTGGGGCATCTTTGCAGAAAAGGGAAAAACATCCGGTTCTGCAGAACAGAATGTTGTCGGCGGCCGATCAGAAAAGGATGTCGGTATTTTTGAATTGCATCATTCAACCAGCACGACTGATATAGCGGCGCTTATGAAGGCGCTTGAGACAAATGATGCCGGCACCGTTATCGCCAATCCAATGATTACCGTTGCCGACAGCAGAACAGGACGCGTTCACATTGGACAGGATTTTTCTCTGAAACAGCGTGATTTCGCAGGAAACGTAACTGATGTTTTTGTCAGCGCTGGTATAATATTAACGGTTACGCCGACAATCTATCAGGAAGACACACTTCGGTTCATTCATTTAGATGTAAAAGTAGAACGGAGTTCCGCGATTCCCGGAACTGTATCAACAATCATAAACAAAACCGAAGCAAATACGGAACTGCTCCTCAATGACGGTGAAAAGGTTGGCATCGGCGGTTTGTATGTAACTGAAGATAATGCCCAGCGAGTCGGAATACCAATTTTAAAGAATATTCCCAGATGGTTTTTTGGACTGGGATATCTCTTCGGATATGATAAAGTAACGAAGAGCCAAAAAGAGCTGACCATTCTCCTTCAAGCGAATATAGTCCCTACCCTTGAAGAGAGGCTTGCCGGAAAGGAGCGGAAACTAACCGACGGTAAATAATACTTAATTTGAGACCTTTGAAAAATTATGGAGTTTGAACAAAAGATTATTCAAAACACCCACAAAATCCCGAGTACTCGGGATGGGTGCCACATAAATTATATACTTTTAGCTGAAAACCAATTTTTTCAAAGGTCTCAATTGTGTTTGTTTCGTTCGTTTGTATTGACGTTAAAAAGGGGCGTTTTGCTGAAGAATCGGTAATGCGCCCTTCTTGTTTTTATATGGTAATCAGGAGAGACGTAGCGTTGCTGCGTCTCTACTGCACGACAGGGGGAGAAATACATTTCCCCTCTCCGCCTTCTTTTTGGCGGATTAAGGAGGGGTAAGGGGTGGTCAATTCTCTTTATTTAAACGGTGATTAAAAGGTGGTAGGGAGATTTAATATCAATGTGGTAATTATAATTCACTCTCTGTTGAAACACTTGTCTGTAATTTATTACAACAGGCTTGTCGCTAATATAATATATAAATATCAGTATCTTTTTTGAGATTTTTGAATTAAATTATATACAGTAGGTAAATAAAATAAATGCAACAATGAATTATATAAAACGTATTTATATTTATGCTAAAAAATGGATTATACCGAATGAATAGACGTTTTTCTCTATGTGTTTTCCTGTTTGTAATCTTATTTTTCTCTCCGCTGTCAGTGCTTTCACAGAACGCTCAAGAAGAGCTGACGAAGGCGATTGCATTTTTGAATAGAGGCGATTACCAGGATGCGCGGCATCTCTTCAAGCCTCTTTTGGAAAAAGCGAAGACTCCGGATCGTTTATTAATTACGAATTATTTGGATACGTATTATGAGACGGGTGAATATACTGCTGGTCTGGATGAGATTACAGCATACCTTCAGAAATTTCCGAAGAATCCGTATTTATTGAATTATCAGGGCAGATTTTTTGCAGCTCTCGGGAAATATAAAGAGGCAGAACAAGCATTTAGAGAATCCCGGACTTTCAAAATTGATTACTACCGCAATCTGTTTGACCTTGCTGAATTATTCAAATCGGTGGGAAGACGGTATGAAGCGAACAGTTTGTATAATGAGCTTATTAATCTATACAATACATCAAAGCTGAAAACGGCGGAAGAGATTGCATTAGCCGCAAAATCGTTCTCAGAAGTTAATAAAATCTATGAAGCAAATAATTCCTTCCGGGAGGCAGACAAACTTGACTCGAAAAACGTGCTGGTGCTGCAATGGTGGGGTAATTTATTTGCTGAAAAGTTTAATCCCGATCAAGCTCGGGCAAACTACGAAGAAGCACTTGAAATAAATCCACAAAAATCCTCGCTCTATACCGATTATGCCCATTCTGTAGAGAGTTTTGAGGCAATGGAAGAATTGGTTCATATAGCTCTCAAAATAAATCCGAATAATGTAGAAGCTCATAACATAGTGGCAGAGATATATATTTTAGATGGTAAATATAATGAAGCCGAGCAAGAGATTCACGCCGCCCTTGCAATAAATCCATCTGCCATCAGCACATTAGCTTACCTTGCTACTATCTATCATTTGCGTGATGAAAAAGACGAATATAAACAAATTGAGAATAAAGCGCTTTCAATAAATCCGTCACCGGCAGAATTTTACTACATTATTGCTAATAATTGTGTAGGACGATTCCGCTATAAAGATGCGGTGGCGTTTGCGTATAGTGCAGTTTCAAGCGACAACCAGAACTGGAAAGCGTATGTGATGCTCGGCACAAATTTAATGCGTATTGGCCGGACTCAGGAGGCGTACCGGTATCTCCAACGGGCATTTGACAATGATCCGTTCAACGGGTATGCAATGAATACCTTAAATCTCATAGACAGTTATAAGAATTTTGATACATTAGAGAGCGATCATTTTTCACTGCTTATTCATAAATCCGAAAGCGGTGTTCTTGGGAAAGCGATTCTTGAGCTTGCAGAAACTTGTCTGGATTCTCTCTCCCGGCGGTACAATTATATACCGCAGGGGAAAATAATTATTGAAGCATATAATAATCACAGCGATTTTGCCGTTCGGATTAGCGGCCTTCCGGGACTTGAATTAATAGGCGTGTGTTTTGGTGAGGTTGTTGCATTTGATACTCCTGCCGCCCGGACTGTATACGCACAAGAGATGGGATATGAACCACAGCCATACAATTGGGCGCGAACCCTGTGGCATGAGCTTGCACATATTTATGCACTCGGACTGTCTGATAACCGTGTTCCGCGGTGGTTCACTGAAGGATTGTCCGTATATGAAGAACAACGTGCTCAACCTGCCTGGGGCCGCGATATGGATTTAGAACTGTATGCGGGATTACGTCTGAATAAGCTTATCCCTTTAAAAGAAATCAATCAGGGTTTTACCCGTCCACAGTTCCCAAATCAATTAATACTCACGTATTATCAGTCGGAAAAACTGATTGATTTCATCGTGCAAACGTACGGATTTACTGCTATTACCAATCTGTTGATAGAATTTAAAGAAAATCAGGATTTAGATACAAGTTTTCTTGCAGTATTAAAGAAAACTCCGGAACAAGTTGAAAAAGAGTTTTATGACCAATTACGGGCTCAGGCAAAGCAGTATGAGAATGCTACCATCGGTCTTGATTATCTGTATACCCCGTTAACTCAGCAGATTACTATTTCTAAATTTCAAGCAGATAGTCTTTCCGCAGAAAATCCCCTGTTTAAATGCCTTAAGGTTGGATTTGATTCATTAAAACAGGAACACTACCCGGAAGCAGAAAAAAAGTTTAATGAAGCATTGACGATGTTTCCCTTCTATGTAGATCCGGGGAATGCCTATGAAGGATTAATGGAAGTCTATAGTAAAACCAACCAAACAGCAAAATTACAGGAGATTGCAGAGCGGTATCTTACTTTAAATGAATATGCCGCTGAGGAGGCGTGTGGGCTTGCTCAGCTTTATCAGGAACGAAATCAAATTGATAAGGTGGAATATTACTATCGGCGGAGTTTCGAAGTTCAGCCATATAATATTGCAGCGCATCGTGAGTTAGCAGATTTTTATGCCGAGAACAAATTATATCAAAAAGAGGTTGCCCAACGCGAAATCGTTGTAGCACTTGAACCGCTTGATAAGTCGCAGGCACTTTATTATTTGGCATTAAGTTTATATAATAATGGACGGATAAACGATGCAAAAACCGCTGTCATTAAAGCGCTTGAAATTGCACCCGGATACCGAGAAGCTCAGAAATTGTTATTACAATGCATAAAATAAAACTGAATAATCGGTTATAATAATATTAAAGAACTATAATCCACATGAGTAATATGAAAAAAAATATTCTATTCTCTATAGTGTTATTGTTTTTTTCCGGTTTTTTCCCATATCGGACCATGGCACAGGATGACCACGGCTTCAGATTTATTCGTTTAGCCTACGGTGATTATGACCCTCGAATAATCACTGATTACTCCACGCGGGGAAGAGGCGGCGGCTACACAGGCAGATTGGCATGGATGCATGACTACCCGACAGCCGAGGATAACCTCTATGAAGCGGTTGCGAGAACAACAAAAATCCAGCTTGCCGGACAATATATGATTATTCCCCTGAGAGATGAGCGGATTTTTAATTATCCGTTTTTGTATATGTCCGAACCCGGTTATTGGTTTGCCACGGATCAGGAAATAAAAAATTTACGGGAATATTTTAAACGGGGTGGATTCGTTATGTTTGATGATTTCCGCAGTGCGCGGGAATGGAGTCAATTGTATTATAATCTAAAATTAATATTTCCGGATAAAGAACCGGTACTCGTCCCGAACGACCACCCGATTTGGTCTATTTATTATAAAATTGACCCTGTTGAGGCGCCTTCCTGGGTAACTCCGCGGTACAGCAAATATGAAGACCAATATTGGACCATCCTTGACGACAAGGGGCGGATGACGTGCATCATCTGCTACAATCAGGACGTGGGCGATGGTTGGGAATGGCCGCAGATGCGGCTGGATAAAGCCGAAACACTTCCGTTTCAGATGGGAATCAATTTTATTATGTATGCACTGACGCATTAAGTATACTGCTTACAACAGGAATTTATATTATTCAAGACAGGAGAACATTCGTGGACGAACGCAAACCTGATTCACAGGATGACCTTGAAGGGTTAGAGGATTTAGAAAAGACGAATATTGAATCCATTATGGATTTAGGTGCAAAGCGAGATGAAACGCTTTCTCAAAAATCATCAGTGAAACCGCCCCAGAGTCTTTCAAAAGAGCCGCAGAAACCGGCTTCAAGCACAAAAGCGGCAGTATTAGAGAAAGATGTTTCATCAATAAGTGCTCAATCAAAAACGGTTCCAACGGCTCAGCCGATAAAGGAGCAGACAATACCTTTGAGCTCTCCGACACCAGAAGAAATTACTGCACATTATACAGCAACTCAAATCAGTATTGAAGAAGCAGTGCTTAATAAACTCCAAAGCGGGAGAAAACAGATTACCTCCGAACTCCGAAAGCGGATAATCGGGCAGGAAAATGTGGTTGAGGAGGTGCTTATTGCCCTGTTTGCAGGCGGGCATTGCCTCATTACCGGTGTGCCCGGATTAGCCAAAACGCTTTTGATACGGTCATTAGGTGATATTCTTGATTTATCATACAAACGGATTCAGTTTACACCAGACCTGATGCCTGCGGATATTACCGGTATTGATGTAATCGAAGAAGACCGCTCAACAGGAAAGCGGTCAATCCAGTTTGTTAAAGGACCGATATTTGCAAATATTATCCTCGCAGATGAAATTAACCGGACGCCGCCAAAAACACAAGCCGCACTGCTTGAAGCAATGCAAGAATATCAGGTAACCGCCGGGGGAAAGCGGTTCCTTTTGGAAAAGCCGTTTTTTGTGCTGGCAACCCAGAACCCCATCGAGCTGGAGGGCACCTATCCGCTTCCTGAAGCCCAATTAGACCGATTTATGTTTAATGTTGTTATTGATTATCTCCCGGAAGATGAAGAACTTGCAGTCGCATTGATGACGACATCCCAGGAAGAAGTTCTTCTGAGTATAGTAATGAGTGGGAACGATATTACCGACTTCCATAAGCTGGTAAAAAAGGTCTATGTACCACGGAATGTAGCAGAATACGCAGTGAAACTGGTTCGGAACACCCGCCCCGGAGAGCCAAAGGCACCGGAATTTATAAAAAAATGGGTTAACTGGGGTGCAGGTCTCCGTGCAGTGCAATACCTCCTGCTTGGCTCAAAAGTCCGTGCGGTATTTAATGGGCGGTATAATGCCGCTATTGAAGATATTAGGTTTTTATCGTATCCGGTGATGAGACATCGGGTGCTTACGAATTTTTATGCTGAATCAGAAGGAGTGAATTCTGAAAAAATTATTGCGATGCTTCTGGATTTAATTCCAGAGCCTGCCTCTGGATTAAAGTAGAATCCATTTTTTAGATGAACTATAACTAATAAGATTTCATTCAGGATAATTATACCAGTAAATAGTATGTTAGAAAAGTCATCCCAGCAGCGCCAGCGATATCGGTTTATTGATCCTGAGATATTATCACGGATTTCGAATCTTGAGCTGATTGCCAGAACGGTCGTTGAGGGATTTATCTCAGGTTTGCATAAAAGCCCGTATAAAGGGTTCAGTGTTGAATTTATGGAATATCGCCCGTATATTCAGGGCGATGACCCGAGACGTATTGACTGGAAGCTGTATGCCCGCTCAGACCGGCTGTATGTAAAAGAGTTCGAGGAAGAAACGAATGCCAGTTGTCATATTCTCCTTGATATAAGCAACTCGATGGGATATACGTCAGTCAAGCTTACCAAATTAGAGTATAGTTGTTATCTTGCTGCATCGCTGGCTTATTTTATGATTCGCCAGCGTGACAGTGCCGGCATTTATTTCTTCGACGATAAAATTGTCAATTATATTCCCCCGAAAAGCTCCCGCATCCATTTGCATACAGTGCTGAATCTGATAGAAACAGTGCAATTGGGGATGCGGACAGCCGTGAAAAAGCCGTTCCATGATATTGCGGAATCCCTCAAGAAGCGTGGATTCGTAGTAATTATTTCGGATTTGCTGGACGATGTAACTGATATAATCAGCGGACTTCGGCATTTCCGATTCGACGGCAATGAAGTAATCGTATTTCATATACTCGACCCGTTTGAGACAATATATCCGTTTAAAGATATTATGGAGCTTGAGGATATGGAAACCGGCGAGAAAATTATTGTGATGCCTGAAGCGGCAAAACAAGTGTATCTCTATAATTTAGAACGGTTTCGGGAAGAGCTTAAAAAGAACTGCGGGCTGTTAAAGGTTGACTATGTGCCGATTGTTACCAATCAGCCAATTGATTTTGCTCTGTACCGCTACCTTGCCGGCAGGGGTAAAAAGTTGTAACAGTAAAGATACCATTTTTGGAGCATTTCGTGTCCTTTATTAATCCGACGTATCTCATTTTAATGGCAGGGGCGCTCTTGCCAATATTGTACCATCTTATTCGGCGGATTCGCGCCCGGAAAGTGAAGTTCAGCTCGCTTTTATTCCTGAAAGCAACCCCAAAGGAGCTTATAAAGAAGCGCCGCCTGCGCGACTTGATACTGTTAATTGTTCGCTCTTGCATACTCGGACTGCTGGCGTTTGCGTTTGCTCGTCCGTTTTTCCCGGAGAAACAGCTTCCCTTTACGTCAGCACCGCAAAATAAATCGGTCGTTATCCTGATTGATAATTCGTATAGTATGCAGTATGAAAATGCATTCGAAAAAGCAGTTGGAGAAGCAAATAAAATTCTTGATAATGCCGCTCCATTAGATGAATTTGCGGTGGTATTGTTCTCCGACCATACAGAGCTGTTAACCGGACTCAGCGGTGATGTTGAACTGCATCGGAGCGTCATTAAGAACCTGGGGGAAGTCAGCAACCACCCGACCGATTTTTATACGGCACTCACCTATGCTGAGGAACTTTTAAAAGATGCAAAAAATGAGAAGCGGGAAGTGGTGCTTATTTCAGATATGCAGAATTATGCCTGGAGCAGTAAATTTGAGAATTGGAAATTAAAACCGTCTATTACATTTAAGCAAGTCAGCGTTGCTCCGAAGCGTTCCAATAATACCTATGTTGCACAATTCAGTCAAACAATCAGCCGGAAAGGAGAATCTGCCGCCGCTGAATATATTGCCCAGGTCGCTTTTATGAAAAAAGAAAGCAACCGGGAATATCCTGTTGAGCTCTGGAGCAATGGAAAACTGGTCGGAAAAAATAATGCAGAATTTCTGCAGTCAAACAGGGTGATTTTCCAGCAGACTGAATTGATGCAGGGGTCTTATCAGGGATATGTTGCCGTATCCCCGGATAAACTCCCGGTTGATGATAAATACTTTTTCAGTTTTGCTATTGAGGAGCGTCCATCAATTCTCTGTATTGATAATGTTCCGGTATCTCAGTTAGGGAGTGCATTTTACCTGAAGAGTGCGTTTGATTTTGGTGAGCGTTCGGATTATCAATTTGTTTTGGGAAAATTAGAGGATATAACGCGGGCAAAACTCGTTCCATACAAACTGGTTTTTCTTACGAACATAAGCGGATTATCGAACCAGCAAATAACGAGTTTGGCTGGTTATGTTGAAAATGGCGGTGCAGTCGTTCTGTCATTTGGAGACAGAACGAGCATTCCACAGCTTGAACCTGTTTTGAAAGTATGGAGACTTGGTATTCCGAAGGAGATTACAACTATTAAAAGCCTCCAGGAAGCGGCGATTATTAACGAATTTGATGAGCATCATCCTATTTTTTCTGTGTTTGTAAAAACCGGCGCAGGCGATATATATCGTCCGAAGTTTTCAACGTATGTTAAAATTGTTCCTGATACGGCTACGGCAGTTGTGGCGAAATTGAGCAACGGTGACCCCCTCCTCATAGAGCGGAAGTCCGGTGCCGGGATGTTTTTAATTTTTACCTCCTCATTGGATAAAGAATGGACCGATTTTCCACTGACGGAGATATTTGTTCCGCTCGTATACCAGATTGCAAAGTATGCCGGCCTCACGGCAAAAAAACAGCTCAATTTTTCAGTTGGCGAACCGATAGTTTTAGAAGGAAAACCCAATGATGAATGGGAAGTGAGTGCACCGGGGGATAAACTTTTTCGGGTAAAGATTGATGCACAGGGTGCCGGATATTTTCGGGAATCAAATGCACCGGGAAATTATATCGCCGCACACGGTAAAGAAAAAGTTATTTTCTCGGTCAATGTTGATACCCGGGAATCAGATTTGACGTATCGTGACCAGGAAGAGGTATTTGCAACCGTATCGAAGCCGACGACGGAGAGCGACGAATCATTCAAAAAGGCGTACGCCGCAACCCTTGAACTGCAAGAACGGCGGCAAAAAGTCTGGCGGTATTTGATATTTTTTATATTGGCGTTTTTTTTATTTGAAACTATTTATGCAAATCGTTATCTTAATGTGCGGATATTGTGAGAAAAATGTAGTCATATATATGAAGCGGTGTGTCTTTTTATGAAAATGACTCATAATTTATAAAAACGTACCATAGTGCCATATTTTTTGGGAGGTATTATGAATACTCCAACAGAAAGAGTTACCCGTCTTATTCAGGATATACGGCATCGGTGGCGGGTTCGTGCGCTTAAACAGGGGCTCGCACTTTGTATTTTCTTGTTTGTATTTTTTGCAACAGTATTTTTACTGCTCAATTATCGGTTTAATGTTCCAGCGGTATATCAAAATACCGGCATCGGTATAGCGGCAATACTGTTCTTGTTGGTTATTATCCAATTTGTTGTCCGCCCGGGATTCAAGCGTGTAACAAATCAGCAAATTGCACTGTATATCGAAGAGAAATTGCCGGAGTTAGAAGACAGAATAAATAGTGCTGTTGAAATTGAGGGTAGTTCTGCTTCGCACGAGTGGAATGTTTTGATAGATAAGCTCATTGACGATGCTACTGAAAAAGCTAAACGCATCCAGATCTCAACCATTATTGACCGGAAGAAAGAGCAGATACTTTCCTATGCTTCGTATGCAGTGCTTGCATTATTTTTGTTAGGATTATTTGCATATAAAGATCAGATTAAATCCGCCGCAATAGCGTTGAACAAGCCAATTCAGCAAATTATAAAATTCAAAAAAGGGGTGTTTACTGCTATTAAGCCAGGTAATATTGAGATAGAAAAAGGGCAGTCCCAGGGAATTGAAGTTTCATTAACAGATGTTACAGAGAAGGAAGTAGTTCTTAATTACAAA